>OGKG01002571.1_pt1 | contig 18625 bp, 19 predicted proteins | sample 1572201 | NCBI WGS metagenome assembly OGKG01 (sample SAMEA2582146, study PRJEB24529) | metagenome | biome: Human gut stool | place: China | collected 2011 | reverse complement strand
GAATGCCTAAAACGCCTGTAATATGCTTCGCGCTGGCAAGGTCGCGCAACATGTCAGCGCCGGGTCGGTCTGTTGGGCAAAGAGCGGAGTTTTACCTATCAATAAACCAACAGCAGCTATTAACAAGGAGCATTTCCATCGTCTTGCATTCATACGTTCATAATTTAGGGCCTGCATTTCTGCGTTCGGCCAGGTTATTGATTTGGTCCTGTTTAGTTGGATGCAGCCGCACATCCATCGGTTTGTTGAGCAGACAGTCGTTCCAGTCCTTGAAAGCCTTGGGAGGAAGCCATTGCCCCATATCGTATCTGACCGACAAGTGTTCCTTGACTTGCACTTGAAAGGGACGCTCCGGATCAAGCCGGAAAGAACGTCCGTTCGCTTCCACTTCCAGACTATCACGGATTCGGTTGATTTTCAAGGGAATGTTCTCTACCAGTGCCATCATGCGCAAGCCGTAGATACGACCGGGCAGGTCATTGTCGAAACAGTCAAACGGGCGGGCTCCGAGAAAGCGGTTCAGCACCTGCCGGATTTGTCCGTCAGAGAACGTACCGCCCAGTGAAACCAATGCAATCTCCCCGGTCAGCTGATTTCGGTTCCATTGGTAGAATGCCATGGCATCGAAAGCCGACTCACAGAAGAAGACACTCTTCACTACATTCGGATAGCCTCCGGACAAGTCGGCCACCCATGCGGAAGAGGAAGAATCACTTCCGGCAGCCTTGGACTTGTAACCGCCATACCCCCTCAGTTCGTAGCCTCTGACTTGGTCGTTCTCTCCGCTGGTATAAGGGAAGCCGATGTTGTACCCATCAAAGTTCTCGTTCTTCTTGTCGCGGATAAGCCGGATGAACGGAGCAAAGGTGCGCACCGTTTCATCAGAGAATCCCCTTTGATGGAAGATGGCCGGAATCTTATCGGGATTTATCGGCTTCACCTCATACCTGGAGCTGTCGAAGGTTGCATGATACCTGACTGACTGCACATACTCCCGATCCTCGCGGTATTCGGGTTCAGACATGTTGGCAAAGCGGGACAGCACCTTGGCTATCTTCTGCCATTCATCCTTGCCCGACACGTTGAAAGCATTCAGGTTCTCCCGGATGAGTGTGACCACATCCCCCTTGGAACCGTCGCGGCGGAAGAACCGCTGGGAAGCCTTGTCCTGGGGATGGCAGACAATAAGCGTGTCCCGTTTTTCCCTGCCGTCACCCAACACCAGCTCTATGTAACGGCCCACACCGGCCTTACGGTCGAGCCGATAACCCAGCGTATAGGCTACATCGTCGATGCCCACCTTGGCTTTGAGGTCCTTGAAGTTCACTTTGTAATCAGTCATGGTTCATGGATTTGAAGGTATGATTAGAAACTCATTTTCGCTCCCACAGCCTGCGTACGCTTGAGATTGGCCACTTCCGGTTCGAAGGTCTTGTGCGCCGTCATGTTCAGGAAGGCAGCCTTGTCCTTGTAGTCCGTCAGCTGGAAGTAGGTCTTGGCCGTATCTTTCGATACCTTCTTCAAACCCAGTTCCACGCCATCGTAGGATGCACGGATGGCATAATCCCCGTTGCGTGTCTTCACGATGGCCGCATTCTTGAACGGCACTTCTTCGCCTTCGCCCAACGGGGCAAACGGGTCGTTCTTCGTCAGATAGGGCTGCTCGTTCAGCGCCAGCCGCTGCTTGTCCACATGGTCTAGAATCAGATCCGAAGCCTTGTTCACGTCCGCCATGACAGAAACAATGAACTTCGGCTCCTGCTTCAGCACCCCAATCCAGGAATCCAGATAGGCTGCGGAGTTGTCCGTCACCTTCATGTCAAAGCCCATCGAGTGGCTGATCATGGCGGCGGTCAGTTCCGCGACCAATTCTTCTTTTGCGTATTTCGGGTCTCCGAAGCGTCCGCCCATCTCGCGGTTGAGCCGTTCAGGGGTCATGGTGGAGTGTGACATCTCATGCAGCATGGTGGAATAGAACTCCATGCCGCCCCGGTAAACTTCCTCGGGGGTATTGCCGATGTTGAACTGCTCCTTCATGGGCAGCACCACGATGTCTTGGGCCGGTGAATAGAAAGCTCCGTCCACCCGTTTGTCCGCCTGTATGGGGCAGAGCCAGCCTTGCGTCTCAATCATCCGGTCAAGGGCTGCATAGACATACATACCTTCCTTATCCCGAAGCTCGGGCACCTTGAGCTTCTCCATGAGTTTCTGCACCCGTTCGGGCTGCACCTCCGCCAGGTTGGTCTGGTCGATGTTGTACACGGGGAAAGCCTTGAAGAAGGGAATGACATCCATGCCTTTCTTCTCTTCCTTGCTCATCGCCTTATACTCATCCGAACTGACATTATGGCCATTCTTGTCCTTGACCAGCACGTCCCAATAGACCACGGGAAAGGCCTTTTCGCCTTTCAGTACATGGGCTTTCAGGTTGTGCGCCTGCTTGAAGGTGAGGTACACTGGTAGTTGATAGCCCTGGGCAGCCGTCTGCAACTGGAGGAAGAAGGAATTGGAACCCGAATAGTTGCGGCCTCCCACGTTCTGTGGGAGACCTGCAAATCTGGATGCGCCGCCAATCCAGCCTTTTTTCCAGTCGGAAGCCTTCATCTGCTCCATGCGGGCTATCATCATTTCGGCAAAGCGGTCGATGGCTACCTGCCCGGCATTGCCTGATGTATTAGTTCCATACGCCATAGCTTTCGTCATCCATTACCTGACGGTCCATCTGGTCGATGTCCGTCTGTTCAACATAAAATTCAGCGGATTCATCCGAAGGATCCGTGCCGTGGGTCTGGCACCATTCCAGATAGTCCTCTGCATTATCACCGTCCATCACAAAGCGGAGGAAGCCGATTTTACCCTCTTGAAGGAGTTCCACCAACTCCTCGTGTGTCTTTTTAGCTATCATATTCGTTTACTTTTAGAATTTCTGATTGATTGTTCTCTTGATTTTGTTACATTTTCATGGAAGTCGACTTCTCCAGCTTGTTGGTCACGGCTGAAAGCATTTCGGTAATTTCCGTATTGAGGTATTTGGCTGCAATCTGTTCCCGGGTGGCAGTCTTTGCCTTGAAGAGCGAGTAGCCGTCATCGAAGGAGAGTTCATGCTTGCTAGTCTTGCCCTTGTCGCCCAGGTCCATCGAAACCTTCCATTTGTTATCAGAGTGGTCCTTGGCCACACGGACTCCTTTGGGGTCCACTCCTTCGGGAAGCTGGTACTTCTCGTAGGCAGACTGCAGGTGCAGGCGCTCCCCGAAGTTCTTCTCCACAAGTTGTGTAGGACTGACCACGCGGTCGAAGTAGGCATTCAGGTCCTCACGGGAAGCCACTGCCGACATCTTGGTGTCGCCCATCTGCACATAGAACTTATACTTGCCGTAGTCCGGTCGCTGCTCGTCCTTTTCCTTATAGACATTGAACTTGTTGATGGTAATGGCTCCATCAGGACCGGACAACTGCTTCGGCATTTGGAACGCTTCTTCCGATACCTTCGGCATCAGCTTAGTCGGATAATACTTCTCAATCAGCTGCGGCACCGTCAGTTCCTTCTTCTGGTATGCAGCCAAATCCGCTGCGTCCATTTTCTGCGGCTTCAGTTGCACACCATCAATTTTAGCAGTGAAGTACCAGTCCGCCGGATTGGTGGTGCTTTGGAAGGCATGTCCGTGGCTGACTTTCTCGCCGTTGGCGGTAATCATCTGCGGTTCACGTGGCTTGCGTTCCTGCTTGGCTTCCGCTTTCTGCTCGGCCTGTTGTTCACTCTTGACTTCGGCTTTGGCTTCCGCCTTCATTTCCTTGGCAGGTTTCTCCTCTGCAGCCGTCTTGACTGTCTTGGTAGGCTCTTCCTGCACAGCCTGTTCTTTCTTCTTTTTCGCCATAGTGTTCTTGTTAGAGGTGTTCGTTTCTTTCAATTCTTCCCCGACCTTCTCCTTGGGTTTCTTCATCAGCTTCGGACGGTCTATCGCATCACAGATAGCCACTCGCTCTCCAGAGCGTACCAGTTTGGGGAGATGCTTGTCCAATTCATGATGGGGAAATATCAGGAGTTTGATGGGGTCTTTCTCCAACGGAAGTATCTTGTCTGAGACCTTCAGCGCCAGTATCACCGATGCCTTGAGTGTATCCTCCTTGTACATTTCGTAAGAAGTTCCCGTTACGGAAGAGCAACATCGCATCGGGATGCTTCTTCTTCATTTCGTTGAACATCTGTACCAGACCTACATCCTGTTCGGCATTTTTCTTCTTGACCATAAGGGTAGTGATTTAGCGTTTGAGTCCTTGAGATTTTTCAGTCTTGGGCGCATGAAGTTTCAAAGCCCTTTCCTGCGACTGCTTGTCTACCACCTGCTGGTATTCCCAGCGGTTCTTGTCCGTCATTACCAGTCCTAGGAACTCGGGATGTTGTTCGTCGTAGCGGAGTTTCTGTTGTCGCTCCCACTCCTTCATATCACCTTGGATGAGTTTGAAACCCTGAGGCTCTTTCAGGTCGACTCCGACCGAAACCTTCTCGCCGCCTACATTCAGTTCGATAGGTTTTCCCTCGCGTACCTGCTGCTTCTGCTGCATACCCAGTTCGATGTCGTTGACTTTCTCCATATCCTTGAGTTTCTGTTCGAGCTGAACATCCGTGACACGTCGATGGATGACGGATTTGGTTTCGGGATCGAGTTGCAGATACTGCTGGGTCTTTTCACCGTTGACTTCCACAGCTTTCTGGATGACCTCACCTTTGTTGAGTCTTTCCGCTTCCTGCTCGGACAGACGCAATACCGGACTGCGTTCCTTTTCAAGTACGGCACGTACCGGGTAAGCCATGAGTGCCGGGTTGCCGTATTTATCCGATACCAGTTGGAGTTTGAGGGGAAGCGTGATCAGGTCTCCGTTACGGGCACTGATGGACACCTGCAAGAGCGGTGTGACCTCTCCGGAAGCCAGTTTCTCCTTCACTTCCTGAGGGAGGCTGTCTGCTTTCTCCCGGTCAATGCCCAGGACTACCAGTTTTTCATAAGGCAGTCTTTCAGAATGATTGATGTTGTGCATTTTCGTATTGTTTAAGTAAAACGATATATTTGCGGTCGGAACCGCCTTGAACACCCGCAAAAGTATTGGCAACCCTATTATCGAAAAGAAATGCACAACATCATTCTGACCGCCGTACTGCTGATTCTTGGTTCCGCTTCAGCATCGGCACAGTTCTATACGATTACCAAAGAGAAGGAAATCCGTCCTGATAAGCAACAAGAAGTGGCTCCTGATACCCTACAGAGGGATTCTGTGGCTTTTGAGTCTTGCCAAATGGCAGAAAAGGATTCACTTGGCCCAGAAGAGCCTGTGAAACCACTTTCGGAGCTATATGCCCGAAAAGTTTACGTAAGGGTGTCCCATGAAAAAGCACTTCCTGCACTCACTATTCCCAATCTCTATCAGGAAATCATCCGCAACGGCATTCGGTATCCGAAGATAGTACTGGCACAAGCCATACTGGAAACGGGGTGGTTCCGTTCGCCACTCTGCCGAAACCGACATAACCTGTTCGGACTGACGAATCCCCAAACCGGGAAATACTACGAGTTCAATCACTGGACGGAAAGCGTCCGAGCCTACTACACCAAGGTACAGTACAAGTACAAGGGAGGAAACTACCTGCTGTGGTTACGGGATGTTGGCTATGCGGAAGACCCAAGGTATATTCGTGAGGTAATCAGAGTTCTAAAGCATTTGGGTAAATCATAGAGTGGAATACAACTAGAAAAAGAAACAGAGACTACTTACGATTGTAGCCTCTGTGAAAATATATAGAGTATCGGTCGGGGAATTTATGCTCCCAACCTACAATAGGGATTGCAGAGTAACACAAAAAAATAGACTATCTGGACTCTTCCTTGAAAAACTTTTAGGAGAACAGTTGCTTTACGTTGCAGTTGAAGGCATAATGCAGCATGCTTCCACACACCTTGCATCGCATAGAGCTTAAAAGGAATTATCAACTGATTGACTTTACATTTTTTGCCTAAAAGATACATTCGTATCACAAGGTTTGCTACCTTTGCGTCTGATTTAGGAAATAAGTCCAGGCAGCAAGAGGTGCTCCGCAGTAGCATATAGATAGCCTTCAACACCTGATTTGATAATTAAACGTATGAGAAAAATGAGTAAAACAATGATTTTTGGGATGTTGACAGCCCTGTTTGCGTTAGCATCCTGCATGGGGAATGGAAATCCGGTATCCTTGTCTGACCTTGAAGGGGAATGGAATGTCGTAGAACTGGCAGGCCAGTCGGTGAATACGAAACAACAGCCTTTCATCGGTTTTGATACCCATGAAATGAAAGTTTATGGATATGGAGGCTGCAACCGGCTGATGGGTTCGTTTGAATGGTCGGACGAATCAGCCCGGATGGTGATGGACAAGTTGGCTTCCACGATGATGGCATGTCCGAATATGGAGCAGGAAAAGGCACTCTCACAAGCACTTGCCCTGACGAAAAAAGTAAGACAAGAACGCACGGATCAGATTATGCTGTGTGATTCATTGGATAATCCATTGGCCAAACTGAGCAGACGCTATTTTTTGATGCCGCTATCTGATTTGCAGGGCACATGGGACGTGGTGAAAGTGAACGGCGAAGCCTTGTCGGATTCCATGGAGAACCGCCCCTTCTTCTCACTCGATGTAACAGAGAAGACACTCAGTGGAAATGCCGGATGCAACCAGATGAACGGTAAGTTCAAGACCCTTGAGAAACAATCCAATTCATTGGTGTTCCTGCCTATTACCAGCACACGTATGACTTGCCCAGACATCGAAACCGAGTTTGCGGTATTGGCCGCCTTGAAAGAAGTAACAACCTTCGGCATGTTACCCAACGGACATGTGGAACTATTCGCTGCAGGCAGTGTACAGGTGCTAGAACTAGCCAAGAGAAATAACTGATACCTTCCTATATTTTTCCGATGACATAGTGATGATGACAGACAAGGCTACTTTTCTACTTTTCTCCGGTTCCTCATATCCTGGAGAAAAGAGCCTTGTTTTAGCTAAGTACTGGTTGCCAATAAAACCCCAAAGTACGGCTTATAGAAAAGGTATCTCAGCAGACATTCCCTATTGATTTTCCAATCCAAGTTTACCGCATCATGAAATTATATGTAGTCATCCAACGTTTTCTGAACAAGAACTGGGTGCATTATATTGTACTCTTCTTTATACTGATTTCCATTCTGGCAGTCATTGCCAGTTCTTTTGAAGAGATGTCCCATTATCGGTTAGCCTTATTCGGCATCACCTACATTTCTTCATTCGTGTTCCTACTCGAATATGCAGCTCGTATTTTGTCCGCGCCAGCCCTTCATCCGACAAAAGATGCTATTAAGGCACGTCTGCTTTATACATTCTCTTTTTACGGATTTGTGGATTTTGTAGCCATCCTGCCTTGTGTACTGACCTACATCTATTGGAACACAGAAATAGTGCACATCATTATCCTCCCTTATATTTTCATCATATTCAAGCTGATACGACATTCCCGCTCATTCCGACTGATTGGAAAAGCTCTTTATTCCGTCAGAGAGGAACTTGCTACGGCCTATACAGCCAGTTTTATCACTATCTGTTTCTCGGCTATTCTCATGTATTACATCGAGCGGAATGCCCAACCGGATGTGTTTGAAAACATCGGTGACGGCATCTGGTGGGCCATCATTACCTTTGCGACGGTAGGTTACGGTGATATTTATCCCGTCACTCCGTTGGGCAAATTGTTGGGATGCATCATTTGTCTGGTTGGTGTAGCTATGGTAGCGATTCCTACGGGTATCATCAGTTCCTCCTTTATGAGCATGATTCAGAAAAAAGAGCGGCAGCAGATGCAGGCAGAGAAAGAGCAAGAAGAAAAGCGGCAAGCTGATTCCGACGAGAAAAACTAATCTTACAATCAGGATATAAACGGCCCATTCATTGAACTTCGTTGAGTGGCAGTACACTGTAAGTTATCTGTTTCTACTACTTGTGAAACACAGTACGCTTCTTTATGAGGCTATGCACTGTTCCGAATGTATCGTGATAGTAAAGAGGTTGTGTCAAAATGAAGTGACCCAAAAAATTTGGACTGGTTAAACATTATCCAGTTATAGAAAGAGTTCGGTATTGTACTGGACTCTTTCCTTTTAACCGGGACTTGATTCTTTTATTATTATAATAATCTATATATTCTTCCAAAGCCTTTGTGAAGTCTTCCGGAGACTCGAACTTTTCAGCGTATAGAAGCTCAGATTTCATAATTCCGAAAAAACTCTCCATCATAGAGTTGTCCAGACAATTTCCCTTTCTCGACATACTTTGAATTATATGATGCTCTTCAAGCCTTTTCCGATATCCGAAGTGTTAGTATTGCCAACCTTGATCAGAATGAAGTACGAGTCCGTCAAGGTTATCACACTTATCAAATGCTTTATCGAGCATGTCATATATTTGTTCAAGATTAGGGCTGTTAGATATGTTATGGGAAATAATCTCACCATTGAACATATCAAGAATAGGCGACAGATATAGTTTCGTAGCCCCTATATTTATCTGTGTTACATCAGTCGCCCATTTACGGTTTGGCTCAGTAGCAACAAAGTTACGCCCGATTATGTTTGGGGCGAGACTGCCAACTTCTCCTTTATAAGAACGATAACGCACCTTGCGCATCTTGCATTTGATATGCATTTCTGTCATGAGACGCTGTACGGTCTTGTGGTTGATGACATAACCACGGTTCCGCATCTCCCAAGTGATACGTCTATAGCCATAACGTCCTTTGTGCTCATGGAAAATGGATTTGATTTCTTCTTTCTCCACTGCGTATTTATCTGGTTCCTCAAGCCGTTTCAGATGATAATAGAATACGGAACGAGCCATCTTTCTTAACTCCAATAATAAGTCAAGAGGATATTCGGACCTTAGTTCGTCGATGGCTTCTGCACATTGAGACGTGCCCGGGCTTCCTGTTCCTCGACTAAGGCCTTCACTTTTTTTAGTAACGCATTCTCTGTCCTCAGGCGCAAGTTTTCCGCCTGAAGCTTTTCCAATTCTGTCTGAGGTTCTTTTTTCTTAGGTCTTGCCATAGTTTGAGAAGGTCTGCCTTTACGTCTAAATATATGTAATGCCGGATATCCATGTTTACGAACCGTACGAACCCAGCCTTCAAGTGCTGTACGGCTTATACGGTACTTTATCAATGCATGGGACAAAGGTAATCCTTTTTCCAATATCTCGCGTACAACCTGTTCCTTAAAATCACTTGTAGGCTTTATCTTGGGACGTTTTCTTAGGATATCAACCCCGTATCTATCATATAAACGTACCCAATCGAGAATTTTATTCTCGTGTAGGTTGTTTTCTTTTGCCAACTGTCTAATTGGACAACCGGCTTTTACCCTGCTCACTATATTGAGTTTTTTTCAAAAGTGTATTTCATAAAGAATGCACCCCAAAAGTTTTTTGTCTAACTTTTGGGGTGCACTTCACTCTTGAACGAACCCGATTTTGTAAACCGTATGCGAAAGGAGGAAGATGCTCGCTCAGCATGCAAACATAGCAGCTACTGCATTGCCCGGATGTACTCCATTGATATGGCCTGTCACCAGCACCTGTCTGAAATACTTCCTCCTTGCCTGCAGAGGGAAATTGAAAGAATCGAAGCCCGATCAGAAAAAAACAAATCGAATAACACAAGGATTAAAAGATGAAAAATTGTATTCAACCGAAAAGTCATCAGAAAGGCCACGGAAAATTGGCAGTGATTACGGGAGCTGACGGAGGAATGGGCATAGAAATCACTCGATATGTAGCTAAGGCCGGTTTTCGGGTGATAATGATGTGTCACCACCGGAACGAAGCGGAAAAAGCACGCCAAATCTTAATAGATGAGACAGGTAACACTGCCATTGAAGTGTTGGAAGCCGATTTTTCCTCACTTAAATCGGTGGCTCAAGCTGCCGAACAACTGTTAACACGACAGGAATGCATCGCTCTACTGATGAACAATGCAGGTACACTGGAAACAGGACGTCATCTGACTGAAGACGGACTAGAACAAACAGTTAGTGTAAACTATGTCGCTCCTTATCTACTAACGCGGAAATTGCTTTCCTGCATGAAGAAAGGAAGCCGCATTGTCAACATGGTATCGTGTACCTACGCCATCGGGCGCCTGGACTTCCCCGATTTTTTCACCCAAGGGAAAAAAGGCCGATTTTGGCGCATTCCCGTATATAGCAACACAAAGTTAGCACTCACCTTGTTTACCTTCGATTTGGCTCACCGCTTACAAGAACGAGGAATCCGAGTAAATGCTGCAGATCCCGGTGTCGTATCTACCAATATGATTACCATGCATCAATGGTTTGATCCGTTGACCGATCTTTTCTTCCGTCCTTTTATCCGATCCCCCCGCCAGGGAGCAGCTACTGCCATCCACTTGCTGCTGGATGTTGAAGCTGATTCTTGTACAGGTACCCTTCAAGCCAGTTGTCATCCTTGTACGCTATCTAACCGGTACACACAGCATAGCAAAACAAAGGAACTTTGGGATTACACAGAGGCAATTGTTAAAAAATGGTTATAAATCATCAGACGTTATTGAAAATGTTTTATAACGAATGTGAGAGTTGAAATACTTACAACAAAAGTCATTAAGAGTATACAGATTCAAAAACAGCATAGAAGAAAATATTATGGCAAAGAAAAAACATCATAAGAATAATCAAGGAGTTGCCTATATGGAAGTGGAAAAGAGTTTTGGTATGTGGGAGAATTATATGCAATATGGCTTCCAATACGATACAGTTAACGACTGTCCTCTCATCCCCGGTGAGACTAGGATGGTGGAACAACTATCTTTTAAGAAACTGTCCGCAGACACTAGAAAACTACTTCGCACAGCGATGGTTGATTTAGTACTTAACTACTGGCAGAAAGAAAAACTGATTCCTGAAGGAAACACTATTAAAGAGTTTAGAAATACAGCCATTAAAGAAGTTTACTACATATCCGGGCAATATGCCAAGGACAGTGATGAGTTGAAACATATGCTGAACGAGTGTATTATTCCTACTATCAATAAGGAACTAAGGAAAGAGAAATCAACAGTACAAATAGAGAAATAGAAACTTTAGCAACTGTATCAAGAGTAAATGCATCGGATAGAACGCATAGAACCCATACTTTGCCACCTTGCCATGGATGAACCCACGCGTTCCATCATAGCAAGCAATTGTTAAGCAAACCAGCAAAGCGCCGACTATCCCATAGTGCATCATCAGCGGAAAGGCACAAAATAGCTGCGCCTTTCTACCCGAGGGAAAAGAAGGATTACTGACATTCCCCAGCAGGTAGAACACCACCATCATCAGAATCCCTCGCCACTCATAATCCACACCCAACCAAGTGGCGAAACCAGCTATAGAAAGGATGACAGCCCCACAGAGGATACCATCCTTTTTTAATGTTTCAAAAGTTGCCAGTGCCATTACACCCAGTGCCAGTGTGAAGAGCACATTGTGCGCTCCGTCCGCTCCGTTCAGCAAGTACCAAGGCACTTCACTGACTACAGCAAACCCGAGCAGCTGCAGGAAGTACTTCATCCGGTTTCGGGTATGCCGGAAGCCCTCTGCTATGAGGAAGGCGAACACCGGAAAAGCGATGCGCCCGAAGCAGCGCATAACCTCGTAAAGGAGCGTGCCGTGTTCCATTAAGTAGTAGGCACAGTGGTCTGTCACCATTGAAACAAGGGCGATGACCTTCAGTGCACTACCACTCAATGAAGGTAATAAGATTGAATGTTCAGATGCAGATTGTAAGGATGCCATTATACTAATCATTTATGCCATACCCAGCAGTTCCTTGACCATTTTCTCCACTTCATCGTTCACCCGTTTGAAGTTGCGGTTCAGCATGATTTCCTTCTCGCGGTCATTCTTGAACTCGTAGATTTTCGGCAGCGACACATAGTGCTCCTCCTCGTCCTTAATTTTCTTCATATCGAAGTGCGTCTTGCAGAAGTACTTCGTGGTCTTGAACTCTTCCGACTGTTCGATGTCGAAATGGTTCAGCATCCGCTCATCCGTAGCCGTGAAGTCACGGGCAGCCTGACCCGCCAGCCAACCGGTCGCCATATCCGCAATCTTGGCGGCAGGCACCAGGTAGTCCATCTTCTCGGAGATGGTAGTCGATACCTTGTTGTCGTTGATAGAAATGGACCGGGAAGTCTGCTTCGCCTTGCCGAACACATCATTCTGCGCCCATTCCAGGGTTTCCTTGTTACGGGCAGCACCCATGAAGATGTTACCGCAGGTCGTTATAATCTTCTGCATCCCCACCTTGCCGTAGTCCGCTTCCAGCTGCGGCAACTCCTGAAATCCCAGGGTCACCGCCACCTTGTTGGAGCGAGCCGTACCAATCAAGCGGTCTATCTTGTGGAAGTAGAGTGTGGGCAACTCATCTACGATGATGCTCACCGGAATGTTGCCTTTAGAGTTTACACGGGTAATGAGTCTGTTCAGCACCAGTGCATTCAATGAACCGATGACCTGTTCCTTTTCCGGGTCGTTGGCAATCACCAGGTAACTCGGATTGGCCTTGTCCGAAATCTTCAAGTCGAAATCATCTCCCGTAAACACCCAGTAGGCTTCCGGAGATACCAGTCGGGCGGCATTCACACGAAGGGTACCCACCATACCTTCCAGCTGGTCGTTCGCCTTGTTGTCATAGGCACTCTTGAAGGGAGCCATGAGGGAAGCAATCTTGTCGTCCTGCATCAGAATGTTGAACACCTGGTCGTAGGGTCTTCCCAAAAAAGAAAGTACATGCGGCATGTCCGAATACTCCCCGGTGATGGTGTCCGGCTCTACCTCCTGACCATTTTCATCCTCATACCAGCACCGCTCTATCTTCACCAGCTTACCCGTTCGGTCTTTGTAGGAGAAGCCGTTCAAATCCACAAACATCCGGTCTTCATCCGTTGACACATCGTTTCCGTTCTCATCCACAAAGTCCAGGATGACATTGTTCTTGGCATCGATTGCCTGGTAATCGTCCCAGTTGCGTATCACTAGCTCGAATTTATTTCCCTCCGGTAACTCCTCCTTGGAGTTGGTCTGCTCCTTGGACATTGTCTGTTCCTCGGATTCGGATTGTTGCTGTGATTCAGACTGCTCTTTGGAAGCATCCACAGGTTGCTGCTCATTGGATTGATTAAATGCGTTCTCCTCTTTGTTTTCTTCCGGTTCTTTCGCCAGCGAGATATAGCGTTTTAGTTTCTTGCCGTTCTTGAATCCGACCGGATGAAAATTGACAAAGAAGTAGATGATGGCCGCCAGAAAGTTCTCTGCCGAGTTGGTAAAAAACGCTTCCGAACCGCCTTTCTTTTCACCGCCTCCCTTGTTCAGGGAAGCCAGCAAGGTAGCTGCCGTTTCAGATGCTGCCGACAGGTCAGGAATATATTTGCGCTGAATCGGATTGATACGATTGGAGTATTCCACATCGGTGAAGTTCACGATTCTAAATCCGCAGTTTTCAGGCAGTTTTTTCAGTTTCATATTCTTGCAATACTGATAGAATAGCGTCTTGGCCAATGTTGGAAACTTAAAGTCATACACCATCATAGAGAACCCCTTGGCAGCGTGCTGACGGATGAAGGGATCGATGATGCCGAAGGACTTACCCGAACCCGGTGTACCCAGTACAATCGTCCCACGGAAGGGATTGATAATATTGATCCAGCCCTTGTGCATCTTCTGCTTCCAGTAGTAAATCATCGGGATGTTCACCGAATAGTCATTGGCTACCAAATCTTCTGACTGCTGGAACGATTCATTCTCGAAGTTGAAGCGGTCTTCACCCACCTTGTAGTTGTAATACTTGGCGATGCCGTCCAGTCCCTGATGCACCAGCATGGTACCTGCCACCGAGCAAAGGGCATAGAGGATGCGGTTGGCCGGGAAGCCGAACCAGCTCATGCCGATATTCATGCCGTGAAAGATAAAGCACATGCCGACTAACGTCAATCCGGCCAGCACCGGATAGATGACCATCGTCTTGACATTGAACTTCAATGCCTTCTTTGCCTTGGTGCCGATGCAGACCACACAGATGCAGATCAGTTCAGCCACCTTGCAGCCCGACACGGAATTGAACACCTTGAATCGGGCCAGAATATCCAGTATAAACTGCGTGACACGGTTATCCGCCGTAATGGGAAGATTCATCACAATCTCGATGATGAGAAAAATATAGATGCAACTGCGGAAATAGTTGTACATCTGCTGCTGTTCCCGGGTTTCTTCGAATGCCATAAACCATCAGATTGAGTGAAAACTAAAAAGGAATCTTTACACCCAGTAAGAGTCCGTTACGAAAGGTATCTCCATGTAGGAAGTTGACGTTGTTCTTCTGGATCAGCGAGAACTCCCAGCCGTTCTGAAAGACATAGCTGTATTCAAAGCCGGCTTCCACACCGAGGAAGAACTTCTTCTGAGTGGCTCCGAACTGAGGACCGAAACGGAAGCGCAACATACCGTTCTTGTAACGTGCCAGTCGCTGCTTATAGACCAATCCGCCATCCCAGTAGTAACCCTTCCAGAACCGGCAGCAGGTGGGTTCCTGCCAATGATTCCCCACTTCGCCGTAGATTTCCACGGCATTGCCATAGCTCAACGGATGTTCGTATCCAATCATCGCATTCAAGGTGTTCGGGAATAGGAAACCTGCATTCAGCGTGAGTTTCTTGTCCTGTGCGGATGCCGAAAGAACGGCAAACGCACAACAGATGATCATTAAAATCTTCTTCATATAGGGTCGGATTTAGTGGTAAATGTAATAGTATGGATAGCACGAAGAGTTCTTCAAAATGTCCGAATCAAAGCCATCGGCATTGAGGATATCTTCGTATTCAATGGTGAGCGCAATGACACGGCCACTGATTTGGTTCTCTGAGATTTCCAGACAGAGCACCTTTTCATCCGGGAAGGTCAGCTTCTCAATCACCAGCACATTGCGGTAATTCTTCTTGAACTTCTTGACCGGATTCAACGAATAAACCGGTGTCAGTTCAATGGTCTGCGAGTTGGTGGCTTTCGTCTCTTTCTTGTCCGTCAGCTTCACGCGAAGTTCCTCAATGTCGTAGGCAATCTTCGTCTTGTTCTGTAAGGAATAATCAATAAAGAAGTAGTCACCGATGGTATAGATGTTGTTGACGATGGCCTTCATGCCGTGGGCATTCGACACCACCTGATTGTACTTGCGCTTGCTGCCATACACCGCCCACGCATAGCGCACCATTTCGGCCTTGGGCATCGATACCTCAGGGTTGATATAGGACTGGATATCGCTGTAAGCTACCTCAAAGATGGAGGCTGCCATACTGGGATAATGGGTATAAACCACATCATACTGAGCGATATGGCGCTCTCCAATCAGGGTGATGGTGCCCAGCAACTCATTCTCGTCAAAGGAGGTCTTGATGGAATCCTGTTCCAGATAAGGCTTGATGCGTACCATGTTGTCGGCACACTGGTTGCCCATAATCTTGGTCGTGGAGATGTCCACCAGCTTGATGTTTTCGGGCATGACGATGTGGGTGGTGACCTCACTGTTCACGTAGATCTTCTCCTTGGCTGCAGCCTGTACAACAAAACCGAGAAGACCGAAGAAGAGTAAAAATAATTTCGCTTTCATATTGGGTAATTTTTATGATTTACTGATTGGTTGAATTGCTTACTTTATTATTTGTAATCTTGCTTACTCTATTACTTGTAACTTTACTTACTTTGTGATTAGTAATATAGTTTACCTATTTTCATTCTTGACCTTTTACCTTGCTTCCTCCGAGTTAATCAGGTAAACAATCGTGTTGTACTTGATTTTCGCCTTGTTCTTGCGGATATTGGATGAAATAGCTGAAGAAGCTGAATTATAGACATTTTGCAAGGCTTGCAGTGCCAGGGCTTCACCTGAGATACCGGAGCCATAGCCATCTTCCGATTCAAAACTGATGTTCTGTTGCACGGCACTGGAGCTGGCATCCTTTACAAACTCACGGAAGGAAGATTCCGGTACATAGAACCCTTCCATACCGTCATTGTCGAACACAGAAAGCTTCACGTTGATGAACTTATCACCGACCAGAATGCTGGTAATGGTAGCCTTCACACGCTGCTGTCCGAATCCTGTCACTGTCCCATACAGGTAGGTGCCTTTCTTCAATTTGGTATTGCTGACAGTAATATCATCCAAAAGTTTGAAGCGTAAACGAGTACCTTCCTTAGCTTTGGTAGTTTGGTCAATCATCGCCCGAATGAGCTTGGCTTCAGCTACATCATCAGGAGAAGTCACTGTATGGAACTTCTCCGCATTGGTATCACCGGACTTGATGACAAGTTTAGGGCGGTTGCGTTCCTTCTCAGCCTGACGGACTCTTGCTATGGAATCCTTCCGCAGCTTCTCTGCTTGTTCATCCCGGTCAAAGCGGCCGATACCCAAACCGCTTTCAATGGTCTTCTGACGTTCGTAACTTCTGCGTTGGATTTCTTCCAGGTCTTTAGCGAAGTCATCCTGTGAGGTATAGCCATCGGTAGTTGTAGAAGTAGCGGTCCTGCTTCCATTGTTTGACCTATTTCCTGAAGGAGCATTATCCCCGTAGGCAAAGGAGTTGATGTGTCTTCTGGACTCGGCCAACGACCTTTCCAGTTCCTCCATTTCCTGTTGCTGACGGATGCGTTCCGCTTCCGCAGCATCCAGCTTGTTGAGTTCCTCCTCGCTGTAGCCGTGCTCCAGTTCTTCGGCTTTCTTCTGTTCTTCTCCGATGGCACCGACGGCGGTAAAGGCATCCTCGTCCCCGAAACGGCGCGACATCTCATACATCTTGTCTCCGGCTTCCTCCGCGTTGGCCTGCGGCAGTTGCGTATTGATGCGGTCGGTGGCAACCGTCTGCTGGGCATCTTCGCCGCCCCCGAATGTCTGCATCACGAAGTACACCAGCGCACACAGGGGAATGAACACCACCAGCGGGAAGACGTACTTGGGCTGTTTGAAATTGATTTTTCTAATCATGGATGGTCATTGTTTTGAAGTGATTTGACGATGGATTCCAGCCGGTTGTAACTTTGTACGATGTGGATGGAATCCTGATGACTTTTACGCGGTATCGCAATGAGCGAGTCCAGTTCCTCCCGAAGCAGTTGCCCTTCCTGGGTCAACTCCGTCAGTGTGGTACGATGTACGCTCTTGTTGGCCTGAATGGTACGGAACCCGGCAAAGATGGGTTCCAACTGGGCAATGCTGCTGACATCCGGCTCACGCTTGTCTGACAAGGTCATGCTGTCGATTGCCACGCTGCTTGCCAGCAGGAAAAACAGCGAACCGGTGACATAAGCAAAGGTGCGTCTGGGATGCTTCCTTGCCCAGATGTTAGCCAAACGGATGCGTCCTGCCAGGCGGTATCTGGTGCCAACGGCTCCCAGTTTGGGTTGCAGCCAGGAGCGTATCAAGTGATGCGTCTTGAGCCTGCTTTCCTGAAGTGTCTTTCTGAATGATTTCATGTATGCAATGATTTTGAATTTATTATCCGGTTATTTTTCAGTAATCGAGGTCCTTGTTCTCCAGTGTCCTCCAGTTCGTGATCATCAGACCGTGCGGATTGTTCCGGGTACGGGGGACTGATTCGATGTAGCCTGTAGTGACCATGGAGCGTTTCAAATCCCGGGTACGGCGCTTGATGAGCTGTGTTCCGTAGTAGGTGAACTTCCGTTCATGTTCATCGAACTGAATGGAATCACACATGATGGTACACACCGCCGAAGAGGAGATGATGTCGGAGTAGAATCCGTTCTCGTCCAATGCCTGCTTCTGCTTGAGGGCGGTACCGTCCGCCATGTACATCGCCTTGCCGACTGTCCACTTGATGTAATCGTTGTCGGGAGGCAGGTTGAAGAAATACTGATGGAAGAGCTGGATATGCGCCTTGGCTTCCATCGTGAAGTTCGCTTCCAGTTGGGCACGCTGTGCCAGGAAGGGAATGTCACCGTCCAGTATGTAAATCTGCTCCCGTTCTTTTGTCACGAGCGAGATGCAGCACCAGACGGTGAACCCGCAGATGAGGGTGCAGCCACCTATCGTGGCCAGCACCGTCATCAGGGCGAGTTTCGTTTTCTGTGCTAAGGATTCTATAAGCATAGGGAATGGTTTGAGTGATTACTTCTTGTTGTTACTGTTCTTGGATTTGCCCGGTCTGACCAGAGAAGCGGCACCGCTGGCTGCAGAGCCGACCACACTTCCTGCCATACCTCCTGCCATCGCTGTCATGCCCATCACGGTACTGCCGGCTGCTGAACCTGCACCGGAGCTGACACCGCCTGGAATGAGCCACGAAGCCACTTCGGGCACAAAGCGGATGATATAGGTACCCACCAGCATCCCCATGGCATACATGCAGTTGGAACCGATGCCCTGCAGTCCCAGTGCGCCAATCTGTTCCCAGGAGTTTACCGAACCGTGAAGCAGGTGGTTGTAGGCAATCAAATCCTGCTGCAAGTTATAAAGCAGGATGAAGTCGATGTAGTAGATGCACATATAGGTAACGAAGCCCCA
>OGKG01002569.1_pt1 | contig 18638 bp, 16 predicted proteins | sample 1572201 | NCBI WGS metagenome assembly OGKG01 (sample SAMEA2582146, study PRJEB24529) | metagenome | biome: Human gut stool | place: China | collected 2011 | reverse complement strand
AGCTGGAAAGCGGCGAGTATCAGGTGAACGCCCGGATGTTCAACATCTGGGAGACGCTCACCGGTGTGGCCCTTTCGGCGGAGCAGCGCATCAATGACGGCATGATCGATCTGGAAGGCCTGACCATGGATGAAAAGGTGCTGGTCTACGCGGACCCCGACCTCATCCATCAGGTGGCTTATAACATTCTGGACAATGCCATCAAGTTTACCCCGGCGGGCGGCACCATCAAGTTCCATGTGGAGAAGCTGGGCCCCGAGGTGGAGATCTCAATCTGGAATTCCGGTCAGGGCATCAGCCCCGAGGCGCTGCCCTATGTGTTCCAGCGCTTCTACAAAGAGGACAGGTCCCGCGGCCTGCACGCCCGGGGGGCCGGTCTTGGCCTGAATATCTGCAAGGTGCTGGTCAACCTTTCCGGAGGCCAGATCCGTGTGGAGAGCCAGCAGGGCGAGTGGTGTCAGTTCGTGTTCACCCTGCCCGCCACGCCCCCCAACCCCAGCGGCATGAAGCGCCTGCCGGACGAATCCGGTCAGCCTGTGCCGGTGGAGGACCCCGCCAGCATGAAGCCTGTCAACTGAATCCGCGGCCAGACTGTCCCCCTGAAACGGGCGGGGCGGTCTGGTCGTTTTTGGTTTTGGAATGGATTTTGGATGGATACAGGGGCAGGTTTGAGACTTTTCCGTGAAAAACACGGCTCCGGGTTTGATTTTTTGCGTGTTTTCATGTAAACTAAGAGTAACCATGCCCGCCCTGCATTCCGGCCCCAAAACAGGTGCTCTGGCAGAACGGATGGTGTAATCTTTCTGAAAAATAACGGAGAGTATAAAACACAATGACGATCATTAGTCCTTCGATCCTTTCGGCTGATTTCAATCAGCTTGGCGCAGACTGCCGCATGGTGCTGGATGCCGGTGCGCAGATGCTGCATTATGACGTGATGGACGGCCACTTTGTGCCCAACATCAGCTTTGGCGTGCCGGTGCTGAAAAGCCTGCACAAGGGGATGCCCGCAGCATTCTACGATGTCCACCTGATGATCAGCCACCCGCTGCAGTATGCAGAGCCTTTCATCAAGGCGGGTGCCAGCCTGTACAACTTCCACCTCGAGTGCGAGGACGACATCCAGCAGACCATCGATGCAGTCAAGGCACTGGGCTGCAAGGTGGGCCTGACCATCAAGCCCGGTACTGCGCCGGAGGCGCTGGCCCCGTATCTCGACCAGCTGGATCTGGTGCTGGTGATGAGCGTGGAGCCCGGCTTCGGCGGGCAGAAGTTCATGCCCTCGGCGCTGGAAAAGCTGCGCTGGCTCAAGGAAGAGCGGGCAAAGCGGAGCGCCCGCTGCCTGCTGGAAGTGGATGGCGGCGTGGATGATACCACCGCCCCCCTGTGTGTGGAGGCGGGTGCCGATATTCTGGTGGCGGGCAGTGCCGTGTTCGGCGCAGCCGACCCGGCTGCGGCGGTGCGCCGTCTGGCCGCCCTGTGAGAGGTGCCTTACCATGGATGAACGTTTGATCCAGCAGCAGGAGCAGGAGCTTGCAAAGACGGGGCGGTACTATCTGCACGTCTGCTTTATGACCATCCCGCTGCTCTGCATGGCCTGCTTCCTGTACGGTCTGCGGCCCCTGCTGCTCTGCGGCGCGGCGCTGCTCACCGGCAACCTGTGTGACCGCCTGGTCTCCCTGCTGCGCCGCCGCGTGTATCGGGCCGGGGATTTCTCCAACGAGAGCTTTGCCCTCATCATCGCCCTGCTCATGCCCGCCACGGTGGACTGGTATGTGGTCATTATGGCGGTGCTGGCCGGTGTCCTCATCGGCAAGGAGGTGTTTGGCGGCTACGGCAGCTATCCCTTCAACCCCGCTGCTGTGGGCTACGCCGTGGCGGCGGTGTCCTGGCCGGAGCAGGTGTTCCGCTACCCCCAGCCCTATATCAGCATCCCCCTGTGGGATGCCACCGGCGTGCCGGTGTCCAGCACCATCTCGGATACCCTGCGCAGCGGCGGCAGCCTGAACATCAGCGCCATTTCGCTGGGCCTGGGCGAGTACGCCGCCCCCATGGGCACCGGTGCCGCCCTCATCCTTCTGGCCTGCGGGCTTTTCCTCTGGCTGCAAAAGGATGTCCGTCTGGGCGCTTCTGTCAGCTTTGTGGTCACCTGTGCCCTCATCGCCTTCCTCTTCCCCCGTCAGGTGGGAGTAAACGGCGTGGACATCGCCCTGCGCCTGCAGTGCGTGCGGGATGAGCTGCTGACCGGTGCCATGCTGTTCAGCGCGGTGTTCCTGCTCAACGAGCCCTACACCTGCGCCCATCACCATCTGGGCCGCATCCTGTACGGCGTGCTGGTGGGTGCGATCACCATGGGCTTCCGGTATTACGGCGTGTATGAGACGGGTGTCTGCTTTGCCCTGCTCACGGTCAACAGCATTTCCGGCTGGATGGACCGCACCGAGAGCCGCCTGTACCAGCTGATGCACCGCCCTGCGGCCGGAAAGGAGGGCGCTGAATGAAACGCTCCATTGCAGAACTGATCACCCGTGATCCTGAAAAGTTCGCCCACCATGACCGGGTGTTCAAAAATAACCCCGTTGTCATGCAGGGCATGGGTCTGGCTCCGCTGGTGGTGCTTGCCACCACGGGCAAAAATGCTTTGATGCTGGCCGTGGCTGTGGCCCTGCTGCTCACGCCTTCCCGGATGCTGGCCTGCCTGGTCAGCCGCCTGTTCCCCCTGCGGGACGAGCAGCCCGCCCCGGAAGAGCTGGAGAAAAAGCTGCTGCCCCGGGCGCTGGTGTACAGCGGCAGTGCGGCGGTGGTCTACCTTGCCGCTTATCCCATCCTGAACGCCGTGTTCGGCACCGACCTGCTGATGCTGGGCATCTACCTGCCCATGCTGGTGGTGGAGCCCTTGCTGACCTACCGCTTTGGCCGCGTGCAGGAAACCATGCGCAAGGCTGTCTCCAAGGGTCTGCGCATCACGGTGGGCTACGCGCTCATCCTGTTCATCGTGGGCTGCCTGCGGGAGTGGCTGGCGCTGGGCAGCGTGTTTGGGATCCAGCTCAGCCGCTCTGTCCTGCCCATGGCATCCATGCCGGCAGGCGGTTTCATCGTGCTGGGCGTGGTGTGTGCCGTCTGGCGCGCGCTGGCCCGCAAACACAAGGAATACCTGAAAACTGAGGCGCGCGGCACTCTGGCTGCGCACCCCCGGAAGGAGGTGCAGGATCAGTGAGTGCTGTGATGAATACCATCGGTGTGGCCTTTGCCTACGCCGTGCTGGCCCTGTTTGCCCAGAACGCCATCTTTACCCGTGGTCTGGGCGTGTCGCGCCTGATCCAGCTGGTGGGTGACGAGCGCACCAGCAGCTGGTGGTTTGCCCTGCTGCTCTGTGTTACCCAGACGCTGGTGGCTCCGCTGGCGTATTTTGCGAGCAGCCAGATCGTGGATCTGCCCTACCGTGCCCCGCTCCGCCCGCTGCTCTACCTGGCCTGTGTGGCGGTGGTCTGCATCTTTGAGCACGCCATCCTGCGGGCAGTCAAAGGCCCCCGCAGCGGTCTGCTCATCCGAATCCTGCCCATTGCCGCCGTGAACAGCGGCGTGCTGGGCACCGCGCTGGTGGAGCGCACCCAGAGCTTTACGCTGGCGCAGTCCATCGGCTTTGGCCTGGGCAGCGGCCTGGGCTACCTGCTGGCTGTGATGCTGGTGACCGAGGCGGGCAACCGCCTGCGCAGCAAGGCCATCCCCGAAGCATTCCGCGGCCTGCCCATCACCCTGATCTATATCGGTGTGCTGGCGCTGGCCATCTACGGCTTTACCGGCCATTCCGTGATCCTGTAAGTTGACCCCAAGGAGGGTGGTTGATTATGGCAAGATATCCCAAACGCCAGAAGGTCAAGCGCTACCGGCGCAGCTTTTACACCCGCGAGATGCGGCTGAAAAAGGGCATCGGCATTGCGGTGCTGGTGGTGGCCGTGCTGGCAGCGGCCTGGGTGGCCGCACCCCATGTGCTGGACTGGGCCACCCACACCTGGTATACCGTGGTGCGGGATCGTGACCTCTCCGCATCCAGTGCTGTCAGCGAGAGTGCATCCTCCGGGGCACAGAGCACCGCTGCCAGCGAACCGGCAGCTTCCTCGGTGCCGGAAAAGGAGCCGGAGCCCGAGGTCAAGGGCACTGATATTGTGACGGGCCTGTGGGCAGAGGTGGATGTGACCACCCTGACCGACGAGGCCGCCATCCGCTCCGCCGCCCGGCAGCTCAAGGCGCAGGGCATGACCTATGCCATCCTGACCCTGAAGGACACCGCCGGGCAGGTGTATTACGCCTCCCAGACGGCGGTGGGTGCCGCCAATGCAGCCCCCACGCAGGTCGAGCTGACGAGTGTGGCATCCATCTTCAAGGAGGAGGGGCTGGTGCCGGTGGCTGCGCTGACTGCCTTCCGTGACCCTGCCGGTGCCCGGGCTGACCACGCTCTGGCCATCCGGTATCAGGGGCAGGAGTACCTTTGGCTGGACAACAAGGCTTCCGCCGGAGGCAACCCCTGGCTGAACCCCTACGCCGCGGAGACCGTGCAGTATATCGGTGATCTGATCGCCGAGGTGCACGCCGCCGGGTTTGATCAGGTGCTGCTGGAAAATGTCCGGTTCCCCTCGTCCACCAGCGCCAAGCAAGACTATGGCAACACAAACGGTGTGGACCGTGCCGGGCAGCTGACTGCGGATATCGCCGCCTGGCAGGCCCGCTTCGGAGATACGGTGACGCTCTGGTACGGTTATTCGCTGGCCGAGGTGACCGGTTCCTCCAGCCAGCTGGGAGCCCCTGCGGCCCAGCTGGGCGTGAAGAACCTGCTGGTGAAGGTCCCGTCCTCCTCTACGCTGGATGCAGCGGCCCGGGAGGAGCTGACCCTCTCCCTGACCGAGGCAGGTGTGGAGCATCTGGTCATCCGGGACGATGCCGCCAGCTATTTTGAGTGATCCCTGCGTTTTTGTGAGAGGGAGGAAAGTATTATGAACAAAACACCCTGTTTTTCCCCGGCGCACATCCTGCTGCCGTCGGAACAGATCCCGGTGGGGCAGTGGGGCTGTGTGGCTTGCGATCAGTTCACCAGTGACCGCTCCTATTGGGAAAAGGCTGCGCAGGCCGCCGCAGGCGGCCCCAGCACACTGGACCTGATCCTGCCGGAGGTCTATCTGGAAGAGGATGACGTGGATGCAAGGATCAGCGCCATCCATGCGGCCATGGACGATTATACCCGGAACGTGCTGACCCGCGCGGTGGACGGCTTCATTTATGTGGAGCGCACCGAGCAGAGCGGCCGGGTGCGGCAGGGCCTTGTGGGCAGGATCGACCTGGAGGCATACAGCTATGCCGAGGGCGCGGTGCCTGCCATCCGCCCCAGTGAGCACACCGTGGAAAGCCGCATCCCGCCCCGCATGGCGGTGCGCCGGGGGGCAAGGCTGGAAACGCCCCATATTATGATGCTGGCCGATGACCCCGGCTGCACCCTCATCGAGCCTATCGGCGAGAAGAAGGAGCAGCTGCGCAAGGTCTACGAGGGCGACCTGATGCTGAACGGCGGCCACATTGCCGGCTGGGCAGTGGAAGATCCCGCCCTGCTGGCCCAGATCGACAGCGCCCTGAACGCTCTGGGCAGCCAGGAGGCCTTTGATGCCCGGTATCCCCAGGCAAAGGGCGGCGCGCCCCTGACGCTGGCCGTGGGCGACGGCAACCATTCGCTGGCTTCCGCCAAGGCCTGCTGGGAGGAGCTGAAAAAGACCCTGACCCCGGAGCAGCAGCTGACCCACCCGGCCCGCTGGTGCCTGGCTGAGGTCTGCAATGTCCACTCTCCGGCCATTGAGATCGAGCCCATCCACCGTGTCCTTTTCAATGTGGACTGCGGTGCCGTGCTGCTGGCCCTCATCGCGTGGAGCGATTCCCACGCGGCAGGCATCTGCTTCGGCGATGCAAAACAGCAGTCCTTTACGCTGGCAGGCCCCCATGTGGCCAATGTGCTCAGCTTTGAACATCCCGTTGCCCCGCTGACCGTGGGCACCATTGACGCATTCATTGAGTATTTCATGGCCCGCCACATCGAGGCCCGGGTGGATTATGTCCACGATGAGCCCGCTGTCCGCGCCCTGTGCAGGCAGGGGGGTGTAGCTTTCCTGATGCCGCCCTTTGAGAAAAGCGATCTGTTCAAGGGCATCGTTATGGGCGGTGTGCTGCCCCGCAAGACCTTCAGCATGGGGCACGCAGAGGAAAAGCGCTATTATATGGAATGCAGAAACATTTTAGGTGAAGAATGACATTTAACGAACTGAATCTTTCCGCGCCTGTGCTGCGTGCTGTGGCACAGGCGGGCTATGAATCCCCCTCGCCCATTCAGGCGGCGGCCATTCCGCCGGTGCTGGCCGGGAGGGACTTGATGGGCTGCGCCCAGACGGGTACCGGCAAGACGGCTGCCTTTGCGCTGCCCATGCTCGACCGCCTGACTGCCAGCGCGCCCCGTAAAAAGGGTGCCATCCGCGCCCTGATCCTGACCCCTACCCGGGAGCTGGCTTTGCAGATCGGCGAGAGCTTTGAGGCCTACGGCAAGTATCTGACCCTGCGCAGCACCGTCATCTTTGGCGGTGTGGGTCAGGCTCCGCAGGTCGCAGCCCTGAAAAAGGGCGTGGACATCCTCATTGCCTGCCCGGGCCGCTTGAACGACCTGGTGGGGCAGGGGCTGCTGGACCTTTCCAACATTGAGATCTTTGTTCTGGACGAAGCCGACCGGATGCTGGATATGGGCTTTGTCCACGACGTGAAAAAGGTGATCGCCAAGCTGCCCAGGCAGCGTCAGAACCTGATGTTCAGCGCCACCATGCCCAAGGAGATCGAGCAGCTGGCCGCAGGCATCCTGCATGACCCGGCCTTTGTCAAGGTGGACCCGGTGTCCAGCACGGTGGACCGCATCCAGCAGAGCCTGTATTTTGTGGAGAAGGGCAACAAGAAGTTCCTGCTGCCCTGGCTCATCAAAAACCTGAAGCCTGAGGTGGTGAACGCGCTGGTGTTCAGCCGCACCAAGCACGGGGCCGATAAAATCGCAAAAGACCTGAACAAGCAGGGCATCCCCGCTGCCGCTATCCACGGCAACAAGAGCCAGACCGCCCGCGTGACGGCGCTGGAGGATTTCAAGGCGGGCAAGACCCGGGTGCTGGTGGCGACCGATATCGCCGCCCGCGGCATTGACATCAGCGAGCTGTCCCATGTGTTCAACTACGACCTGCCCGAGGTGCCCGAGACCTACGCCCACCGCATTGGCCGCACGGCCCGTGCCGGTGCCGACGGCACTGCCGTCAGCTTCTGCGCCCCGGAGGAAAAGGAATATCTGGCCGGGATCGAAAAGCTGAACCGCCGTCAGATCCCGGTGGTCTCCGGCCATCCCTGGGACGGCGTGCCCGCCCCTGTCAAGGCTGCACCCCCGGTGCGGGGCAAAAAGCCCAAGGCGGAAGCAGAGCAGCCGGAAAAGCCTGTGAAGGCAGAGAAGCCTGCCAAAGCAGAAAAGGCAGCCAAGGCCGAAAAGCCCGCTGCCCCCAAGAAGGAAAAAGCGGCTGCAAAACAGCCCAGCCCCAAGAATACCGAACCGAAAGAAGGAACATCCATGGAGGAAAACCAGAAGCGCACTTCCGGCGGCCGCAGTGAGAACCGCCGCTCCAATAACAGCCGCACCCGCCGCGAGGGCAATGCCCCGCAGCCGGCCAACCGCGGCAGCAACGCCCAGCCCAAATTCGACCCCCACTTTGTGAGCGCCCCGGAGGCTACCCCCCTGCGCCCGGTCAAAAAGGCTCCGGCTGCGCAGCCTGCCGCAAAGCAGACTGCTCCGGCCCAGAACGGCCAGCGTCAGCGCGGCAGTCAGCCTGCCCGTGCCGAGCAGCGCACCGACCGCAATGATCCGCGCACCGAGCAGCGGGCAGAACGGAACAGCCGCAATGCCCGCCCGGTCCAGAACAGCCAGAGCCAGCAGGGCAGCCGCAATAACCGCAATGCAGTGCAGAGCAGCCGCCCGGTCCGCCCCGCCAAGAGCGAGGCACCCCGCAGCCGCGGTCGGAACGCCGCCCCCGCACGGGACGAGGACCCGGGCCTGATGCTGATCAGCCGCCGCCCGCCCCAGCAGAAGTTCACCAACTTTGAAGAGTATATGACCGCCCACGGCGGTGCCACCGCACCCATTGAGGATCACACCGATGAAACCTGAGCCGTTTGCCCCCTGGCAGTGCCCGCTCTGCGGCGAACCCCTGACCGGGGACACTGCCCTGAAATGCGGCAGGAACCACTGCTTTGACCGGGCGAAAGAGGGGTACTGGCACCTGCTGCCGGTGCAGAGTATGCGCACCAAGGCCCCGGGCGACAGCAAAGAGATGGTCGCCGCCCGCCGTGCCTTCCTGAACGCCGGGTATTACGGCATCTTCGGCAGGGCACTGGGGGAACTGTGCCTTGCGTACGGCGCTGCCGCCGGGGCAGATGCACCGCTCCACCTGCTGGATGCGGGCTGCGGTGAAGGCTGGTACGACCGCTGCATTGCACAGGCCTTTGCACAGGCGGGCAGGCCGGTGCAGCTGGCGGGCTTTGACATCGCAAAGCCTGCGGTGCGTCTGGCTGCAAAGGCACTGCCTGCCGCAAAATACGCGGTGGCATCCAGTTTTGCCCAGCCTGTCCGCACCGGATGGGCCGACCTGCTGCTCAACTGCTTCTCGCCCTTTGCGCAGGAAGAGTTCCGGCGCGTGCTGCGCCCGGGCGGACGGATGATCTATGTTGTGCCCGGTGCAGAGCACCTCTACCAGATGAAGGCTGTCCTCTACGACATGCCCTATAAAAATCCGGTGCAGGAGGTGGCCTATGAGGGCTTCCGCCCCATCGGGGAGCGGGAGGTCTCGGGCCGCATCACGGTGCCTGCCGGGCAGCTGGAGGCGCTGTTCGCCATGACCCCCTATTACTGGAAAACGCCGCGAGATGGCGCAGCCCGCCTGGCCGCCCTGCCCGAGCTGACCACGGATATCGCGTTCCGCTTCCTTGTGTTTGAAAAAGAGTGATCGAAAAGCCCCCGGCCTGTGAGGATACAGGCCGGGGGCTTTTTGCGTGCAGAAAACAGGGTCACATCGCGATCCAGCCCAGTGCGTTGGCGACCGAGCTGGCCAGGATGATAGCCGCGAAGATGGGGCAGAGATACCGGAGCATAAAGTTGAACACCGGTTTGCGGCGGAAGGGCTGACCTTCCCGCGTGACCTCTTCCTCGATCTTTTCCACACCGACGATCCGGGAGACCAGCAGGCAGGTGGCAATGGCCGCAATGGGCATCATCACCGAGTTGGTCAGGAAGTCGAAGAAATCGAGGAACTGCATCCCGAACACGGTCACGCTGGCAAGGGGGCCGTAGCCCAGCGCGGAAAGGCTGCCCAGTGTGATCATAATGCAGCCGATGAGGATGGTGGAGCGGGTGCGGTCCCAGCCCAACTCGTCCTCAAAGGTAGAAACAGCACTCTCGGTCAGGGCAATGGAGCTGGTGAGGGCCGCGAACAGCACCAGCACAAAGAAGAGCACGCCTACGGCAGTGCCCATGCCCATGCTGGCAAAGACCTTGGGGATGGTAATAAACATCAGGGCCGGGCCCGCCTGCAGGGTGTCAGGGTCGCCGCCCGAAAAAGCGAACACGGCGGGAATGATCATCAGGCCCGCCATGATGGCAATGGCGGTGTCGAAGATCTCCACGTTTTCCGTGGACTGCTCAATGGACACGTTCTTTTTCATGTAGGAGCCAAAGGTCACCAGGATGCCCATGGCAATGGAGAGGGAGTAGAACATCTGCCCCATGGCGGAAACCACCGTCATCCACGAAAAACGGGAGGGATTGGGGACCAGAAAATACTTTACGCCTGCCAGTGCGCCGGGCCGGGTGACCGAGTAGACGGCAATGACCACCGAGAGCACCACCAGCACCGGCATCATCACCTTGGAAACGCGCTCCACACCGTTGCGCACGCCCGCAAAGATGATGCCCAGCGTGATAAAGGCGAACAGCAGGAACGAGATCTCGGCCAGCAGACCGTTGGAGATGAAGCCGGAGAAATACCCGTCCGATGCCAGCGCGCTGCCATGGCCGGTAAGATACTGGGCCAGATAGTGGATGACCCATCCGCCGATGACCGAATAATAGGGGACGATCAGGATGGGGATGACGGCGTTGATCCAGCCGCCGAACGCCAGCCCCTTGCCCTTGCCAAAATGGCTGTAAGCGCCCACCGGGCTTTTGCGGGTCATCCGGCCCAGCGCCGTTTCGGCAATGATCATGGTGTAGCCAAAGGTGACAGCCAGCAGGATGTAGATGAGCAGAAAAATGCCGCCGCCGTATTTTGCGGCCAGATACGGGAAGCGCCAGATATTGCCCAACCCGACCGACGCACCGGCGGCGGACAGCACGAATCCGAGTTTGCCGGAAAACGCGCTGCGCTTGTGGTGAGTTTCCATGTTTTTTTCCTCTTTTCCAATTGATAAACTCAAGTGTAACATAGAAGAAACGGGATTTCAACGAATCGCAGGCGTTTCACCGGTGGAGAGATTTCAGGCGGAAGGTGAAGAAAAGTGAATCATTTCCTGGTAAAGGGCTCCATGCCGTGCTCCTCGGGGGTGTAGTATTCCATCAGGGAGATGTAGTTTTCCGGGTGGTGGCAGAACGCCGCGCGCAGAACACTGTCCAGCTCGCCCCGGGCGGTGAGCAGACGGATGATGTATTGGGCCACCATCTGCACCACATCGGTCTCGATGCCGTAGCACAGGCCGACCGCCAGCACCGGGATCAGGATCTGCCGGGCCAGCAGGGGCACGTTCTGGCCGTACCGCTCAAGGATGGGGCGGCTCATGGTGGAGGCGGCCCAGACGCTGCCCACGATCTGCCAGTAATCGATCTCTTTCATGTGGGAAAGGCTCTGCAGCCGCTCCACGATCTCACCGTCGCTGAGGATGTAGCCCTCGACCACCTCTTTTTCGGAGCGGATAAAGGCACACTGGATCATGTCCATGATGGCGGTTTCGTATTTCTGGTGGAAATTTTCCCGGGAAACGCAGAACTTGGCCACGATGTCGATGAGGGCACTGGTGTCCTCGGCGGTGGCAAGGCTGCTGACCACCAGCGGTGTGGGGCCGAATTCCGCCCCCAGTGCGTCCAGATCGGCCAGCTCTTCGGCATTTCGGGTGGCGGGCAGAAAGCGGTCACAGCCGTTGCGGTGGTAGCCCCAGGCAGCGGGCAGCACCCGGGCCACCGCGTCGCCGCTGGAAATGATGCTGAAGATGTTGCTCTCGGGCCAGCTTTCCAGCAGGGTGCCGTCCGGGGCGTGGTTGGCATCGAAATCCTGCTGCAGGTCAGGCCGGTCAGCGGCAGTCAGGGCCGCAGGCACCGCAAAGCCGTAGGCATAGATGTTCTCCCGCCCCAGCCGGGGCAGCTCCCGGGCGATCTTTGCCGCCAGCAGATTTGCGATAATGGAGCCGCGGCTGTAGCCGCCCAGCCAGAGCTTGAAGGCACCGCTCTGCCCGGCCCGGGCCAGATAGGCCTTGAGGGACGCAAACACCGCCGCCACGGGCGTGACAAAGCCGGTGTGTGCGCTGGTATCGCCTATGTGGAAGTTGCTGGCCCACTCGCCGCCGTAGCCGCCGCCCCGCAGGATAAGCGCCACAAGGGTGGTGCGCTGGCCGTTCAGGGTCAGGGTCTTGCGGGCCAGCGAATAGCCCACAAAGTCCCCGGCCCGACCGGTGTCAAGGTCGTAGTTGCAGAACAGCGCGTCCCCGAAGCCCAGGGCCTCGTAGGCGGCAGCAATGTGGGCTTCCCGCCCCACGGAGCCGTTGACCCAGTATTCCGCATCGCTGGCTATGGTGTTGGCCGCAGCGCAGACCAGACCCAGCGTTGCCAGTGCCAGCTGATGGTCATATTGGGTGGCCGGGTGGGTGAAAAAGCTGTCGGAGTAATAGAACGTGTGGGTCAGGTCGCAGCCGCTCAGGTCACTGCGGATGCCAATGGCGTAGCGGCCATCCGGTACTGCGCGTCCCACGGAGCCCTGCCCGGCGGCCCGGACCATCAGCCCGGGCAGCAGAGTGCTGCCGGCCGCAAACCCCAGCACCTTGCAAAAACTTCTTCGATCCATAATTTTTCCCCTCAAAAACCAGAATGGATTTTTTCTTAGTATACCGTATCCCGGGCGGGGATACAATCCAAAGTTTTCCGGGCGGCAAAAAACGGGCCGGTGTTGCGCACACCGGCCCGTTATGTTACACTGTTGTTCAGTCCAGATCCTTGCAGCACTCCACGATGTGGTGGAACATCTGCTCCACGGCGGGAGCCATGGCGGTGGGACGCTGGACGGCCAGACCCACCACACGGTCCTCCTCGGGCTCGATGGGGTAGATCTTGACCGCTGCCGCGCAGTTGCGCAGCAGCATCCGGGGCATGATGGAAATGCCCAGGCCCGCCTCGACCATGGCAATGTTCGACTGGTCATCGATGACATGGCAGCGGCGCTCCGTTGAGATGGAATACTTCTTGAGGAACTGACGCATCTCCGCGTCGGTGGCATCCCACTGCACCACAAAGTTCTGCCCGTTCATCAGGGCGGGGGTCATCACGCCGTTGGGCGGCTCGGGCCAGTCCATGGGGGTGATGCAGAGCAGCGGCTCGTGGAACAGCTCGGTCAGAACAAACTCCTCCCGGCAGTTGTTGGAGAGGAAGGCAACGTCCACCTGACCGGTGCGCAGCCACTCCTTGACATCGTCGTAGGTGCCCTGGTAGACCTCGACTTCGATCTGGGGGTAGTGGGCCATAAAGCCCTTGAGGATGCTGGGCAGCAGCCCGGAGCAGATCGAGTTGAAGGCACCCAGCTTGACCTTGCCTTTTTCCAGGCCGTTCAGGCGGGCAATGCTCTGCTGCAGGGCCTCGTCGCTGTTCAGCACCGCACGGATGGAGGGGTACAGCGAAGCGCCGTAGCTGGTCATGGTGACGCCGTTTTTGCCGCGATTGAATAAGGTAAAGCCCAGCTCGGCCTCCATCACGGCGATGGCGTGGCTGATGGCCGAGGGGGTCAGATGCAGCTGCTGAGCCGCCTTGTTAAAGCTGCCCTGCCGTGCAACTGCGTCGAAAATCTCATAAGAAAACAGCGTCATTCCCAATGCCTCCTTCCGGTCTGATCTGGTTCGGAGACGCTTGATCCTCTGTGAATCTTTTTCATCTTTGGTTTGAGATAGTTCAATTATCTTCTTGATTTTACTATCCTGCGCCCGTCCTGTCAAGCATTTTGGGCTGATTTGTGCACGCTCTGTGCAGATTTTGCCGCAGCAGACGCAGGAAATGCCACCTTTCCGCCGTTATAGTTCTTATAACGATTTTTTACAAACTGACCGAGGTGTTTTTTTATGACCGCACTTTCCCCGCGCTGCAGCTTCAGCGGCACCGCCCTTAAAACCATTGCCTGCATCACCATGCTCATCGACCACATCGGCGCGTCCTGCATCGAGGCAGGTATCCTTACGCCCGGGCTGGACAGCGGCACCCTCTCGCGGGACACCCTTTCCGCCTATCCGCTGTACCGGCTGGACATGGTGCTGCGCTTCACCGGGCGGCTGGCCTTTCCGCTGTTCTGCTTTCTGCTGGTGGAGGGCTTTGTGCACACCCACAACGTCAAAGGCTACCTTGGGCGGCTGGTGCTGTTCGGCCTTCTGAGCGAGGTACCCTTTGACCTTGCGTTCTTCCGCACCCCTTTTGACCCCAGTGCACAGAACGTTTACTGGACGCTGGCGCTGGGCGTGCTGGCCATGGCAGGTCTGAAGCATTTTGAAAAGCCGGACGGCTCTGCCAGCTGGAAAGGACTCTTGTGTGCGGCAGGCTGCACGCTTGCGGCGCTTCTGGCCTGTACGGACTACAACGGCATCGGCGTGCTCATCATCTGTGCGCTGTATCTGACCCGTGGCGACCGCAAGCGGCAGTGCATCGCGGGAGCCGTGCTGTTTGCCTGGGAGCTCACCGCCCCGCTGGCCTTTGTGCTGGTCTGGTTCTACAACGGCCAGCGGGGCGCGTGCAGTCCGCTGCAAAAGAAGGCCTTTTACTGGTTCTATCCTGTGCACCTGAGCGTGCTGGCTGCGGTGACGAATCTTTTGCTGTAAAAAAAGCAAAACGCGCTTTTCGGAAGGCCCCGGAAAGCGCGTTTTGTGTAAAGTGTGTTCAAGCCATGTGCAACTGCTCTTTCAGTGCCTGCTGAAGGACGCGGGAAAAATTGATCCCCTGTGCCATGGCGGCATCGTTCAGCCAGGCAGGGATGGAAAGCGTCTTTTTGACAGATTTCTCGAAGTGTTGTTTTGCATATTCTGCCACGTCAACAGAAACAACATTGACAAATGCTTCAGGAACAGGCTCGTCAGGAGCAAGTGCCTGAGACACCGCGATTGGGTCGATGGAACCCGGACGAGACGGTGTGGGGATCGTTTCGCCATCCCGCTTGCAGGTGTAGAGATAGCCTGCAAGGCAGTCTACTGCCATCTCCATGGCTTCCTCAAAGGTATCACCCTGTGTTGCAAGGTTGTTCAAATCAGGAAAAACAACAGAATAACCTTCTGCCTCTTTATAAAAACAAGCCGGATACATGGATAACATCCTTCATCCCTCCTGTATGATGATATGGCATTATTTGAGCCCTGCCTGCTTTCGGATGGAAAGCTCTGTGCGGCGGTCAAGTTCTTTTCCCTTGTGAAAAGGGATCGTGACCTTGCCGGTTTTTGTGGGATGGACATACTGACGGTGGGAACCGACCTGTTCCTTGAAGACCCAGCCATCGGCAAGGATCAGTTTCTCCATTTCACGCGGTTTTGGCGGCACAAGTTTCACATCCTCTCGAAAGAAGTATACCATATTATACGTATTATGTAAATACGGATTGAAAGATAAGATGAGAACAAAAATGGAAAAAGCCCGGTGATTTCAAAGAATCATCGAGCTTTTTCTTGGCGGAGTAGGAGGGATTTGAACCCTCGCGCCGTTGTTTAGACGACCTACGCCCTTAGCAGGGGCGCCTCTTCGGCCTCTTGAGTACTACTCCAGAGCAAAGTGTGTTACACTTATTCAATAAAAAATGGCGGAGAGAGTGGGATTCGAACCCACGGTACGTTGCCGTACGGCAGTTTTCAAGACTGCTTCCTTAAACCACTCGGACATCTCTCCTCGTGGGCACCCGCACACGCCGTACCGAATGCTTATTTAATTTACCAGATTTCAGCGGCGCTGTCAAGCCTAAAATCAAAATTTCCGCTCATCGTGCGCATTTTTGTGCGGAACGACAACTTTTCTTCGAGAAAAAGCGGGATTTCCTCTTTACTGAAACATCTTTTTGTTGTATAATAAATACAGATAAAACCTTACCGGACCCGGTACAAGCAGAGGAGTGTTGAACAATGTCGTTTCCGGAGCTGTTACGGCAATGCCGAAAGCAAAAGCACATGAGCCAGGCGGAGCTTGCTTCCCTGTTGGGCGTGACTCAGCAGGCCGTGGGAAAATGGGAGAGCGGAAAGAGTTCCCCGGACCCCACCACCGTGGCAAAGCTGGCGGAGATCCTGGACACGACCGCGGACTATCTGTTGGGTCTGTTCGACCCCACCGCGGAGGGCCAGACCGAAGAGCGCTTCTTCGGCAGCTATGTGTACAGCCTGATCCCTGTCATCGGCACGGTCAAGGCGGGCTACGGCGCGCTGGCCTATGAGGAAGACTACGGCAAGGAGTATGCCCGGGTCAAGGACCCTTCCAGCTACTTCTATCTCGTTGTACGCGGCGACAGCATGGAGCCCCGCATCCACGATGGTGACCTTGCCCTGGTGCACCGTCAGGACACGCTGGAAAACGGCGACCTGGGCGTGCTGGTCTACGGCGACGAGGGCGAAGGCACCCTGAAACGGTATCTGCAGCGGGGCAACTGCGTGGTGCTGCAGCCGTTCAACCCGGCCTACAACGAAATGGTCATCAAGGGCGAAGACCTCAACCGCCTGCACATCGCGGGCCGCGTGGTGGAAACCAAGGCGAAGTGGTAAAATTTTTGACCCCAAAAATCCAAAAGCCATTTGCAGAAGCTGCGTATGGCTTTCTTTTTTATACCTTTTTCCGGGAGGCACCCCCATGGAACAGTCTCTGATGGACAAACTCACGATCCTGGCCGACAGCGCCAAATACGATGTAGCCTGCACTTCCAGCGGAGCATCCCGCGCCGCGCGGGCCGGCAGCATCGGCAGCTGCTACGCGCCGGGCTGCTGCCACGCCTTTACGGCGGATGGCCGCTGCGTGAGCCTTTTAAAGGTGCTGATGACCAACTGCTGCTCGTTCGATTGCAGCTACTGCGTCAACCGCAAGTCCAACGATCTGCCCCGGGCGACGTTCTCCCCCCGGGAGCTTGCCGAGCTGACCATGGAGTTTTACCGCCGCAACTACATTGAAGGGCTGTTTCTCTCCAGCGCCGTCCTCGTCAGCCCGGACTACACCACCGAGCGGATGCTCGCCGTCCTGCGGCTGCTGCGGGGAGAGTATCACTTCGGGGGCTACATCCATGCCAAAGCCATCCCGGGCACCAGCCCCGAGCTGCTGGAACAGCTGGGCTATCTGGCTGACCGCCTTTCGGTCAACATTGAGCTGCCCAGCGAGAAGAGCCTTTCCCTGCTGGCCCCGGACAAGGGGCGGCACTCCATTTTCCGGCCCATGAAGCAGATCGCTGTTTCCGGTGCCGCCAGCCGGGAGGAAGTGGCTGATTCCCGCAAAGCGCCCCGGTTTGCTCCCGCCGGGCAGAGCACCCAGATGATCGTGGGGGCCTCCCCCGAAACGGACTACCACATTTTGCAGCTCACCGAGGGGTTATACCAGAAGTACAACTTAAAGCGCGTGTTCTACTCCGCCTATATCCCGGTGACGGAGGACACCCGCCTGCCCGCGCTGGACACCAAGCCCCCGCTGCTGCGGGAGCACCGGCTCTATCAGGCGGACTGGCTGCTCCGGTTCTACCAGTTCAAGGCCGACGAGATTTTAGATCAAAACAGCCCCAACTTCAACCCCTATCTGGACCCCAAATGCAACTGGGCCGTGCAGCACTACGGGCTGTTCCCCGTGGACGTCAACCGGGCCCCGTTTGAAATGCTGCTCCGGGTGCCGGGCATCGGCCCCAAGAGCGCCCGGCGCATCTGGCACGCCCGCAAGCAGGCTTCTCTGGGGCTGGACGAGCTCAAGCGGATGGGGGTCGTGCTCAAGCGGGCCCAGTATTTCATCACCTGCAACGGCTTTTCCGGGGCCCACCCGGGCCAGGGCAGTGCCGGGCGGGAGCGGATCACCCGGGCCCTCATCGACCCCAATGTATTCAGCGGCGGGGTGGAGCAGCTGAGCATGTTCTCCCCGCCTGCCGTGGACAAACTGGTGGCGCAGGGCGTGCCGCCCCGCGCCGCCCAGCGGATGATCCGGGAGGAGGCGGTGCAATGTCTGGCCAGAGCGCTGTGACCCCGGCGGCCATCTCCCCTGCGCCCCGCAGGCTCCACGACGCCGACCTTGTTTACCTGTACGACGGCAGCTTTGAGGGCTTTCTCTGCTGCGTGTTCGAGAGCTTTCTCCAGCACGAGATCCCGTTTGCCATCTGGACGCCGGAGCGGGAGACGGCCACCCTCTACCCCATCCGGGAGATTGCTACCGACCACGCCAGAGCCCGGCGCGTTTTTGCCAGCTTCGCCAAAAAGCTGGGTGCCGAGACTGAGTACCTCGTCACGCGGGATTTTCTCTCCGGGCGGGAAGACAAAGAGCTGCTGCTCCTGCGCTTTCTGCATCTGGCTTTCGCGCTGGGGCCGGGCACTGTCAAGCGGATGGGCCACCCGGACGTGGCCCCGCTCTACGAGATGAAAAAGAGCCTGGACTGGGAGGTGGACAAGTTCCAGGGCTTTGTCCGCTTTACCGAATACGACGGGATGCTGGGGACCGTCATCCACCCCAAGAACTACATCCTGCCCCTGCTGCGGGGGCATTTCTGCGGGCGGTTCCCCGAAGAAAATTTCATGATCTATGACGCCGTGCATCAGGCAGTGCTGCTCTACCAAAACCATAAAGCCACCCTCACTGAGCTGGCCGCCCCGCTGGAGCTGCCCCCGCCCAGCGCCCGGGAGCAGGAGTTTCAGGCCCTGTGGAAGCAGTTTTACGATACGCTGGAGATCAAGGCCCGCCACAATGAAACCTGCCGGATGTCCCACTGCCCCAAGCGCTTCTGGCAGGATATGCCGGAGATGCAGGGCTGCTGACCCATTGATTTTTATTTACAATTCAGTCATCGGCCGATGGCTTGAGAAAACCGCCAACCTATGATATACTATCCCTGTCACTTGGCAGGTCTTCTGCCGCAAATGCCCTTTGCAAAGGGCCGAAATAAAGGAGTATTGTACAACTATGGTTCGCATTACTATGGAAGACGGCGGCATCATCGACATTGAGCTGAACGAGGAAGCCGCTCCCATCACCTGTGAGAATTTCAAAAAGCTGGTCAGCGAGGGCTTTTACAACGGCCTGACGTTCCACCGCGTCATCCCCGGCTTTATGATCCAGGGCGGCTGCCCGCTGGGCAACGGCACCGGCGGCC
>OGKG01002560.1_pt1 | contig 18694 bp, 17 predicted proteins | sample 1572201 | NCBI WGS metagenome assembly OGKG01 (sample SAMEA2582146, study PRJEB24529) | metagenome | biome: Human gut stool | place: China | collected 2011 | reverse complement strand
GTTCTTCAAGGAGAACTGCCTGGTCGATCAGGAGTTCGTCAAGGACGGCGACCTGACCGTTGCTCAGTACACCGCTAAGGTCGCTAAGGATCTGGGCGGCGAGATCAAGATCGTCAAGTTCACCCGCTTCCAGAAGGGCGAAGGCCTGGAGAAGCGTGCTGACGACTTCGCTGCTGAAGTTGCAAGCATGGTGAAGTAATTTAACCTTTGGGTTGAATCTGGGAGCTGCAGTACCCGTAACAGGGCGCTGCGGCTCCTTTTTTGTTTGTGTTTGCCGGGCGGATGTGCTATCATAGAAAAAACAGAAAGAAGGGAGGACGAAAAGCAATGCGCAGTGTAAACAAAACGTCTCTCCGAATGGAGAGCATGATCGGATAAGGAGAATCCCTTATGAAAAAACAAACCATGACCATTGCGGGCATCCCTGCCATCCTGTACGGCAGCCGGAGCCGGAATGTTTACCTCTATCTCCACGGCAAGAACGGCTGCAAGGAAGAGGCAGAACGTTTTGCCGCTACAGCCTGTGAAGCTGGCTGGCAGGTGCTGGCTATCGACCTGCCCGAGCATGGCGCACGGAAAAACAGCCCGGAGCGGCTTCTGCCGTGGGTGGCTGTGCCGGAGATAGAAGCCGTATATGCCCGCATGAAGCCGGTGTGGGCGCATATCCGGCTGTATGGCGTGAGCATCGGCGCATGGCTTGCCATGCAGGCGCTGCAGGGAGACGCGCCGGAACAGGCCCTGCTGGTCTCTCCGGTGGTGGATATGGAAGCTCTCATCACGAATATGATGCAATATGCCCATGTGACCGAGGAACAGCTGCGGCGGGCAGGGGAGATCCCCACGGATCTTGGTGAGACCCTCTCATGGCCATATCTGTGCTGGGTGCGGGAACATCCGCTGAACTGGCATGGCCGCACGCAGGTGCTCTACGGAGATCAGGATGCCCTGACCAGCCGCACCATTATCGAGCGCTTCCGCCAGGAAAGCGGGGCGCATCTGACGATCATGGAGGGTGGGGAACACTGGTTCCACACCCCAGTGCAGATGGCGGTCCTTCAAACGTGGGAAGAAGCAAACCTTTGATTCTTGTGCTTTGCAACTGGGCAGAAGGTTTAGAATGGCCTCCGCTTCGCTCTGGCCATTTCCAGCGGAAGTATTATTTTTATATTTGCAAACCAGCAAAGCCTGCGGGCTTTGCTGGTTTGCTTTTTCACGGGAAAGGTCGTGACCGTACACTGCATTTTTTGTGGTGACTATGCATTTTATCTTTGGGACTCTTTCTGTGAAAAAATGGTTTGGAAACGACCGCAGTCGTTTCCAAACCACAATATCAAATAAATTTTCCTCTGCTTATGGCCAGAGCGCACGCGGAGGCCATTTCAAATCATAGAAGCTTACAGCAACAAAAACTGCCGCTGACGGTTTTTACGCCGTCAGCGGCAGTTTGCATTTACAGATTCAGTTCAGCAGGATCTGAAACTCAGACCTTTGCTTCGCTGTTGTGCTCAGCATTCTTATAGGCCTTGAAGGAGTGGAACACGATGTTCAGGCCCAGAACGATCAGCAGCACGGCCAGGATCAGCTGCAGGCCGTTTGCAATGAACACAGCACCCCAAGTGGTCTCGCCAGCGGGGATGGTGACAGCAGCGGCATTGCTGATGGCCTTGACCATAGCGATCAGGCGCTGCACCAGAGCGGTGAAGGTGACGCACAGCATGATGATCAGCGGAGGGAAGATCATCTTGTTGCTGCGGCCGGTGACCTTCAGGAACACGCACAGGGTGGCCAGAACCAGAGCGCTCAGCAGCTGGTTTGCAGAACCGAACAGGGGCCAGATGTTGGCGTAGCCGATCTTGGTCAGCAGGAAGCCGAAAGCCAGAGTCAGGAAGGTGGAGAAGTACACGTTGCACAGCAGCTTGCGCCAGCCCTCAGCATGCTCCATGTCGTCCACGCTGAACAGCTCCTGGAAGCTCATGCGGCCGATACGGGCCACAGCATCCAGACTGGTCAGGGCCAGAGCGGAAACACACATCGTCATAAAGACCGTTGCTGCATAAGCGGGAACGCCGAACATCTCAAAGAAACCGGCAACACCACGGCTGAAGATCTGGAACGGGGTGCCTGCAGCGGGGGTGCCGTCCGCAGCAGCGGCAGCACCGGCAACGCACAGGGCTAGAACAGCCAGCAGGCTCTCCAGAATCATTGCGCCATAGCCAACCTTCAGCATATCCTTCTCATTTTCAACGGTCTTGGAAGAAGTACCGGAGGAGACCAGGCTGTGGAAGCCGGAAACAGCACCACAGGCAACGGTGACGAACAGGATGGGGAACATGGTGCCCAGCTTCTCGTTGGTGAAGCCGGTGTAAACGGGCAGATTCATGGCGGGGTGTGCAACGACCAGACCAACCGCAGCGCCTGCGATCATGGCAACAAACATGAAGGTGGTCATGTGGTCCCGGGGCTGCTTCAGCAGCCACATGGGAAGCACGGCGGCAAAGAAGATATAAACGAAGGTGATATAGCTCCATGCGGCCTTGCCCAGGATGATGGGCAGATTTGCGCCAATGACAAAAGACAGCACGATGAAAACGATGCTGATGACGCTCTCCTTCCAGCCGGAGAAGTTGAACTTCTTCTGGATCAGGCCAAAGACTACAGCGAAGACCATGAACATGATGGAGACCATGCCGGCAGCGCCGTTGGTCTGGGCAGCGTCCACCAGAGCGCCGTCCGCGCCATAAGCATTGAAGGTACCGGCGACCATGTCAGCAAACGCTGCAATCACGATGCCGCAGAACAGCCAGCAGAACAGCAGGAACAGCTTGCGGCCAGTCTTGCCGATATACTTTTCGATCAGCATACCCATGGACTTGCCGTCATTTTTTACAGAAGCATACAGAGCGCCGAAGTCGGTAACAGCACCAAAGAAGATGCCGCCCAACAGGACCCACAGCAGAACGGGCAGCCAGCCAAAGGCAGCAGCCTGAATGGCACCGGTAACAGGGCCGGCACCTGCAATGGAGCTGAACTGATGTGCAAAAACGGTCCAGCCGTTGGTGGGAACGTAATCCCGGCCGTCCTCATGGACGACCGCAGGGGTCTTGGCGGTGGGATCGATGCCCCACTTGTTTGCCAGCCAGCGTCCGTAGAGGGTGTAAGCACCAAACAGACACACGGCTGCGATCAAAACGATGACCAGCGTGTTCATTTCTTTTACCTCTTTCCTTTCTTTCCAAACGGCAAAACGGCCAGGGTCCATCTGGCGGCTGCACTCAAAAACCACAAGCGGCCGGGCGGCAGGGGATGAAAAAAGCCCCCATCTTCGTTCTGGATGCAGACCGCATCCACCCGAAGACGAAGGCCTGACAACCGGTCTCCCGGCTGCAATTCTCCGCGGTACCACTTCGCTTGCTGCTTTTGAGGGCAGCCACTTTCTGCCTGCTCCGGGAGAACCCCACCGGAGCGGGACGCCCTGTAACGGGGGCGGATCGGCCAGGTGCTACTGTTCGGTTCGCACCGGCTGCTCGCAGGGGATAACCTCTCTCTCTTTGCTGCCGTCTTACACCAAAACCGACAGCTCTCTGGGAGCAGGTGTGGGAAAAGGTCGTGTCCTGTTCACTGCATTTGCCGAATGATTGTGTATACTTTAGTCCCGATTTCATAATTTGTCAATATATTTTGGGCAAGTTAGGAGGATGTGCCAATTCGGGAAAAATGCTGGTAAAAATTTTTAGATGATTTTTGTTCATGTGTGAAGAGAAGAAAACTATGCACGTTAAAATGTGAAAATCACTCACGTTGTAAAAAGACTTGACTTTCACGCTTTCGTGTGCTAAAGTGATAATACAAACTCATGAAATCTTCCAAATACCCGGCGCTTGCCGCAAAGGAGGCCGCTATGGCTGAGAAAAACCCCAGAAAGAACCCGACCACGGACGCACTGTTCGATGCGATCCTGAGCCTTGAAACACGGGAAGAATGCTACAATTTCTTTGAGGACCTGTGCACCGTAAAGGAGATCTCCGATATGGCGCAGCGCCTGGAAGCGGCCAAGCTGCTTTTGGGTGGCAGCACCTATGACCAGATCGTCAAAGCTGTGGAGATCAGCACGGCCACCATCAGCCGGATCAACCGCTGCATCCAGTACGGCTCCGGCGGCTACCGCGACGTCATCGAAAAAGTCTCTGCGAAGGAAGCAGCCGACTCCGCCGAGTGACACAGGCAGCGGCCCGGACATACAATGGGGCATACCTTATATAAGAAAGGATGACCCGACTTATGATCACGGAAACCAACTGCACGCCCACGCTGGAATGCCCCGCACTGCCCCGCGTCACCCTCAACCAGGCCGTCATCGACCTGCTGGAGAGCATTGCGCTGCAGGAGTCTGCCCTCAGCCACATCCTCTGCGCGGAGAGCCAGAAGATGAAGACCGCGATGGCCATGAAGGAAGCCGACCTGTGCAAGCTGCTGGAGATCAACGACTCGGCCACCAACATGGTCCATGCCGTAGCCAATCTGGAACTGGCACTCAAAGATAAGCTGGAATTTATCTCCAACAATCTCTATTACCCCGCGACGGAAAACACCACCACCGCGCAATAACCGGCGGTTGCCTCTGCCTGCCCGCACTTTGCCGGGCAGGCTTTTTGTGTTTGTGGCTATTCTATGAACAATCTAGCCAAAAGATGAAAAAACGTTTTGTGCGGAATTGCTGAATACAGAAAACTGTGCTATACTATACACTGTATATGTGTGAAAGAGAGGAAATGGACCTTGCAGCACTATGACGTGATCTTATTCGACGTGGACGGAACGCTCATTGATTCCGCACCCGGCATCCTGAATACACTGGAAGGGGTCTTCCGCAAGATGAACGTAGATATCACCGGTGTGGACCTGCGCCGCTATCTCGGCCCGCCGCTGCGCAAGACGTTCGCAGAGCACTTCACCGACCCGGCCAAGGTCGAGGAAGCCGCCGGGCTTTACCGTGCCAGCTATGCCGTCAAGGGCAGCCACGAGTGCCGCGTGTTCCCCGGTGCGGCAGAGATGATCCACCGCCTGAAGGAAGCGGGCTTTGTACTCTGCACGGCGACCTCCAAGCCCACTCAGGTGGTGACGCCCATTCTCAAGGAGCAGGGCCTTGCCCCATACTTCGATTTCATCGGCGGTGCCTCCATGGACGAGAGCCGCGACACCAAGACCGAGGTCGTCCGCTACGTGCTGGAGCAGCCCTGCGTCAAGGGCAAACGGGTCCTGATGGTCGGGGACCGCAACGACGATATGCGCGGTGCGGCAGACTGCGGTCTGGACGCTGCCGGTGCGCTGTACGGCTATGGCAGCCGGGATGAGCTGGAACCGTTCCACCCGGTCTTTCTGGCCGAGAGCTGCGCCGCCCTCGCGGACGCCCTTGTGAACGCCTGGCCGGACCGCTGATCGAGAATGAAAATGGTGAATCATTATGAATCGTAGGACACAATCGGACAAGCAATCTATGACTCCTTTGCAGCGGCAGGCTGTTCTGGTCTGCGTTGTGTGTGCGCTGGCGGCGCTGCTGACCATCGGCATCACCCTGACCCTGCTCAGGCGGGGCAAAGTGGACGCCCCGAATGTACCCGATGCAGACTCCGTCTCCTCGGAAACGCCTGCGGACGGCGATGATCTGTCAGAGCACTATCAGATCGACAATTCATCGGCTTCTCTGCTGGCAGAAACGGCCGATGCGGGGCAGTCCTACCAGGACGAGACTCTCTTCATCGGCGACTCCAACACGGTGCGCCTGTACAACAACGGCCTGATCTCCCTGCAGCAGTTCTGCGCCAAGGAGGGCATCGGCACACAGGTGGCCCTGAATGAGGGCATCGTCACTTTTAAGAAGGACAGCAATGCCTATCCCATTGCCCAGGCTGTCGCCATGATGAAGCCCCGCCGCGTGGTCATCACCCTCGGCACCAACGACAACGGCATGGAAGTGGCCGACTTTATCGCGAATTATACCGCTCTGGTCCAGGCCATCCAGGCCAGCTATCCCTATACCGATATCATCGTCAACACCATCCCACCCATCCCGGCGGATCACTCGACCTACCCTCACATGGATCAGGCCAAGATCGACGATATGAACATGGCACTGCTCAATCTGTGCGAGCAGCTGGGCCTCAAGTTTCTGAACACCGCCGAGATCCTCAAGGGGGAGGATGGCTACGGCAAGCCGGACTACTACACAAACGGCGACATCCACCTGAAGAGTGCGGGCCTCAAGGCAGCGCTGAGCTATCTGCGCACCCACGCCTACACCACCGATGACCGCCGCCCGGATACCGCCAACATCCCGACCCGCACACTGGAGTATGTTTCCAACCCCAGTTCTGCGGTCCAGGCTCCCAGCTCGGAGTCTGCCAGCGAGAGCGCCAGCAGTTCCACCGCTGAGCCTGTTCACTATGAAGCGCACTATCGGGTCGAAAAGAAGGGCGGCGGTACGCTGACCTCCGGCGGTGAGTCCGACAAGACCTCCCTGAGCTACACCGTGACCGATGCGTCCCAGACCATCAGCGTGACGGCAGTTCCCGCCGAGGGCTATGTTTTCGTCAAGTGGAGCGACGGTGTCACCACCCGCACCCGCACCGACGACAAGTTCCAGCAGAACATTGACGTCACGGCCGTGTTTGCCGCAGTGTCCGTCGAGATCTCCAACGAGGGCAAGGGCCTGTTCGGCAGCTCCTATATCTTCAAGGCAAAGCTCGGCGGCAAGTATGCCAACAGCGACAATCTCCGCTGGTACGCCAACGGGGAAGAGGTCAAGGCCGCTGCAGGCCATACGACCGTGACCGTTCCGGTCTCCTCCGTGGCCGTCGGCAGCTATAAGATCTACGCCGTCGTCACCTACAACGACTGCACCGTGAAGAGCAACACGCTGACCTTGACCGTCAACAGCGAATCGTCCAGTTCGAGCACATCGAGCAGCAGCTCGTCTTCCAGCTCTTCGAGTTCGGGCAGTTCGTCTTCGTCCGGAGCTTCCTCCGGCGGTACATCCGGTTCCTCCGCTTCGTCCAAAGAAGAATCCGCCTCTTCCGGCAGCTCCAGCTCGTCCCACAGCACCTCCGGCAGCAGTTCGGAGCACTCCGCCAGCTCTGCTTCCAGTGCATCGGCGTCCACGAGCGAGTCGAAAGCCGAGTCCAAGGCAGAGTCGGCCAGCGCTTCGCAGAGTGAGTCAAAGAGCGAATCAAAGAGCGAATCAAAGAGTGAATCCAAAGAGGAAAGTGCTTCTTCTCACAGCGAGTCGAAGGCAGAATCAAAAACCGAATCGAAGACCGAAGCCTCGGAAAGCAAGGCTGAGAACGATCTGCCCGCTTCCAGCGAGACGAGCGCAGAGAACACCGAGGCTGCGGCAAGCCGCTGACACTTTTCCACTCCGCTGCATAGGCTGTTCCGAAGGGAGCGTGAGTGGATGTTCTATGAGAAGATCCGTGTTCCGGGGCTTCCCGGTGAGGAAGATGTGACCGACGGCAGTGTGGACTGGTATGAGACGGACTGGGAGAATGTGGACAATGGCGTTTTGGAATCCGAGATGCCCAAATGCCCGGAAACACCCTGTTCCGCCGCTTCCCGCTGCGAGGACAACACCCCGGAACAAACCGACGATGAAACGTATGAAATAGTCGAGGAATAAGGCGAAGCCAGCTCTGCCGGGGCGGGGCTGGCTTCTCGCTGTTCTTACGATCCGGCAAATCCGGCGATCCGGAAGCGACCGGCTCCGGCTGGGGAGGACAAGCTGCCCGGAACATACAACAAGAGAGGGGAAACTGAACCATGGCAAAATACTATTGCATCCTGTTCGATGCAGACAATACGCTGCTGGATTTTGATGCAGCTGAAAGCAAGGCGCTGGCCGATACGCTCCGCAATTACGGCATCGAGCCGGATGCTGAGACGGTGCAGACCTACCGCACCATCAATGGGGAGCTGTGGCGTCAGCTGGAAAAAGGCCAGCTCCGCCGCGACAAGCTGATGGCGGAGCGCTTCACCCGCTTCCTGAAGGCTGTGAATGCCGCAGGCAGCGGTGCCGAGATGAATCAATATTATCTCGACCAGCTCTCCACCCACCCGGACCTCGCCGCGCCCAATGTGCTGGACGTGATGAAGGAGCTGGCCGAGGTGGCAACGCTGGCCGTTGTGACAAACGGCTTCGACCGGGTGCAGTCCCGCCGTGTGGCCGAGTCCGGCCTGAAGGAGTTCGTCGAAGAGGTCTTCGTCTCCGAGAAACTCGACAGCGAAAAGCCGAACCGCAAGATCTTTGACACGGCGCTCCGTTCGCTGGGGGTGGAGAACCGCGAGCGTGTTCTGATGGTGGGCGACAGCCTCACCAGCGACATCCAGGGCGGCATCAACGCCGGGCTGGATACCTGCTGGTACAACCCGAACCACGCCGAGAATCCGGGCAAGGTCTGCCCGACCTACGAGATCTCGAACCTCGAAGAGCTGTATCAGCTGGTCATGGAGCCGGAAGAGCTGGCCAATGTCGGGCTGAAGAACCGCCGCCATCAGCTCTGAGCTCCTGCGCTGTGCGGCAAGTGGGAACAAAAAGATTGGATGAACAACAATGCTGATACATTTGGAAAAACTGGGCAAGACCTTCGGCGAGAAGATCGTCCTGCATGATGTCACGGCCAGCGTCGAGCGGGAGGACCGCATCGGCATCGTGGGCCAGAACGGTGCAGGCAAGACCACCCTTCTGAAGATCCTGACCGGGGAATATACCGACTATGAGGGCGAGTTCAGTGTGACCCATGGCGTCACCCTTGGGTATCTGGAACAGAACGCGAAGCTGGACCCTACGCTGGACATCTACGGCGAGATGCGCTCCTGCTTCGCCCATGTGCTGGATGCCATGGCACAGATGCAGATCCTGGAGCGCCGGATGGCGGCTTCGCCGGAGGATGCCTCTCTGCTGGAGCAGCACGATGCACTGCAGAACATCATCGACGCAGCCGATGGATACAATATGGACGTCAACATCAAAAAGGTGTTGTCCGGTATGGGCTTCGCACAGGATACCTGGACCAAGAACGTCGCAGTCCTGTCCGGCGGCGAGCTGACCCGCCTGCGGCTGGCAAAGCTGCTGCTGCAAAAGCCGGACGTCCTCATTCTGGACGAGCCCACCAACCACCTCGATTTTGCGACGATGGAATGGCTGGAAACCTACCTCAAGGGCTATTCCGGCGCGGTCCTCGTCGTCAGCCATGACCGCTACTTTCTCGATAACGTCTGTACGAAGATTTGGGAAGTTTCGTTCCAGACCATGACGACCTACAAGGGCAATTTCTCGGCCTATCTGCCCCAGAAGGAAGCCGCCGATGCCCTGCGCCAGAAGCAGCACGACGCCGATGTGGCGCTGGCGGAAAAACTGCAGGACTATGTGGACCGCAATCTTGTGCGCGCCTCCACCACAAAAATGGCCCAGAGCCGCCGCAAACAGCTGGAAAAGCTGGAGATCACCGAGGCCCCAAAAGATGAGACGAACCAGCTCAAATTCCGCTTTGAATACGACGTGGAACCGTGGAACGAGCTGGTGCTGATGAAGAATCTGACCATCCGCATCGGGGAGCGCACCCTGCTGGAACCATTCACCTACACGGTCTGCCGCGGGCAGCGGCTCGTCATCGCAGGCCCCAACGGCGCCGGCAAATCGACCCTGATGCAGGTGTTGGACGGCAAGCGCCGCCCCTCCGGCGGCATGGTCCGGCTGGGCACCGGTGCCCGGCCCAGCATCTTTGCCCAGCAGCAGAACCGCCTGGGGCAGGGCAGGGTCATAGACGTCATCTGGAACAAATACCCCCGGATGACGGAGCTGGAAGTCCGCAGCCATCTGGCCAAGCTGGGCTTCCGGGGCGATACGGTGTTCAAGCCCTGCGAGGCACTGTCCGGCGGCGAGCTGGCCCGCCTGCGCTTTGCGGAGATCGTGCTGGAGCGGCCGAATCTGCTGTTCCTGGACGAGCCCACGAACCATCTGGATATCTACACCCGCGAGAACCTGACCGAGGCCCTCATGGCCTACACCGGCACGCTGCTGCTGGTCACCCATGACCGCCACCTGATGAACAGTCTGGCCTGCCCCATCCTGTACCTGGAAGATGGCAAGGCAGTGCTGTACCCCAGCTACGACGCCCTGATGGGCCGTGGCACCCCGGCACCGACCGTGCAGAAGGAGGCCGCCCCGGCCAAGGCCGGGTACGGCAAGGAGCAGCGCCGCCGCCGCGCCGAGCTGCGGGCAAAGATCAAGGCCTGCGAGGATGAAATGGAGGCCTGCGGTGCCCGCGAGGTGGAGCTGGACAACGAGATCAACTCCCCCGAAGTGTACAACGACCCGGACCTGCTGCGCCAGAAGAGCGACGAGCTCAGCGACCTGCGTTTCCATCAGGAAGAGCTGTTTGCCGCATGGGAGGCCGCCATGGAAGAACAGGAACACTACGAACAGTCCCAGGCCGAAGAGTAAAGGAGCACACGCATGCCAAAAAATCCACGCAGCTATGAAAAGACACGGCACATCGCCCTGTCGGGCCTGTTGTTCGCGCTGGCCATGGCGCTTTCGTTCATTGAAGGCTCGCTGGTCATTCCGGGCCTTCTGCCCGGCATGAAGCTGGGCCTTGCCAACATCGTGGTGATGTACGCTCTGTTCTTCATGGGTGTCAAGCAGGCGCTGGTGTTGGACGTGCTCAAGGCACTGTTCGTTTTTCTGGTGTCCGGCTTCACGGCGGGGTTCCTCTCGCTGTGCGGCGGCCTGTTGTCGCTGCTGGTCATGGCCGTGCTGTACTATGTGGTGCCGGTGCGGCCCACCTGGTTCATCCTTTCGGTTTGCGGCGCACTGGCCCACAATGTGGGGCAGCTGCTGGGGGCCGGCGTTATCATCTCGTCGTCGCTGTCACTGTACTATGCGCCGGTCATGCTGGTGCTGGGCCTGGTAATGGGCGCACTGACGTCCATTACCCTCAAGGCACTGCTGCCGGCACTGGGGCGGCTGGGGTTCAGCACCCGCGAAAAGCGGGGCGAATAACCGACGCCACTGCGGCAACGGTTGCATTTTGACCGGAAATCAGTATAATAAAGAAACAAACGATTTTGATTTTATGAGAAAACCCCAGACTGACAGGGCTGCCGGACGGAACCATCCATCGGCAGCCGGGAGGTGTTTGCATCATGTCTGAAAAAGTAACGATCAAGGCAGAGCGCCGGGAACTGCATCTGCCTGCCATCGCCCTGCGCGGGCTGGTCGTATTCCCGAATAATCTGGTCCACTTTGAGGTGGGCCGCGAAAAGAGCATTGCCGCCGTGGAATGGGCCATGGCCAACAACTCCAATGTGTTCCTTGTGGCGCAGAAGGAAATGGAGCTCAGTGACCCCACCCAAGAGGATTTATTTGCTTACGGCGTCGTGGCCGAGGTCAAGCAGGTGCTGCGCGTCTCGGATGATCTGGTCAAGGTTCTGGTGGAGGGCAAGTACCGCGCCAAGCTCACCGATCTGGACACCACCGGCGATTTCCTGCTGGCTTCCGTGCGCCCGGCCCCGGTGCGTGTCGGCAAGACCGAGGACGCCGTGGAGACTGAAGCCCTGCTGCGCGCCCTGAAGAGCAGCTTTGACGAGTATCTGGGCATGAACCCGCGTCTGGCCAAGGACGTGGTGTTTACCATCGTGTCCAGTACCGACCCGGAGTTCCTCAGCGAGTACATGCCCGCAAACCTGCTGTTCCGCTACGAGGACAAGCAGGCTGTGATGAACGAGAACACCCTCGCGGGCCGTCTGCAGCGTCTTGTGGAGATGCTGCGCCGCGAGTGCCAGGTGATGAAGATCGAGAAGGAGATCGCGGACAAGGTCAACGAGTCCATGGACAAGAACCAGCGCGACTACTACCTGCACGAGCAGCTGCACGTCATCAGCGATGAGCTGGGCGAGGGGGACGATACCCACGCCGAGGCCGACGAGTACCGCCGCAAGATCACGGCACTGCATCTGGCCGAGGACAGCGAGAAGAAGCTGCTCAAGGAAGTGGACCGCCTGTCCAAGATGCAGGGCTCCAATCAGGAAGCCACCGTTATCCGCACCTATCTGGACACCTGCCTGGACCTGCCGTGGAACAGCTATACCGAGGATGATCTGGACATCAACCGTGCCCAGCAGATCCTGGACCGCGACCACTACGGCCTGAAAAAGGTCAAGGACCGCATTCTGGAAACGCTGGCCGTGCGCAAGCTGGCTCCGGACGTCAAGGCGCAGATCATCTGCCTGGTCGGCCCTCCGGGCGTGGGCAAGACCAGCATTGCACGTTCCATCGCCGAAAGTCTGGGTCGCAAGTATGTGCGCATCAGTCTGGGCGGCGTGCGGGATGAAGCCGAGATCCGGGGCCACCGTCGCACCTACATCGGTGCCATGCCCGGCAAGATCATCAGTGCCATGATCACCGCCAAGAGCTCGAACCCTCTGATGCTGCTGGACGAGATCGACAAGCTGGCCGGTGACTTCCGGGGCGACCCGGCGGCAGCTCTGCTGGAGGCACTGGACCCCGAGCAGAACAGCACCTTCAACGACCACTTCCTGGACATCCCGTTCGACCTGAGCCATGTGCTCTTCATCACCACAGCCAACGATCTGGGCAGCATTCCCGGCCCCCTGCGCGACCGCATGGACGTCATCGAGCTGCCCAGCTACACCCGCGTGGAAAAATACAACATTGCCCGCAAGCATCTGCTGCCCAAGCAGCTCAAGGCCTGCGGCCTGACCGGCAAGGTCACCCTGAGCCAGAGCGCCCTGTACGGCATCATCGACGGCTATACCCGCGAAGCCGGCGTGCGCAATCTGGAGCGCACCATTACCAGTGTGCTGCGCAAGTGCGCCCGCAAGATCGCATCCGGCGAGGCGGAGACGGTGTCGGTCACCGGCTCCATGCTGGAAGATCTGCTGGGCCCCCGCTTCGTCAAGCCAGACTTTCTCAACCGCACCAATGCCGTGGGCATCGCCAACGGTCTGGCCTGGACCAGTGTGGGCGGCGAGACCCTGCCCATCGAGGTGCAGGTCATCGACAACGGCAGCGGCAAGATCACGGTGACCGGTTCGCTGGGCGATGTGATGAAGGAGAGCGCTCAGCTGGCTGTCACCTGGGTGCGGGTCCATGCGCTGGAATACGGCATCGACCCGGAGCGGCTGAAGAAGTGCGACCTGCACATCCACGCCCCGGAGGGTGCTGTGCCCAAGGACGGTCCCTCTGCAGGCGTCACCCTGACCACGGCGCTGGTGTCCTGCCTGTCCGGGATGCCGGTGCGTGGGGATGTGGCCATGACGGGCGAGATCACCCTGCACGGCAACGTGCTGCCCATCGGCGGCCTGCGCGAAAAGAGCATGGCAGCCTACCGCGAGGGCATGAAAACGGTGCTCATCCCCAAGGACAACGAGCCGGATCTGTACGAGGTGGACGATGAGGTCAAGAAGAATCTGACCTTCCTGCCCATGCAGAACCTGACCCAGGTGCTGAACGCCGCGCTGCTCAAGCCGACGAGCGCCAAAAAGGCCAAGGCTCCTGCCAGCCGCAGCCGCAAAAAGGCCCCGGCAGGGGAGAGCCTGGTGCCCCCTGCTGCCGAAAAGCCCCAGACCGGGGCGGTCTGCTGACAAAACAGAAAGGAATCCCCCATGATCTTCAACAAAGCTGATTTTATTGCCAGCTACGGCATTTCCAGCCAGCTGCCCGAGAGCGACCGCCCGGAGTTGAGTTTTTCGGGGCGGTCCAACGTGGGCAAATCCAGCCTGATCAACAAGCTGTGCTGCCGCAAGAATCTGGCCCGCGTGTCCAGCACGCCGGGCAAGACGGCCACCATCAACTTCTATGCGGTGGATGACTGCTATTTTGTGGACCTGCCGGGCTACGGCTACGCCAAGGTCAGCAACGCCGACCGGGAACGCTGGGATGACCTGATCAACAGCTACTTTGAGGCCCCTCGGCACCACACCCTGCTGGTGCAGCTGTTGGACTGCCGCCACGCCCCCAGTGCCGACGACCTGCAGATGCTGCGGTATCTGCATTACCACCGCATCCCCTATGTGGTGGCCCTGACCAAGGCGGACAAGCTCAAGAAGAGCCAGCTGGCCTCCACGCTGGAACAGTTCGAGGATATCTGCCGCCCCTACGGCTGCCAGAAGGTGGTGCTGACCAGCGGCGAGAACGGCTATGGCATCCCGGAGCTGCAGGCGGTGCTGAACGCCGCTGTGGCTGCCGAGGACCAGGAAGCGGAGTAACACCATGGCGTACAACGAATTTGCCTATTTTTACGATGAGTTCAACGGCGAGGCCGACTACGACGCTCTTTACAGCCACATCCACAGCCAGCTGGAAGCCCACGGCATCCGGGACGGCATCGTGGCAGATTTGGGCTGCGGTACCGGGGAACTGACCCTGATGCTGACCCAGGCGGGCTACGATATGATCGGCATCGACCAGTCGGAGGAGATGCTCTGCGTGGTACGGGACAAAGCCGAACAGCTGGGCCTTTCCGGCCGGCTGCTGCTGCTGCGGCAGGACCTGCTGAAGCTGGACCTGTACGGCACCATCCGGGCGGCGGTGTCTACCTTTGACACCTTCAACCACATCCCGGATCTGGACACGGCCATTGCGAATGCCGGGTTCTTTATGGAAAAGGGCGGCGTGTTCCTGTTTGACATGAATACCCCCTACAAGCACCAGAACGTGCTGGGCGAAAACGAATTCACCTTTGAGGAAGAGGACGCTTCCTGTGTGTGGCGCAACCATTACAATGCCGCCGACCGGAAGGTGGAGATCACCGTGGACATCGACTACCACGAGACGGGTGAGCACTTCCACGAGGAATTCTGCGAGTACACCTACGACCTTGACACCATCCGCGCCACGCTGAAAAAGCACGGCTTTGCGCTGGAAAGCGTCTGCGACGGCGAGACCTTCGGCCCCCTGACCGAGGACAGCCAGCGCTATTTCTTCTGCGCAGTCAAGCAGTATACACAATTGGAGGGATAACGTTATGGCAAACCTGATCCGCGGCCTGTCGGAAAACGGCGGCGTCGTGTTCTGCGGTGTGGATTCCACCGAACTTGTGCGCCGCGCCGAGCAGCTGCACACCACCAGTGCCACCTGCAGCGCGGCATTGGGCCGCCTGCTCACGGGTGCATCGCTCATGGGCGCCATGCTCAAGGATGACGGCGACAAGGTCACTCTGCGGGTGCAGGGCGGCGGCCCGGCCGGTGTGCTCATTGCCTGCACCGACGGCACGGGCAACGTCAAGGGCTGCATCGACAACCCACTGGTGGAGCTGCCCCCGAAGGCCGACGGCCATCTGGACGTGGGCGGTGCAGTGGGCCGCAGCGGTGTGCTCACGGTCATCCGGGACAACCGGCTGCAGAAGGAGCCCACCGTCGGCCAGGTGCCGCTGGTGTCCGGCGAGATCGCCGAGGACTTGACCCGTTACTATGCTACCAGTGAGCAGATCCCCACCGTGTGCGCGCTGGGCGTGCTGGTGGACAAGGACTTGTCCATCCTGTGCGCGGGCGGCTACCTGCTGCAGCTGTTGCCCGGCGCAACGGATGCCGAGATCGACACACTGGAAAAGAACATTGCGGCCATGCCCTCGGTCACCGAGATGCTGCGCGCCGGCAAGACCCCCAAGGACATGATGGAGCTGGCTATGGCCGGTTTTGCCCCGCAGGTGCTGGATGAGCGCACGGTGGGCTACCAGTGCGACTGCAGCGAGGAACGCACCAAGGGTATGCTGCTGAGCCTGGGTCGCCGGGAACTGGTGAAGATGCGGGACGAGGACCCCCACTGCGAAGTGGTGTGCCACTTCTGCCACAGCCGGTATCAGTACGACCTGAACGACCTGATCGCCGAATACGACGCACAGGCCGCCCAGCGTGCCGCAGAAGAAGCGGCACAGAACACCAACGCTTGATTGAATAAAGCAACGGCCCCGGCGGGCGAGCGGAACAGCTCAGCTGCCGGGGTCGTTTTGCGTGCAGATGTCGGCTTCCAGCGTGTAGACGGCGGTGTATTCCAGCGTGGTGTCCGTGCAGGTGGTGTCCTCCTTCCGGGCAACCAATACGGCATCCGGGAATGCTGTGTACAGCGCCTGCAGGCTGTGCAGCCGCGCCAGTGCCAGCGCCTGGGCTTCGGTGCGGCGCAGAAGCTGCGGCTGCTGCTCGTAGAAGGTGGTTTCCTCCACGGAGCAGGGAAGCGGCAGTCCCAGCAGCTCGGGTTGGAGGTGCCGGGTGCGCTCCAGTGCCTGTTCCGGCGGCTGAACACTGGGCAGGGTCCAGTTCTGCCCGGCAGCGTTCAGCCGGTACCGCACGGTACAGCGCCCGGTCGGCTGTAAAACGGTCTCTTCCAGCGGAACGGACTGAGCATCACTCCACTCCAGTTGTGCCCGCACGGTGCCCGCTGCCGGGGCAAAGATCAGGGTGCCGTCCCGCTCCTGCCGCGCCGTGCCGATCAGCCCCTGTCCAGCCTCCACGGCCTGCCCGGGCACCACCAGCATCGTGCCGCTGGTCAGGTTGGTCTTGGTGACCACACCGGCGCACCGGGCGCGCAGGCCGCGCAGGGTCCCGGCCGCAATGGCGGGCTTGGGCACTGCAGCGGCGGCGCGGACTTCCAGCCGCCCTTTGGCAAAATTGAGACTGGCCCAGGAAAACTCGCCGCTTTCCAGCAGGGCATACTCCCCGGCGGTGCGCTTGGCTTCGGTGGCGGCAGCCCCCGGGGCGAGGTCTGCCTGCCGCAGTACGGCAAAGGCCCGGGCGGCCTGTCCGCGGGTGAGGGTGCTGGTGTCCACGGCCCAGACGAACTGCTGGCTCCACAGCAGCAGCGGAATAAACAGCGCCAGCCCGGCCCACAGCCCGGTGCGGCGCAGCAGCGGACGCAGCCGAAAAAACAGCCCCAGACGCTTTTCCACCCGCAGACGCACATGCCCTTGCCGGGCCAGAGCGGCCAACGGGCGGTAATGCCAGGCGGCACAGCGCGCCCGGAATCCGCCGGGCAGCGGTACAATGCGGGTCAGGTGCAGCCCTGCTTGTGCGGCATGGCCCAGCAGGGCGTCGGTGCTGCCGCTTTGCGCGGTGAATTCTACCGCGGCCCAGAGACGAACGGGTTCCATGACGGCCTCCTGTCCGGCAGATGCCCGGTAGGGCGCTGCCCTGTGGCGGTGTGCTCCGTGGTGTAGTCTGTGCGGACGAAGCAGCCCCGCAGCGTGATGCGCCGGGCGGTGAGCGTTTCAATCTGAAGCTGCTCTCCGTAAATGGTCAGCTGCCCGCGCGGCAGTTGGAGCCGCAGGCGGGTCTCATCGTAGGCGAGGATGGCTTCAAAATGCTCGATCTCCATCCGGTCGCCGCTCTGGTACAGGCAGGGGCGGCGGTACAACCCCTGCGGCGGCTGCCGGAACAAAAGGGCCAGCCAGCGCCGCAGCGAAAAAGGCGCGCGGTGCGCAGGACTCATTCGGCTCCCTCCCGTTCCGCTCTGATATTTTGGCCCAAAGTGCCATAAATGCGGGCCGCTGTTCCATATATATGGAGCGGGAGGGGAAAGTTATGTATCAGACGTTCCGGTTTCAGCGGGTCGTGCTGTTGGGGGCGGCAATTGGCACGGCAGGACTGGTGTTTGCAGCGCCGCAGTGCTGCGCCCGTGCGCTGCAGCAGGGGCTTGCCCTGTGCGGCGGGCCGCTGCTGGTGTCGCTGTTCCCGTTTCTCATCGTTTCCGCTCTGCTCATGCGCTGTGGGGCAGGGCAGGTACTGGGGTTTGTGTTCCGTCCGGTGGCACGGCTCATCGGGGTGCGCAGCCCGGCGGCCGGTGGGGTGCTGCTCATCGGGTTCCTGGGTGGATTTGCCCCGGCGGCGGCTGCGGTGGCCGAAGCCGTGCGCAGCCGGGAGCTGACCCCGCAGGAGGCGTCGGCCCTTCTCCCGGCCTGCATCTGCTCCGGGCCGTCCTTCGTGATCCTCACGGCAGGGGAGCAGCTGCTGGGCAGCCGGGTGCTGGGCATCCGCCTGTTTGCAGCGCAGGTGCTGGCCGGGTACCTTACCGCCGCTCTGCTGAACCGTCTGCACCCGGCACCCGTTGCCCCGGTACGCTCTGCGCAGTCCACCCAGACTGCGCCGCCCCGGTTGGACGAAGTGATCGCACAGGCGGCTGTGCAGTACCTGAAATTGTGCGGCTTCGTGTTGTATTTCCGGATGCTGGCAGCCGGGTGCGGGCAGTTTCTGCCCGCCGCGTGGGCACCCTTCCCGGCCATGCTGCTGGAGGTGTGCTCCGGCTGCGATTATGCAGCCCGCACCGGCTTGTGGGCCAGCAGTCTGTGCTGCGCCGCCCTCAGCGTACAGGGGGCATCGGTGCTGCTGCAGGTGCGCACCCTCTGCCCCGGAGAAGTGTCCTTCCGTCCGCTGCTGGCAGGTCGGTTTCTGCACCTGCCGCTGTCGCTGGCATTGTTCTGCCTGACATGGCCGGAACAGGCCGTGGAGACCTTTGGCAACCTGTGCGAACGGGTGATCCCCATGCAGCGGGTGCCGCCGGACTGTGCGCTGCTGGCCTTTGCCGTGTGCTGCATGGCGGCCTGTGAGCTGAACAAAGGTCTGCTCCAGCGGGAAAAATGGAGAAATAAGCGCACTTTTCCGCGCAGAAGTGCCTTATAAAAACGATGCAAAAAGA
>OGKG01002552.1_pt1 | contig 18736 bp, 15 predicted proteins | sample 1572201 | NCBI WGS metagenome assembly OGKG01 (sample SAMEA2582146, study PRJEB24529) | metagenome | biome: Human gut stool | place: China | collected 2011 | reverse complement strand
CGTCATCATGCTGCTGATCATCGTGGGCGGCATCGGCTTTCTAACGTGGGACGATGTCTGTACGCACGGTCTGCACCTGCGGCGTTACCGGATGCAGAGCAAGGTCATTCTGAGCGCGACGGCGCTTTTGATCACGATTCCGGCGTTTCTCTTTTATCTGACAGACTTTGCGGACCTCCCCGTGGGAGAGCGGATATTGGCCTCCCTTTTTCAGTCGGTCACGCCGCGGACGGCCGGCTATAACACAGCGGATCTGACGGAGATGACGGATGCCTCTCAGGCGGTCACCATTTTGCTGATGCTCACCGGCGGAGCACCCGGCTCCACGGCGGGCGGCATGAAGGTCACGACGCTGGCAGTTCTCATTGCCAACGCCATTGCCGCCTTCCGCAGGCGAGAGGATCTGCAGCTCTTCCACCGCAGATTGGAGACATCCACTGTCCGCAACGCCGCCGCCATTCTGCTGCTGTATCTGGGACTGACCTTTGCGGGGGCGGCGGTCATCAGCACAGCGGAGGAGCTTCCCCTCGGTGCCTGTCTCTATGAAACAGCGTCCGCCGCCGGTACGGTGGGCCTGACGCTGGGGCTGACGCCGCAGCTGGGAGTCCTGTCGCAGAGCATTCTCATCCTGCTGATGTATTTCGGGCGCGTCGGCGGATTGACCTTGATCTACGCCGCATTCTCCGGGCATGATCTGACTTACGCCCGCTATCCGCAGGAGAAAATTACCGTAGGCTGAAAGGAGCACACGATGAAAACGGTATTATTGATCGGACTGGGCCGCTTCGGGCGGCATCTTGCCATGCAGCTCAACGAGCTGGGCCATCAGGTGATGGCAGTAGACAGGGACGAGGAGCGCGTCAACGAGTGTATGTCCTTTGTCACCAACGCGCAGATCGGTGACAGCACCCGCGTGGACTTTCTGCGCTCGCTGGGCGTGAGCAATTACGATGTCTGCTATGTCACCATCAGCGGGGATTTTCAGAATTCGCTGGAGACGACGTCGCTGCTCAAGGAGCTGGGAGCAAAATATGTGGTATCCCGCGCTGAGCGGGATGTGCAGGCGAAATTTCTGCTGCGCAACGGCGCGGACGCGGTCGCCTACCCGGAAAAGCAGCTGGCGAAGTGGGCGGCCATCCGCTATACCGCCAACCATATTTTCAGCTACATTGAGCTGGACGAGCAGCACGCCATTATCGAGGTTGCCGTGCCGGAGGATTGGCAGGGCCGCAGCATCGGCGAGCTGGACATCCGCAGAAAATACGGCGTCAACATCCTCGGCGTGAAGCGGAACGGCAAGACCGATGTGAACATCTCCCCGGAAACTGTGCTGGACGCTGATATGACGCTGCTGGTGCTGGGGAAAAACCAAGAACTTAAGAAGCACTTCCGGCTGTAAAGCAACATAGAGTCTTGCACGTATAAGGGCTTTACGCGCCGGAGAGGCATCTCAACAAAAGCGCGCAGGTCTGCGGAGGAGGATTCCGCGTTGCGCAAAAACAGCAAAAAATGAGGGAGGACGGCTCTGTCCTCCCTCATTTTTGCCCTGCGCTTTCGCCCTTCTCCGTCAGCTGTTTTTCCAGTGCGGTCTGTCTGGCCAGGATGGCATTGACCTTGTCGTAAAGATCCTCGATCATGATCTCTGTCTTGAGGTTGACCTTATAATCGTTCTCTGCACGGCGGCGGTCCTTTTCCTCCTGCCGGTTCTGGCTCATCATGATGAGCGGCGCTTGAATGGCCGCCACGCAAGAGAGCACCAGATTGAGCAGGATGAAGGGGTACGGGTCGAACGCCTTTGCCGCCAGCAGCGTGTTGACAAGCATCCACAAAATCAGCACGCCGGTGAAGGAAAAGATGAACGCCCAGCTGCCCGCAAATTTGGCAATGGCGTCCGCCGCCCGCTGGCCGAGGGTATATTTTTCCTTCTCACCCGCGGGATTTTCGGAAATTTTGCTGTCTGCCAGCAGGTTCAGCACTTCCTCGTCCGTCATATCGTGGCGGATATCCTTGAGGACTTCTCTCAAAAGCTTACGGTTTTCTTTCATTGTGATATCATCCTTTTCTGTTTGCGAAAGTTTTGGCGTATTATCATGACGAAGGCCCCGACGTATCTCGACCTGGCTCACTGCTCCACTGCGCCGTGCCGCGAATTCCTGTTCGGCACGGACACGATGGGGCGCGACATCTTCTCGATGATCTGGTACGGCGGGCGGCTGTCGCTGTTCATCGGCGTCGGCTCGACCGTCATTTCGACGCTGCTCGCGATTTTATTCGGTGCGGTCAGCGGACTTGCGCCCAAATGGCTCGACGCGCTGCTGATGCGCCTGACCGAAATTCTTCTCAGCGTGCCGAACCTGCTGCTTGTCATCTTCCTGCAGGCAGTCATCGGCACGCCGAGCGCGTGGAGCATCGCGCTCGTCATCGGCCTCACGAACTGGACGAGTATCGCCAAGGTCGTGCGTACCGAGGTCAGGCAGCTGCGCGCGAGCGAGTACGTCATCGCGGCGAAGTGCATGGGCGGCAGCTTTTTCCACATTCTGCGGTGTCACCTTGCGCCGAATTTCTTCTCGTCCATCCTCTTCATGGTGGTGATGAATGTGTGCAGCGCCATCATCGCCGAATCGACGCTCAGCTTCATGGGCCTCGGCCTGCCCATCGAGGTCGTGACCTGGGGCAGCATGCTCTCGCTCGCGGAAAAGGCGCTGATGACCGACGCGTGGTGGATCTTGCTCATCCCCGGCGCATTTCTGGTCGTGACGCTCCTTTGCATCACGACCCTCGGCGACTACCTGCGCAGCCGCACGGGTCGAAAAGAAAGCAACCTGTAGGCAAAAAGGAAGGCACAGCCGCTCGGCTGTGCCTTCTTTCTATTTATGGAGTTTACTTCGCGTTCACGATGTTCATGAACTCTTCGCCCGTGATGGTCTCCTTCTCGTAGAGGTACTGCGCCAGCTCATCGAGCTTCGCGCGGTTCTCGGTGAGGATGTTCACAGCCTTTTCGTGCTGCGCTTTCACCAGCTCCACAACGCGCTGGTCGATCTTCGTCTGCGTCTCGGCAGAGCAAGCGAGCGATGCGTCGCCGCCGAGATACTGATTGTTGACCGTTTCAAGCGCGACCATGTCGAAATCGTCGCTCATGCCGTAGCGCGTGATCATCGCGCGGGCGAGCTTCGTCGCCTGCTCGATATCGTTCGACGCGCCGGTCGTGACGGAGTGGAACACGACCTCCTCCGCGGCGCGGCCGCCGGTCAGCGTGGCGATCTTGTTCTCCATCTCGGTTTTGCTCATGAGATAATGGTTGCCCTCTTCGATCTGCATCGTGTAGCCCAGCGCGCCCGAGGTGCGCGGCACAATGGTGATCTTCTGCACGGGGGCGGAGTGCGTCTGCATCGCCGCCACGAGCGCGTGGCCGATCTCGTGGTAGGAGACGATCTTCTTCTCCTCGTCGGTCATGATGGCGTTCTTCTTCTGGTAGCCCGCGATGACGACCTCGATGCTTTCCTCAAGGTCCGCCTGCGTGGCAAAGCGGCGGCCGTCGCGCACGGCGCGCAGCGCCGCTTCGTTCACAATGTTGGCAAGCTCTGCGCCGGAAGCGCCGGAGGCCATGCGCGCGATCTTGTTGAAGTCAACGTCCTCGGCGACCTTGATCTTCTTCGCGTGGACCTGCAAAATGGCCTCACGCCCCTTGAGGTCGGGCAGCTCGACCGGCACGCGGCGGTCGAAGCGGCCGGGGCGCGTGAGCGCGGGGTCGAGGGATTCGGGGCGGTTCGTGGCGGCGAGGATGATGACGCCGTTGTTGCCCTCAAAGCCGTCCATTTCGGTGAGCAGTTGGTTCAAGGTCTGCTCGCGCTCGTCGTTGCCGCCGTACTGGCCGCCGCTGCGCTTCTGGCCGATGGCGTCGATCTCGTCGATGAAGACGATGCAGGGGGCCTTTTCCTTGGCCTGCTTGAAGAGGTCGCGCACCTTGCTCGCGCCCATGCCGACGAACATTTCGACAAATTCAGAGCCCGACATCGAGAAGAACGGCACATTCGCCTCGCCGGCGACCGCCTTGGCGAGCATCGTTTTACCGGTTCCCGGAGGGCCGACGAGCAGGATGCCCTTGGGCATCGACGCGCCGATCTCCTGATATTTGCTGGGGTCGTGCAGGTAGTTGACGACCTCGGTGAGGTTCTCCTTGGCCTCGTCCTCGCCCGCGACATCGTCAAACTTGATGCCCTCGGCGGACTTGACGTACACCTTGGCGTTGGACTTGCCCATGTTGAACATCATGGAGTTGCCTCCGCCGCCCATCTTCTCCATCATCTTGCGCGACATATACTGTCCCAGCGCGACAAAGATGATGATGGGCAGGACCCAGGCGAGAATGCTGACGAGCAGCGATGTCTGCTCGATCTCCTCACCCGTGGTGGAGACGCCCGCGTCCAGCAGGCGCTGCACCAAACCGTCGTCAGGCACCATCGCCGTCTTGTAGACGGTCTTTTCATCGCTGCTGGTGAAGAGAATGCGGTTGGACTGCTCCTGGATCTCGACCCGGCCGACCTCGCCCTGCTCTGTCATGGTGACGAAAGTGTTGTAGTCGACGTCCTTGATCTGGTGCTCAGAGATCCACGGCATGGCGATGAAGTTGAAGAGCATCACAAGCAGCATCGCCACAAAGTAGTAGTACAGCAGCGGCTTTTTCGGGGACTTGACTTCGTTCATGAAAATGCGTTCCTCCGATCATTGAAATTTCCGGCAGGAAGTGCATACAAACGGGAAAAACTGAACGTAGCAAAAAGCCGGAGTTTTTGCTACGCTAAAAGAAGAGACGGGCGGTCGAAACCGCCCGGAACTTAGATTAGTTTGGAGTATAACACGGGAAAATATCCCTGTCCAGTACCCAAGATAAGAGTTTACAGTTTGGATACAAGGAGGTCACAGTTATGAAAAAAGCGACAAAGGCGGCTATATTCGTCACGGCTGCGGCGGCACTCTACGGCGCGGCGGCCTACGGCGTGACGAGAACGCTGATGGACGTCGCGATGAAGCGCGAAGCGCCCAAGGCGCTCAAAAATAAGGGCAGCGCCCAGCTCACGGGCGAAAAGCGCGACGAGCCCTACCGTGAGGCGCAGCGCGCCGCCGCGAAAAAGCTTGCGTCTTCGGAAACGGAGACAGTGCTGCTCGAAAACCGCGAGGGCTTGACGCTCGTGGGCCATCTCCGTGAATGCGAAAAGGCCAAGCGCCTTGTGATCGCGTTTCACGGCTGGCGCTCAGCGTGGTACCGCGATTTCGGCCTGCTCGCGGACTTTTTAAGCCGCGAGCAGTGCAGCGTGCTCTATGTGGAGCAGCGCGCGCAGAACGAGAGCGAGGGCGACTACATCGGCTTCGGCCTGACCGAGCGCTACGACTGCGTCGACTGGGCAAACTGGGCAGCCGAACGCTTCCCCGGCCTGCCCGTTTACCTTATGGGCGTGTCGCTCGGCGGGGCGACGGTGCTCATGGCCGCAGGCGATATTCTCCCCGCCGCGGTGCACGGCGTGATTGCCGACTCGGCCTACACCTCGCCGCGTGCGATCTGGCAGCACGTGATGGGGAAGAACCTGCATCTTCCTGTCCGCGCAGCAACCGTCATCGCCGATTTTCTGTGCCAGAAGAGACTGAACGCCTCGTCCGGCAGCTACTCCACCGTCGAGGCGCTCAAAAATACCGATGTTCCGATTTTACTGATCCACGGCGAGGACGACCACTTCGTCCCGCTCAAAATGGCGTTTGAAAACCGCGACGCCTGCGCCGCGCCCTGCAAGCTGCTCGTCGTGCCCGGCGCGGACCACGCGATGAGCTACTATATGGGCCGCGGCGCGTACGAGGCCGCCGTGCGCGCTTTCTGGGAGCATTTTGACAAGTGAGGGTTCCCCCCTCACTTGTCCTCTTCTTCCGTTTCAAGGCCCGCAAAGCGTCTGGACGGGCGGTAGATCAGCACGGCGCAGAGGATCAGCATCGCCGTCGCGCCAAGGCTGATGGGATAGACCCACATGACGGTCTGGAACGTCATGCTCGTCGGGAAGACGAACTTGACCCACGCGATGCGGATACCGCACACGCCGAGCATCGTCAAAAGTGCGGGCGCGAGCGAAATGCCGAAGCCGCGCAGATACCCGGAGAGTATTTCGTAGATCAGGCAGAAAACATACGCCGGCAGGATCGTCGCAAGGCGAATATAGCCGATGGCAATGACCTCGGGATCGCTGTTGAAAATGGCGAGCAGCGACCTTGCGCTCAGCAGCAGGACAACGACCGAGACAAATGTCGCGATGGCTCCCTCCAAAAAGCTGAGCTGCATCGTCTTCTTGCAGCGCTTGATCTGCCCTGCGCCGTAGTTCTGGCCGACAAAGGTCGTGCAGGCCTGCGAAAACGAGTTGAGCACGTCGTAGGCGAGAATTTCCACATTGAACGCCGCGCTCGACGCCGCGATCGCCACCGTGCCGAGGGTGTTGATGGCCGACTGGATGACGATGTTGGCGAACGAGAACACCGCGCTCTGCACGCCCGCGGGAAGGCCGATGCTCAAAATGCGCTTCAAGCTCGCGCCGTCGATGCGCAGCGCTTTCCGCTCCACGCGCACGCATTTATCCGTGCGCGTCAGGCGGACGTAGAGCAGTGCCGCGCTCACGGCGTTGGCCGCCACCGTGGCGATGGCGACGCCGTTGACCGTCATATGCAGCACAATGACGAAAAAGAGGTTCAGCAGCACGTTCAGCACACCGGAGATCGCGAGCGCCGCGAGCGGCACCTTTGTGTCGCCGATGCTGCGGAAGATCGCGGCCTCAAAGTTGTAGAGCAATATCACCGGCATGCCGAGAAGATAAATGCGCAGATACAAAAGCGCATACGGGAACACATCCTCCGGCACATTGAGAATACTCAAAAGCGGCGAGGCGATGAGCTGACCAAGCAGCGCGACCGCCGCGCCGCCGCACACAGCGAACACAATGGCCGTGTGCACCGCGCGCTTGACGGCATTGCCGTCGCGGCAGCCGATGGCGTTCGCGATGACGACGTTCGCGCCGAGCGCGATGCCGATGAAAAGGTTGACGATGAGGCCGATGATCGGGCCGTTTGCGCCCACCGCCGCGACGGCGACTGTGCGCGCATCGCCCGTGAAGTTGCCGACGATGGCAACGTCCGAGGCGTGGAAGAGCTGCTCCAAGATCGCCGTAGCCGCGACCGGCAGGGCAAAGAGCGGCAGCTTATTCCAGATGGAGCCGTGCAGCATGTCGATCTCATGCTTTTTGACTGTAGTTCCCATGATCTCTCTCATTTCTTTCTGTTTTCCGCTTGACCGAGCATCAGTATAGTGCCGCCGCGGCAAAATGGCAAATGTTTTTTGCGTGACCGCCCTGTCAGCATTGACAGGACGGTCGTTTCGCTGTAATATAAGGCCCGCTGACGGCAAATTTCCCAAAAATATGAGGATTTTTTATGGATTATTACCTTTTGACCGATCTGGCCGCGCGCGTCGGCTATCATCTGGCGCTCAGCGGGGCGGAGACGTTCCGCGTCGAAGAGACGATACGCCGCATCATCGGCGCCTACGGCATTGAATGCGAGGCCTTTTCCATCCCCAACTGCGTGATGGTCAGCCTCGAGGCGGCCAACGGCAAGCCTTTGATGGTGATGAAGCGAGTCGGCTTTCACGGCAATGACCTCGAGTCGGTGGAAAAGCTCAACGCGCTCTCGCGCCGCATCTGCGCCGAAACGCCTGACCCGAGCGTCGCCGCGCAGTGGCTCGACGAAACGCTCAAGGGGCGGCGGCACTACTCGGTGCCCGTTTATTACCTGGGCAATTTCTGCGCCGCGGCGGGCTTTTGCCCGGTGTTTGGCGGCACGCTGCGCGACAGCCTGTTCGCGGGCCTTCTTGGCCTCATCATCGGCTTTGTCTCGCGCCAGATGGACAGGCGCGAGACGAACCCGTTTTTCAGCACCATCGTCGAGGCGTTCGCCATGGCGGTGCCGGCGTATCTCGCCGCGGGCTTCCATCTGGTCGACTATATCGACTTTGTCATCATCGGCACCTTAATGATCTTGGTCCCCGGCCTTCTCATCACGACCTCCATGCGCGACATCATTTACGGCGATACGAACTCCGGCATCAACCGCATCGTGCAGGTGCTTCTCTCGGCGTTCGCCATCGCGCTCGGCACGGCGGCGGCATGGCGCGTCACGTCTGGCGTATACGGGATGACGGTCGCGTCCGGCTCAGCGAGCTATCCCGCCTGGGCACAGGCCGTGATGATCTTCGTCGCCTGTACGGGCTTTTTCATCCTCTTCAATGTGCACGACTGGGGCAGCATTCTCTGCGCGCTCGGCGGCGTGTTCACATGGATGACGTACCTGCTCTGCCGTGATCTGGGCATGAGCATTTACAGCATGAATTTCTTCGCCGCCGTCGTCTCGGCGCTGTATTCTGAGCTTATGGCGCGCTCGCGCAAATACCCCGTCACGTCGTACCTTGTCATCTCGCTCCTGCCGCTGGTGCCGGGCGCGGGCATTTACTACACGATGAGCCTCGGCCTGGGCGGCGATGTGCAGGCCGCGGTGCACAAAGGACTTGAGACCGCGGGCGTCGCGGGCAGCATCGCCGTGGCGATCCTGCTGGTGTCCACGATCTTCCGCCTCGTCACCGCGCAGAACGGGAAGAGCAGAAAGTAGTGTTCGAAAAGTAAAAACTGCCGCCCGTTTGGGCGGCAGTTTTTTATTGCAGTGCGTCAATGTAAGCGTTCAGCGCGGCAAAATCGCCGCGGGGATAGGCGTTCAGGTCGCGGTTTTTCGCGTTGATGAGACAGTCGGTCAAAAGAAAGACATCCATCCCGACCTCGCGTGCAGCCATGTCCTCGGTCGCGTCGTTGCCGACCATCAGGCACTCCTCCGGCTTGACGCCGAGCGTGCGCGCGACCTCGAGGTAGTAAGCAGGATTCGGCTTGCAGAAGGTCGAGGCCTCGTAGGTCGTGTAAATTTCAAAATCCTCCGGCACAAGGCCCGCCCAGCGGATGCGGTTCTCCGTCGCCATGTGGGGAAAGATCGGATTCGTCGCCAGCGCAACGCGGTAGCCGCACTCTTTGAGCTTATGAACCGTCTCCGCCGACGCGGGATTAAAGCCGCAGATGTCGCGCGCGGCGTTGAACTCATTGGCGTAGAAATCCTCGAAAAGGCCCTGGTCGCTTTGGCACTTTTCCTCGCCGTAGATCGCCGCGAACTTCTTCCAGAAGGCCTGCTCGTTCGTGCAGCTGCCGTCGTTTTTGACCATGGCCGCCGTGCCCGCCCAAATGGCGTCGACGAGGGATTTGGGCTCGTAGCCGTAGGGCGCGAGCTTTTTGGCGAGGAACTTGAAGTATCCGGTCGTGAACACCTCCTGATCCATCGGCAGCAGCGTTCCGTCCAGGTCGAATAAAATGGTCGTGATGTTCAATGCGAGTCTCCTTAGGGGTAAATTACGGCAGCAGCGTTCCGCTGCGCAGGTCGATCTTGAGCGTGACGGTCGCCTGACCGGCACTGTCCGTCCGGCGGGCGGAGAGCGTCAGCACACCGCCGCTGAGCATGGGCGCGTTCTCGCTGTCCTGACAGTCAAAGTAGTATTCGCCGTCAGAAAAGAGCTCTTGTGCCTTGATCGTCACCGCCGCCCCGCCGCTTCTGCGGTAGACGAAGGTAGCACCGGCCAGATTGGAATAGGGAACGCCCGCGTACTCAGACTTGTCCGCGCCGTAAAAATACGTCTTCTGCACCAGCGCGGCAGACGGCGCGGAGCTTGCAAGCAGCGCGTCCTCGAGCTCGGGCCGGAACTGCTCGGCCGAACGGATGCTCAGGCCGCTTTTGGCGTCAAAGTGATACTCCCAGCCAAACTCCTCCACGGCAAAGCGCCACGTGAGCGGGAAATAGGTCACGCCGCGGAAGTTAAGCAGCGGGTACGGCTCGGCGGAATTGTCGAGGCATTTGCCCTTGTCCACCGTGTTGACGGCGATCTGATAGTCAGCGACGGTTGCCTTGGCGGTCACGGTATTTTTACTGGTCGCAGGCGTGTCGGTCCACGTGTCCTCGCTCGCGTCGCTGTAGCCGACAAACAGCGTGCCCTTGGGCTCGGTCTGATACCAGTTGCTCTTGAGGTGCAGGAAGCGCGAGGCGTGGTAGGTCATGGGGAAATACGTAATATCGCGGTAGACGATCAGCGGATATTCGCTGTGCGCGCTGTCGATCTTGGTATCGTTGAGCGTAACGGCAAACGTCGGGAGCGTGACAGTGACGGTTTTGCCCTTGTCCGCCGCCAGCGCGGAGCTCTGCAGCAGCAAAAGCAAGGCGAGCATAAGAGTCAAAAACTTGCAGCGTTTCATACGGCATTCCTCCTGAGTATTGATAAGAGAATTTTACCATGATTTTCAGAGCGCGTCAATTCGTACGGCCCCGGGAAAGAGCAAATGAAAAGAGACAGCTCAAAAGCTGTCTCTCTTTTTATGGTGCCTCGTCGGGGATTCGAACCCCGGACACCCTGCTTAAAAGGCAGGTGCTCTGCCAACTGAGCTAACGAAGCATATTCTATTCCAAACCACCGAAGCGGTAAAAATCTGGCAGGGATGGCTGGACTCGAACCAGCGAATGAGGGAGTCAAAGTCCCTTGCCTTACCGCTTGGCTACACCCCTATTGGGAAGAGAGGGCTGGGGCCAAATCCCATCCCTCTCTTTTTGTGGGGTGGGTAAAGGGACTCGAACCCTCGACACCCGGAACCACAATCCGGTGCTCTAACCAACTGAGCTACACCCACCACATATTCTGTATCCGTGCGATATTTGCTGCTTTGCTGAGGGGCGCCTTGTAAATGGTACGCCAGGAGGGATTCGAACCCCCGGCCTACTGCTTAGAAGGCAGTTGCTCTATCCAACTGAGCTACTGGCGCGAATTGAATGGAGCAGGTGACGGGAATCGAACCCGCATCCCCAGCTTGGAAGGCTGGTGCCCTAGCCATTGTGCTACACCTGCATGCGCCCTCCGCAAAAATCGTCAGCTCTGTTATAATAGCATCAGTGTCCCGTTTTGTCAACGTTTTTTCAGAATTTTTCTGCGCTTTTTTATGTTATCTGAGTAGAGTGTGCAAAAGCTTTGCACCGTCAGCACTTTCCGGCCGCGCGAACGCGCCGCACAGCCGCTCAGGATGCCACTGCACGGCAAAGACGGGGAGCGTCCTGTGGCCGACGGCCTCGACCGTGCCGTCCTCCGCGCAGGCGAAGACCTGAAGCCCCGTCCCCAGCCGCCAGACGGCCTGATGGTGTGCACTGTTGACCGTGCAGCGCGTGCCGTACAGCTCGCGCAGAAGGCACGGCGCGGTGTTGATGGCATGCAGCCGGTCAACGCCGTCAATTTGACTGTGGCCCTCGATGTGCTGACGCAGCGTGCCGCCAAAATAGACGTTGAGGACTTGCAGCCCGCGGCAGATGCCGATGACAGGCTTTCCCGCGCACAGGAAGTTGTCAATCAGCGTGAGCTCACGCGCGTCACGTGCTTCGTCGAGATCTTCCGAGCCGTTCAGTGCTTGACCGTAAAAGCGCGGGTGCATGTCGCCCCCGCCGGGCAGCAGCAAAACGTCCGCGTTCTCCGGCGTTTCGGCGAGCGGCGCACCGACCAGCGCGAGCGCATTTTCGTAATTTTTCAGGCGTACCGATAAATAGACAGTCTTCATACGCACAGAATATGCCCCGAATGCGAAAAAAGACCTTGCAAGACGCAAAAAGTTATGGCATAATAGTTTGGCTGATAACAGCGAACTGAATATGCAGCGGTATCGAAGTGGTCATAACGGGGCTGACTCGAAATCAGTTTGAGGGAAACCTCACGAGGGTTCGAATCCCTCCCGCTGCGCCAAGGAACAACCTCTTTTGTCTGTTACGGCAAAAGAGGTTTTTCGTAAAGAGAGGGACTGAAAATGCTGATTGACAGTTCGATCGCACAGGCATATATCGAGAGCAGCTGCGTCGACGCTTTTCGTGCTTCATGGCTCTTTGAACACACCTCGGTTTCGTCAGATCTTGGCAGGAATGCATTTACTCCGCCGCCTGAGGATCTTGCTCTCCGAGAGACTGTGCGCAAGCTCGAACGCCGTATCTCTGAAGCGGCTGCGCACTTTGTCCCCGTCAACCGCCCGATTTGGGACGCGCTTTTCCCCGATTGGGAGGCGGTACAGCCGACACTTGATTTGATCGTCGGTTATCCCGAGCCTTACGACGCCGTTGCGGCACACTCGCCCGATGGGCAGGCACATCTCATCTTTGACCTCATCCGTTGGTGCAATTATGCGGAGCTCGACCAGCTCGACAGCATCATTCGGAATCTGCTGACGCATGAGATTACGCATCTCTTGATTGGACACCGCTATCCGGCGGCAAATGCCGCATTGGAAAGTACAGACTATTTGACAAGATTGGATGCTTACACATTTCATGAGGGATTCGCCCATCTTCTCTCCTATCAGGCGACAGAAATCGACTGTGTGGACTGGCATACACCGCAGCTTACCGAGGTCGCAGCAGCAAGCCGTGCCAAACTGCGCCTCGCGCTTACGGAGACGGATCCAGACAGGCAAAAGCAGTTTCTTGAAGAGGCGGTCTGCGGATCGTACTATGAAAAGTTTGCCTGTATGTGCGGTATGCTGTATCTGGCAGACCGATGGGAAACGCAGGGAATCGACGGCCTGAAAAGCGCATTTGCGGACTATCACGGCTTTGCTCAAAGGGCCTTGAGCATTCGAATTTGATTGCAAAAGAGGAAGAGACGCGAATGCGTCTCTTCCTCTTTTACACCTTCTCCCGCTTCTGCCGCCAGAGGTTGATCGCCAGCATGACCGCGGCGTAGATCAGCGCGGCGGCGAGGATAATGAGCGAGAAGTCGCGCTGCATCTGGTAGCTCGTCGTCGTGAAACCCTTGACGAGTAGATGACCGGCAAGGTAGCTCGCGGGAATCAGCGCGAGATAGCCGAGCGCTTTGCCCGTTTTCTTCCTGCGGCAGACGAAAAATGCAATACCCAGCGTAATAAGGAGTGCTAACGATAGCAAAACGTAATAGCCCAACGCCAGCCTCGGCAGCGAAATGACACCGCCGTTCATGCTGCCGCAGAGCAGCACATCGTCCTGCCCGTTGTTCTGAGAATAGCAGACTGCCGCGCAGTTCGCGGCGTCGAGCGTAAAGAGCGTGCGCGCGGACTCCGCCTTGGCGAGCACGCCTTGCAGTGCGTCCGCCTCGCGCTGTGTGCGATCATTTGTGTTCGGGGCGCCCCCGGTTTTGTCGAATGCGCCGCGCCATGTGTCGAGCGGCGTGCGCCATGCGGTGATGAAGTAGATGGTTTTGCTGCTGTTGGGGTCCTGCGTGTTCGTGACCTCTGCGCCGGAGACCGGCACGAGCAGGCTGACGGAGATGCTCTCCGCGCCGCTGAGATCAGAAAGCCCATCCGCTGCCGAGCCGTCGTCCGCGAGCGCGCTGGGCGAGCGTGAGATCGCCCACTCTGTCTCGCTGTACGGCAAATACTGCGGCGCGGTGAGGTACGCGAACCCCGCCGTCGCCAGCGTCAGCGCGAGCGTGACGGCCAGCAGTACGGCGGTCAGCTTCTTGCGTCGAAGCTGCCGCTTCAAGTCGCGCAGCGGCTGCGCGCTGACGGGCGCGGGCTTCACGTCCGCCTTCAGCGCGTCAAGCTCGGCGCGGCAGGCTGCGCACTGCGCTAAATGCCCGTCCACAAATTCCTTCGTCTCCTCGCGCAGCATGTCTTCCTCATAGAGCGGCAGAAGGTCCTGCACGATGCTGCAAGTTTTGTCCATTTCAGTCGTCCTCCAATCCCTCGCGGATCATGCGCTTGGCGCGGTGATACGTCACGCATGCCCAGTTTTCCGTCTTGCCGAAGAGCGCGCCGATGTCGCGGAAGCTCTTCTCACCGTACACGCGCCACATGAAGACCTCCTTGTACGGCTCTCTGAGCGCGTGCAGCAATTCCTGGATGCGCGCGGCCTCGCTGTGATCTTCTAACTCCTCCTCGTGGCTCTCCTCGGCGATCCGGCAGTCTTCGAGCGGGGCAAGCCGCTTCTCGCGCCGCAGCTGCGAATAATAGAGATTCTTCGCGATCTGGCAGAGCCACACGCGCACGCTGCACTCGCCCCGAAAGCGGTCAAGGGCGTCCATCGCACGGAAAAACGTCTCACTCGTCAGCTCCTCGGCGGTACTCTCGCTCCCGGACAGCGAAAGCAGATACCGGTACACGTCGTCGAAGTACACGGCGTACACCTCTTCAAAATTCGTCAGCGCCCTCACCCCCTTTCTGTCTATAGGACGGCGGAAAACCGGTTTTCTTACAAAAAAATCCGTCCCGCGGGACGGATTTTTTCTTTCACGTTTTCACGACTCTTTTCTTGCCGCACTTCGGGCACGTAAGCTCGACCTTGCCGATGTTTTTCGGCACGCGGCAGTACGCGCCGCAGGAGCAGCGGACGTATTTGTGCGCCTTGTCGGCGCGGCGTGCCTTCGCGCCGCGGATGGCGTTCGCCTTCGGCGTCCACCAGGTCAGAAACTTCGCGTTTTCGGCCTGACGGCGCGCGAGATTGCGCGAAAAAATGCGGATGAGCACGATGAACATCAGCACCATCGACACAAAGTACAGCGCCTGGGAAACGCCCTGCACGCGGATGATCGAGCTCAGAATGCTCACGGCCAGCTCAAGGATCACGAGCGCCCAGTTCAGCGCATCTACGCCGTTGCGGCCATACATAAAGCGGTAAAGGGCATCGCGGAATTTGTTCACAAAAAACACTCCTAAAATCTTGATGCTGCCATTCTACACGCTTTTTTGACCCCCGTAAAGGCGTTTGAACAAAAGTTTACAGAATGGAAAAGAGTAAACGCAAACCGCCCGCCCCCGTCGGACGGTTTGCAGGGGGGGCTAGGGGGGGCAACGCCCCCCCCAAAAACGCCTCGCAGAGTTTCGCCGCTCCGCGGCGAAATAAATTCAAATCGTAAATCCTGACGACATGTGCGTCAGGATTTACACTTCTCGCTCCGCAAACGTGCGCGCCTACGGCGCGTGCGCTGCCGCGGAGCGCAAAAAGCTAAAACGAAAGCCCCGCTGAGCGGGGCTTTCGTTTTAAGCATTAAAGTCCGTTGGTGTAACGATACAGGAACGTCACGGCCTCGGCGCGGTTGCAGGAAGCATACGGGGAGAACGTCGTGGCGCTGGTGCCGGTGGTGATACCCTTACCGACGGCCCAGAGGATGGCCTTGTAGTAGCTCGCCTCGCTCGTGGCGCCCACATCCTTGAACGGGTTGGAGTAGTAGCCGCTGGGCTGACCCGCGTAGCGGTACAGGAAGGTCACGATCTGGGCACGGGTGCAGACCTGATCGGGGGAGAACGCCGTGGTGCTGGTGCCGGAGGTGATGCCCTTCTGGCTGGCCCACAGGATGGCCTTGTAGTAGCTCGAGTGCGTGACGGCGTTGACATCACGGAACGGGTTGCGGGTGGTGGTCGGCTCCGGGCTGCCGGCGGCGCGCCACAGGAACGTCACGATCTCGGCGCGGGTGCAGGACTTGTACGGGGAGAAGGTGGTGCTGGACGTGCCGTTGGTGATGTTCTTGCCGACGGCCCACTTGACGGAGTTGTAGAAGTAGTCGGTGGTCTTGACGTCGATGAAGTTCATCGTCTGGCCGATCTTGATGGCCACGGTGCCGGTGAGCTGGCGGGTGCCGGTGCCGGTCGTGCCGTAGCGGGCGTAGATGGTGAACGGGATGTAGACGGTCTCGCCGGTCTTGGCGTAGCGGCTGGCGAGGAACGCGACGTCGCTGAGCGCATTCTGGCTGGCGGTGGCGCTGTAGTAGAACTTGTCAGTCGTCTTGACGGAGCCGCCGTAGTTGTAGCCGCTGTAGTAGGTGTAGAGCGAGCCCTCGTTGACGGCGGAGACGGCGCTCTGGTCAAAGGTCACGTAGTCGATGGTGTAGTTGCTGCTGTAGCCCTTGGTGGAGCTCAGGTAGCTGAGGAAGTCGCTCTCGTCGAAGCGGACGCTGTCGCCCTGAGAGACGGTGTACTTGATGTCCTCGCGCACGAGGTTGACGACGACGCTGCCGGAGTAGCTCACGGTCGTGCCGCGGCTCGTGGAGGAGCTGGAATAGCGGGTCGCGTACAGGGTGAAGTTCAGCGTGATGGTCTTCGCGGTGGTCTTGTCGTTGGGGACGAACGTCACGCTATCGAGGTTGGTGACCTTGGTGCGGGTGTTGAACGCGCCGGAGGAATTGCTGGTGGACATGGCGGTGCCGCCATAGTACAGCGTGCCCTGCGCGGTGGTGGGCAGGGAGAAGGACACATAATCGAAGGTGACATAGGGATAGGACTTGCTCTTGCTGGCGTCGCCGCGGGCCTCAGCGACCTTGTTCATGAAGTCGTTGAAGTCGCTCTGCGCAAACTGGACGGTCTCACCGGCCACGCCGTTGTAGTTGATGTTGTAGTTCTTCTGGTAGACGCTGATGGTGCCGCAGTAGAGCCTATTGTCGGTGCCCTGCGTCACGACATACAGCGTGCACTTGCCATTGATGAAGTTGGTGTCGGTCAGGGAATAGAGATTGGCGGCGGCAGTGGTGGGATAGTATTTCTGGGTGCTGCCGTTGTTCCAGTCGACAGGCTCGGTGTTCACACCGGCAACATAGTAATACCTTGCGCCGGAGGGAACCTGAACGTAATAGCGATAGGTGTTGCCGTAAGCCGCGACCGGCTCGGGATACTGGTCGGCATAGGTGGTCGAGCTGGGCGTTACGGGAACGTTAAACGTAACGCTGTAGGTCTTGGGAACGTTAGAATTGGCAACGCGGGTGGTCACGGTGGCGGTGAACTTTGCAGTGCCGATGCCGGAGAGATTTGCCTTGAAGTAGAGATAGCCGGAGCCGCCGGCGGGATAGTTGTACGAAGCATTGCTCGTGCCGACACCGTAGGCAGCGGTAGAGGCGACCTGAGTGACGCCGCTGAGGGAATAGACGGTCTCGTAGGTGTAGGCGGTGCTGTAGGTCTTGTTGATGGCGGCCTGCGCGGCGTTGACAAGATCACTGTAGCTGTAGTTCACAGAAGTGCCGTTCTGAACAGCACTGAGGGTCGCCTCGATCAGGGCGCCGGTAACGGGGATGTTCTGCACATAGTCCTTGCCCTTATAGGTCGCCTTTGCGGTGACAGTGGTAGAGCCGCTTGCTCTGAGCGTTACCGTCGGCGCGGCGGTCGTCTGGTTCGTCACAGTTGCGATGTTGAGGTTGGCGGAAACAAAGGAGTAGGTCGGGACGACCAGGCTAGCGTGAGATGAGGTATCCACAAAGTTCGCCGCCAAAGTCGCGGTCTGACCGATCTGCGTCAGCGTAACGCTTGCGGGGACGACAGTGAAGGTATAGGTATCGGGAAGGCTCTTGACCGTGATGGGGTCACTCGTCTTAGCGAGCTTATCGCCCTCGCTTGCCTTGCAGTAAACAGAGTAGTCGGTCGCGGTCGTAACGTTTGCGGGGACCGTCCAGACGAGGGACTTGCCCGTGCCGATCGGAAACTCTTTACTGGCGCCGATCTTGTAGAACCACGCATAAGTGGCGGCGTTGCTGAGACCGGTGGAGGTGGCGGTGAGCGTGGTCTTGCCGCCGGAGATGACCTCAGCAGGGCTTGCCGCTGCGGTCACGGTGGGGGTGGTGGCGTTGACCGTCACATCAGCCGTCAGCGCGGAATCCTTGACGCGCACGGTCAGCTTTCCGCCCGCGTAAGTGGGCTTCTTGCCCTCGGCATCATCGATCACATAGCCGGTTGCGGCGGCAGACCACTTGTTGTCGCCATCGATCGTCTCACCCACAAGAAGGGAGATGTTGACCGCGCCGTTCGTCACAGAATAGGTTCTGTTGTTGAAGGTGACGGTGGTGATGTCGCCCGGGAGGAGCTTGTCAGCGATAGAGACATTGCTTTTAACGACCTTAGTCGTAGATCTGGTGATTTCCTGCCCTTCGATCGTCACCTTGTACTCGATCGTTAAGGTGCAGGAGACTTCTACATTTTCCGCCTTGTTGGAGGCGGTCAGCGTTCCTGTCGTGGCACCCGTGCCGGCAGCGCCGGAAAAACCGGGAGTGCTCCAACTATAACCGATCACGTTTACATCGGTGGCAGTTACGCCATTATCCGTGACGGTGGGGGCGGTTGCGGTAACGGTGAATGTGGTCGAGTCGCCTCTTGCAAGGGAGGACGCCGACGTGGTGATGGCGTATGTGCCACCAACCTCAACCCCGTCTGCCCTTGCAGGCACGACGACGAGGCTCAGGACCAACGTCAGAGCCAATAGCAAGGAGAGAAATTTTTTCATGTGATCTTCATCCTTTCGTGTTTGTTGTTGTCGGCTCCGCGCGCACAGAGCCTTTCTCATACACATACATTTTACCATGCCGCGGGAAATAAGGGAACAGGAAAATGGAAAATTCATAAATTCTTTATCTTCCCTCTTCGCCCGGTTTCCCTTTGCTTCCTTAATTAGACGCAAGAAACGTCTGTTTTGTTTCACAAAACCCGAAAATTTCCCAAAATTTTTTACGCCGCGAAAAAACGCACATACACGAACACCCCCAGAGCGATCTGCGCAAGTAAGATCGCGGGGATGCCGAACTTGAAGTACCAGTGCCGCGTTTTGTGGTGAAAGACCCTCATTGCGAAAAGAGCACCCGCGCTGCCGAGCAGCAGCG
>OGKG01002547.1_pt1 | contig 18772 bp, 17 predicted proteins | sample 1572201 | NCBI WGS metagenome assembly OGKG01 (sample SAMEA2582146, study PRJEB24529) | metagenome | biome: Human gut stool | place: China | collected 2011 | reverse complement strand
GGGACAGTGCCATTTCCCGGACAGAATAATCTTTCTCTGTATGCTCACTGCGGGCGTAATAAAGAGCTTGTTCGGTAAAGCGGTTGGTCTTTTCCAGTTCCAGCAGAAGTTCCTTTGTCCAGTCCGTCCGGTGGTTTTCACATAGGAGTTTCATGGCAGTAATGGGCGTTTTGATTTCGTGAATCCATTGCTCAATGTATTCTTTGTACTCCAGGCGTTCCCGCTCGACTTCTCCAATCTGTTCCAACATGGATTTTCCAGCCATTTTCAAAAGCTGATAGTAAACCTGATCCTCGGCCTGTTCCGGCAGCTCCATCACTTCGGAAATGAGGTATCTTTCGGAAAGCTGCTCCGCCATATCCAGAAGTTTTTTCATCTGCCGCTTCCGTTTCCAGTAAGTGAGGACAAGTCCCGTCAGCAAAATCAATGCCCATACAATCAGGATCAATACTACTGCGGAAACCGAATTGCCGCACACCAGCAAAAATACAGTGAGTGCAGCCATACAAACAAGGTTCGTCAGCAGAAATGGCAGCCTGTTTTTCCAATATCGTCTGCTGTTCATATCGTGTACCCCTGTCGGTGCTTTGTCTTGATAAAATCCGTCAGGCCAATGCTCGCCAGTTTTTCCCGTATGCGGTTGATATTGACACTCAAAGCATTGTCATCCACATATAGCTGATTGTCCCACAAATACTCAATAATATCTCCACGAGAACAGATTTTCCCTCCATTCTTGAAAAGGTAATAGAGAATTTTTAATTCGTTTTTGGTAAGTTCTATGCTCTGTCCATTATAGCCCAAACTGCTGGATTCCAAATGCAGCACCGCATCTCCATAGACGATCTGTTCCTGCTGCTGTGCGGGATAAGCTTTTTTCAGTAGGGAAGCGATTTTCGCAAGTAGGATTGCTGTGTTATAGGGCTTCGTGATAAAAGCATCGCCACCCAGCATAATGCTGTTTAATTCATCCATATCTGTATTACAGCTCGTTACAAAAATGATCGGCACCTCGGAGAAGGTACGGATTTTAGAGCATAAAGCAAAGCCATTCTCTCCGGGCAACTTAATGTCCAACAAAATCAGATGTGGCTTTTCATCCTGAATCTGTTCTATCACAGCAGAAAAATCCTTTATGCCAATCGTTGCATATCCATTTCCATTCAATAATGTTTGCAATTCTCCCTGTATCACAGGATCATCTTCAATTATCATAATTTTATATCGTTTCATGCTTTCTGCACCTTCCTTGTTTTGTCCGGCCATCAATCGGCTTTTCTGCAGTTTTGGGAATCAGCCAAACACCGGCCATCTTCACAGCGCCGGAGATACGCCCACCGGCACAATAATAATTTACTCTACGAGGTGTCACGCCCCACTTCTCGGCAGCCTCTTTTAATGTCATATAGTCCATTTCGCACCTCCACAAAGTACATTATAGTTCCTCATCTCGAATAATGCAAGAAACATAATATGAATTATAAAGTTTAATCTTACTGCATTCTCTGAACTTAGGATACTCATTAGAATGGGGGTTAAGATAACGATATAGATGCACTTCACCTTGCCCTCATACTGCGGCAACAGGGCTTTCAGTGCTTCAAGATTATCGCCGTGGATGATCATGTTCTCACTGTCGTTGTTCTCGGTGTGCTGCCCCTGCTCACCAAAACTGTATTGCCGCTCCAGCACCCGGAAGGGAACTTCCTGATGATGGTTCACGACTTTATTTTTACCGATCCATTCCAAGGTTAGCATGGCGTTTTTCTCCAATCTAAAAATTTCAAACTGCGGACAAAAAGGACGCATTGTTGTAGCAAGCAGGGCAAGTTGGTACCAACTTGCAATTTTTGAATCGGATTTTTCAAATCCAAATTCAAAATGCTTGTTGGGCTGTGCCCAAACCCCGTTTGATCTGCATCGTGCCGATGCAGGCTGCGCGTTTGTTCCAAACACTTCTATAACAAAAAAACAGCCTAGGACTCTCCCACAATGGAAGAATCCTAGGTTGTCATCGTCTATCGGGACTGCGTTTTTTCGGTGGTGTTCTTTTCTTCTGCGAAGAACAGTTCTACATTGCGCTGCGCACGAAGAAGCTCCTGCATCTCGTCTTTTGCTTTGCGGTAGTCCGGGTAGGCGGCTTTCTTTTCCGTCAGCAGCTTGGAATATTCTGCATCCAGTTCCTTGACCTTGGGAAGCTTTTTCAGTTTAGCTTCATCGAAAGCCGTTTTTGCTGCCTTGTGCAGTGTGATCTCTGCGCGATGGTTTTCCAGAAATCGCTTGCTGTATCCGGCCTTGCGGTAGGCATCGTACACCGGGCGTGTTTTTGTGTAGTTGACGATGTGTGTCCGCAGCACGGCAATCTCGGTCATGCGCGTTTCTGCTGCCTTGATGGAATCGCCCAGTTCGTGATAGCGGGCAGTGGCAGCGTCCACACGCTCCTGCATTTCCTCGATGCTGCCGATTTTCTTCTCCTGCAAGAAAATCAGTGTCTTGGACATTTCTTTCAGATTGTACTTTTTTGCCCACCGTGCATAGCCGATGTTCTTGCCCTCGGCCAGCTTTGCCTGCACATCCACCAGAAGATTGAACGGTTTCTCTTTTGGCGGCTGCTTCTGATGTGGGCAGTGTTCGGCATCTCCTGCAATGACCGCCTTGATTTCATCTTCACTGTATCCTGCTCCCAGTGTCCGAAAACGGATAAAGCGCTTCTGCCGTGTTCCTTTGACCGAAGTGTACTTTCCCCGTTTGATTTCGTAGCCCCGCTGTTCCAGCTTTTGAAGAAAGCCCTCGAAACTTGCAGGTTTCTCGCTCAGCAAGATGTTGTCGATTACGGCACACAGCTTATCACGATTGCTTTCTCTGGGAGGATAAAGAGTGCGCTTCTGCCGTTCTCGGTACGGCTTGATTTCAATAACAGACAGCTGATGTTCCAGACAGATCAAATCGCTCAACCGCTGCACGGCCAGCCCGGACAATAAAAAGTCCCGGAACTTCCGGGTGCTGTCCAGCGCAGTGGAGTTGTAGATAATGTGATTATGAATGTGTTCCCGGTCTGTGTGGGTGGCAATAATAAACGCATACTTGCCCTTGGTAAACCGCATGGCAAGTTCATAGCCCACCTTGTTGGCTTCTTCGGCGGTGATCTCACCGGGCTTGAACGACTGCCGAATTTGATAGGCGATCACATCACTTTTCTGCCTACGTCCAGTGGCAAGTTCATACTGCCGCTTGGACAGCATAAATTCTTCGTCCACCGTCAGAGGACTGCACTCGTAGCTGCTGACCAGTTCGCCCTGTTCGGTCTTCTCCGGGTTTTGTGCATAGTCTGTGCGGCTTTTCAAGCAGGCCACAACCGATTTTCCTTTGTTTTTGTGCAGCGCAATCAAGCGTGTTGCGGCTATGTCCACCACCTCCTACGGCTTTATCCTTATATAATATGTATCCCCACAGCCGAAGCCGTGGGGCAAAAATCAGAAACCAGCCAGCCAGGAGAGAATCTGTTTGCTAATGGCAATCAGTTCATCCAACCGAATGCGCAAATCTTCCAAATCGGCAGCATAGACCTGACCGCTTTCATTGGCAGCTTTGGCATACTGGTTCAGGTTATTACTGCACATTTGCAGAAGATGGGCCATGCGGCGCAGCTCTGGCAAATCGAGATGCAGACAGTAGCCATCCAGTGCCATCTTGCGCAGATAGGAGCCGATGCTCAAAATACCGCTGGATTCCATCTTGCTCCAGATGCGTTCCAGTTCCTGCTTACTGACGCGGAAATGAAGCTGCTGGTCACGGCGGTCATTCATCGGGCATCACCATCCTTATCCAGATAACTTTTGAACGGTTTGACAGGTTCGGCCTTATCTGACTTTTCTTCCAGAGCCGCCAGCACTGAGGGACGGCGAGGTTCATCCGCCTTTTCTTCCTCGCCCTGTTCCGGCTCGTGCTTTTCGTCTGCATCCAACTGGGCGTTCAGTTCCGCAAGGCGCGCCGACTTTTCGGCCAGTTCTTCCTCCTGCGGGAACGGCTTCTCCACTTCGATCTGCGCTGCGGCCTGCTGCTGTTTGAGGGTGGCCAGTTCGTTTTCGGCAGAAGTGATGCGCTCCGGGAAATTATTCAGAGAGTTGTCCAGACGGATGATGCAGCCGAGTGGGTCTTTGCCCAGTGCTACCGAGTATTTTCGCTGGCCTTTCAAAAGAGCCTGATACTCGCTGTGGTAGGTGTCGAACCGCAGGGACAGTTCAAAGCCGCGATAGCTGCCAATCACTTTTTCTTCACTGTTGGGCAGTTCGGAGCAAGCGAGGAGAAGCCGCTCACCAGCAGTCTTTTTCTCATCGTAGGCCATGCCTTTGATGGTAATGCCGCAGAAGCCCTCTTTCTCCTGCGGATGCACGGCGGCAAGTTCCGCATCCGATTTCAACCCAGTAATATAGGCAGTCGTTTCCTGAATGTCAGCCGGGAATTTTGTGAGCAGCTTATCTTCCAGACGGAACTTCTGGCTTTGGTGGTCGGCTTTCAGAACTTTGAGCTTTGCGACCTGCACATCCAAATCCATCTTCTCTTTGATGAGCGGATTTCCAGCACACAATGCCTTGATCTCCGCATAGGACAATGCCTGTTCGTCCACATCATCACAGGAGCGCACCGGAGATTTGGAAGTCATAATCTGCGAGATAAACCGCTGTTTATTCTCAAGGGTCTGAAAGAGGTACGAATCGAACGTACCTTCTGTGACATAGTTATAAATCTGGACTTGCTTATTTTGGTTGCCCTGCCGGATAATTCTACCGTTGCGCTGGGTCATGTCGCTGGGCTTCCATCCAACGTCCAAGTGATGCACCGCCGCAAGCCGCTGTTGGACGTTCGTTCCGGCTCCCATTTTTGCGGTGCTGCCCAGCAGAATCCGCACATCGCCAGAGCGTACTTTGGAGAACAATGCGGCCTTTTTTGCTTCGGTGTCGGCGTTGTGGATGAACTCAACTTCGTTTTCCGGCACCCCGGCGGCGACCAATTTTTTGCGAATATCATCGTAGACGTTGAAGTTGCCATCGTTCTTTGGTGTCGAGAGGTCGCAGAACAGAAGTTGTGTCAGCTTCTGCTCCTTGCCATCTTCCCAGATTTGCAGCACGTTCCGAACGCAGGTGTTCAGCTTGCTGTTGGGGTCGTCCGGCAGCATGGGATTCATCAGGCGAACATCCAGACCAATCTTCCGGCCATCGTTGGTGACGCAGAGCATATTGTCCTCGGAAGCATCCACTGCGCCAGAATGGATTTTTGCGGCGCGCTTGCTCAGTTCCTGCACCATTTCTTTCTGCATCTCGGACGGTTTGGCCACCACGGTTTCAAACTTTGCATCCGGCACAGGCAGATGAAGCTGGTCGCTGGTTTTAATGTCAGCCACCTCTTTGAACATCGACATCAACTCCGGGAGGTTGAAAAACTTTGCAAATCTCGTCCTTGCCCGGTAGCCCGTACCCTCCGGGGCCAGTTCGATGGCGGTGGTGGTTTCGCCAAAGGTCGATGCCCAGCAGTCGAAATGCGTCAGCCCTTTCTGCTGGAGTGTGCTGTATTGCAGATAGCGCATGACCGTATACAACTCGCTCATGGAGTTGCTCACAGGGGTTCCCGTTGCAAATACCACACCGCGTCCGCCTGTGATCTCGTCCAGATAGCGGCACTTGCCGAACATATCGGAAGATTTCTGCGCTTCGCTGGTGGATAATCCTGCGACATTGCGCATTTTTGTCGTGAGGAAAAGGTTCTTGTAAAAATGCGACTCGTCCACAAAAAGCCTATCTACGCCCAACTGCTCAAAGGTGATAACATCATCCTTGCGCTCATCGGAGCGCAGCTTTTCCAGCTTGGTTTCCAGTGTTTTGCGGGTCTTTTCCATCTGCTTGATGCTGAAATTTTCGCCAGCATTGGCTTTCAGTTCCTCGATGGCGGCAAGCGTTTCATCAATCTGCTCCTGAATGATGCGCTCCTGCCGTTCATAAGACAGCGGAATACGCTCAAACTGGCTGTGGCCGATGATGACTGCATCATAGTCCCCGGTGGCGATTCTGGCGCAGAATTTTTTACGGTTGGCTGTTTCAAAATCCTTTTTCCGTGCCACCAGCAGCTTGGCATTGGGATAAAGGTGCAGGAACTCCGAAGCCCACTGCTCCGTCAGATGGTTGGGAACGACAAAAAGGCTTTTCTGACACAGCCCCAGCCGTTTGGCTTCCATTGCGGAGGCCGCCATTTCAAATGTTTTGCCCGCTCCCACTTCGTGTGCAAGTAGCGTATTACCGCCATAAAGCACATGAGCAATGGCATTGCGCTGGTGTTCCCGGAGGGTGATCTCCGGGTTCATACCGACAAAGTGGATATGGGAACCATCGTACTCTCGCGGTCTGCTGCTGTTGAACAACTCGTTGTACTGCCGCACCAGCGAAATGCGCCGCTGAGGGTCTTGCCAAATCCAGTTGGCGAAAGCATCTTTGATGACCTGCTGTTTCTGCTGTGCCAGCATGGTGTCCTTTTTGTTCAGTATGCGCTTCAGTCTGCCTTCTTCATCTTCGATGGTGTCATAGATGCGTACATCTTTCAGGTTGAGTGTGTCTTCCAGAATCTTGTAGGCGTTGGCGCGGGATGTGCCGTAGGTTTCGGAGGAGATAATGTCACCTCTGCCCATAGCCGACTTGCCCTCAACGCGCCATTCTGCGGTATAGGGAGAATATCTCACCTTGACTGCATGGCGCAGATAGTAGGGAATCTGGAATGTTTCTGCCATAAACTTTTGGATAATTTCTGGAGCAAGCCATGTTGCGCCCAGCCGCACATCAATTTCAGATGCTTCAAGATCTTTCGGCTGTGCTTTTTCCAGTGCAGTGACGTTAACTGCAAACTCCGGGTTAGTTTCGGCGGCAAGCTGAGCCATGCGCAGCTTTGCCCGAACATTGCCGGACAGGTATTCGTCCGCTGTCACATACTGTGCATCTGTGCCGGGAATACGGAAGATGATGCCGGTCAGCTCCTGAACGATGTCCGCCTCGATCTTCCCAGTCAGCTGAGCCATATAGCCAAGGTCAACCCTGGCGCGCTCCCCGATGGATACCGCCAAAGCATCGGCTGAGGTGTCCACATGATCGACGCTGCGCTGCTGCTTGATCGTCCGCTTCGTAAACATATCCGCCTTCCGCAGCAGCTTGTGATCATCATCGAGGATTTCGAGCGAGCAGAGCAGGTAGTAGGAGGAATCCGACGAAAACGCAAGGCGGTTGGCCCGGTCATTGATGAGGCCGTAGCGCGCTGAAAAGCAGTCATACAGAGTGTTCAGCTCCTGCTGAAGCTGCTCGATTTCCCCGTCGCCATGCTCATCGAGCTGCGCGTCAATCAGCTTGCGAACCTGATCCCGCAGGGCAATCATGCCCTTGACGCGCTCCTGCGCCGTTTGATTCAGGTGCGGCTTTACCATGCGGCTGTTCTCGCGGTAATAGACGGTGCCGTCGATCACCGTATAGGAGAAGTTCCGCACATTGGGATCGGCGGGAATGGATTCATCTATTGCTTCCTCGTCGCCCAGGTCGGGCAGCGCCGCTTCCTGATAGGTGCCGTGGATATGGCCAATCGCCTCATGCAGCTGATCTGCAAGGCTTACGCCTTCCTTCGGGAGAACGGTGAAGCTCTCCCGGCCGTACTGCGTATTCTCCCTGGACAGCGTGCCCAGAACCATCTCCGGGTGCTGAACAAAGTAGCTGTTCATGGTCAAGCCGTCTGCGTTTTCACCCACATGCACCCAATCCGGCTCAATCTCGATGGCTCGATCCCGCTTTTGCAGGAAGATGATGTCCGAAACGACCTCGGTGCCCGCGTTGGCGCGAAAGGCGTTGTTGGGCAGCCGGAGTGCGCCCAGCAGCTCCGCACGCTGCGCGATGTATTTGCGCACTTCCGGGGACTGCTGATCCATTGTGTAGCGGGAGGTAACAAAGGCGATCACGCCGCCCGGGCGCACCTGATCAATGGCCTTAGCGAAGAAGTAGTTGTGAATAGAAAAACCGAGCTTGTTGTAAGCCCGGTCGTTGACCTGATAGTTGCCAAAGGGCACGTTACCGATGGCAAGGTCGAAGAAATCCCGCCTGTCTGTCGTTTCAAAGCCCGCGACGGTGATGTTGGCCTTGGGGTAAAGCTGCCGCGCGATTCGTCCGGTAATGCTGTCTAGCTCCACACCGTACAGACGACTGTCGGCCATGCTGTCGGGGAGCATCCCAAAGAAATTGCCGACGCCGCAGCTGGGCTCCAGAATATTACCCGTCTTGAATTCCATTTGCGCAACCGCGTCATAGATGGCGCGGATAACGGTCGGGCTGGTGTAGTGCGCGTTCAAGGTAGAGGCTCGCGCCGCGTCGTATTCCTCCGGCGTAAGAATGGATTTGAGGGCTTCGTATTCCTGATGCCACGCCGCACTGTTTTCATCAAACGCCTGCGGCAAACCGCCCCAGCCCACATACCTGGACAGTACTTCCTGCTCTTCTGGCGTTGCCTGCCGCTGCTCGCTTTCCACCATTTTCAGCACAGAAATCGCTTCCAGATTCGCGCTGAACTTGGCTTTCGCGCCGCCTTCTCCTAAATGCTCGTCCGTAATTCTGAAGTTTTCCGCCACGGGCTGAGAAGGTACAGGCACACGGGGTTCATCCGCTTGGGCAGTGTAGTCCAGCACAATATTCTCCAGATTGATTTCCTCAGAGGACTGCGCGGGTGTCTCATCAGCAGGAAGCAGGTGCGCATTTCGTTCATCTTCTGCCAGCAGATGTTCAAAACGGGGATAGCTTTCCGAACGGAAGATGGGATAGCGCTGTGATGGGTCACGGAGACTTATGTCAAAAAGCCCTATTTTTTCAATGATGAAGGGCTGATGATCCAGATAGACGGTATCACCGACCTTGTACAGGTGCTTCGGTTCAGCAGCTCCAGATAGACGGTATCACCTACCGCATAGCGGCGCGACGGGGCAGAGGGAGGTTCCGCGGGTGCTTCAGGCTCAGAATCTTCTGTTACATCGATATTGGTTTCATCTTCTGACGGTTCGGTTTCCGGCAACGCTACTTCTAGCGTTTCCGCAGACGATGAAGCCTCCGCAATGCCCAAGCTGGCGATTTCCTCTTCCGTGAGATAGAGTCCGCGACGAATGAGACGGTCGATTTGTTCCGCGACCTTTGCCCATGACAGCACAACGGGCGCACAATGCTCTTTTTCGAGCTTGATGCCTTTCGCGTCATGCGACTCGCTGCTGCCATTGGCGTGCGAGAGCGCGTGAGATCGGCCGCCAACGCCATACTCTTCTTTCAGAAAATCCGCTTTTTCTTTTCCGGTGTGCGCGGGCGAATCTATGAAGTATTGGTAAATGCGGCCTTTGCCGCCTGCCATGCTGCTGCCGCTTGCCAAAAAGGCAGAAATTTCATCGTCGGTGATGAAACTCTCTGCCGTGGCCACTTCCGTCAGCAGGGAATCATAGGTTCGCCGGGGCAGAGCTAGCTCCCGAAAACCGTTCAGAATTGCGTCCGGATGGCAGAAATCAAACCGCACGAGATTGGGATTCTGATGGTAGGCATCCACAAACCGTGTCATCTCCGCGGTCATCTTGTCAAGAAAATCAGGATCAGACAGTCTTTCCGCAAATCTGGCCGTCTCATCAGGGAAGCCGCTGCCGCGAAGGGAATCCATGGATGGAAAATAGGCGCTGCCGTCTTCCGAAAGATCCCGGTACATGTACCAGAACGCTTGCGAGATAAGGGAACGTTCATGGAACGGGGTTTGTGCCAGCTCCATCATGCTGAGGTACTGGCCAGATGCCAGCAATTCATCAATCCGTTTAGCGGCATCTTCCCAACTGACACGCTGCGTGGAAGGGAGGAAGCGGGCGCTTTTGCCCTGCGCGACACGGAGACCGTCCTTGTCATACCACACGGCATATGACCGCCCCTGAAAGCGAAGGCCGTACCCATCATGATAGATGCGGGGCAGGCGCAGCGCGATGGTTTCCGTCGGGAACTGCTTGGAAAAGTCAGCCGCGACCGCCATCCGATGATCCGGGGTGTTGCTACCGTTTCGCAGAAACTCATCAATGACTTCCTGCGGTACAAAAAAAGCGGAAGGTGCCTGCGCACGCTCCGCTTCAAGAGAATCAATGATCTGAATTTGTTCGCTTTCCGATGGGACAAGGAAGCTCATCTGCTCCGTCACCGGGGAATAATCCGTCAGCTGTAAATCAGCTCCGACAGAATCAGCTCTTCGGCCTGATGTTTCAGGCTGTTCATCTGCGCCACCCACGCCATTTGATTCGTCGCTTTCAGTTCCTCGGTCACGCCGTTTTGCTTCGGCAGAAGGATCATCAGGCGCTCCAGCCGGTTCTGCGCCGTTTGTTCGATCTCCCGCAGGTGCTCCATCAGCTTCCCGCTGAGCAACAGCCTCGTGTACAGCCCCGGACGCTCGTTCTCCAGATACCGCAGCCGCATCAGGCCGTACTTCCTCAGTGGCCGTTGTTCCTCCTTGGTCAGTTCCATCTCCGGGAACAGATAGTCTCCGCTGCGCTTGTACATCAGTTCGCTCATGTTCAACGCTCCTTTCAGCATTTCTGATGGTCATTTCAATCTGGCGAAGGACTTGACCGGAAATCAGGCTGACAGCCTTGCCAAGTTCCGCTGCCGCCGCGGGGGTGTTCCAGTCCAGCACCGCTTGGAACATGGTTCGGGACAATTCCGGTTCCAGTCTGCATCGGGTCTGGACAGTAAAGGCGATGCTGGCCGCTGCGGCTTTTCGGAAAGAAGTTCCGACCGCGTCTCTATCGTACCCGGAAAGCGGCGTGCCGTCAACGCTGTCGAGGATGTCCTGACCATGGGTCTGCCAGTATTGCAGCGCCTGCCGCTCGGCAATCTGATCAATCTGCCGCGGTAATTCCATGGAAGCCTCCTCGGAATATTCCGCCGCCAGCATTCGCTGAACATCGTCCAACATGTCTTTTGTCAGCGCCCAGAGGATGATATCCATGGCATTGGCGCGTGTCCCCGTGTCGGAAATGTCAAACACATATCGCAGACGCATCCCATCCTGCCCCGGTGTCAGCAGGGCGATGCCCTTCGCGCCGCGCTTGATGTAACGCCGTGTCCGCTCATTCCACAGTTCGTAAGTGGCACACGCGGTGGCGTCCGGGCGCTGCGCGTAAATCATCAGCTGGTCATGGTACGGGTATTTATACAACCGGGAAGCCATGGTGAGGTAGGAAGCCCAGTCCAGATAATCACTGGTAATTTTTCGGGCCGTATCCTCTGCTAGAGCCACATAGACCTGTAGCTTTGTCTGCATTTGTTTTCCTCCCATCATTCCGGTTCGGAATCCCAGTCGATTTCATCATGCGTATCGGTGCAAAAGTTCCTGCGGGCAGCGTCTTCGCAATCGAAAGACGCAATCGTCATCCTGATCAATTCGTCGGACAGCGCGTCAAACGCCGAATCGGACATCTTTTCCAGCTTTTCAATCACACCCTGTGTCAACTGCTTCAGCTCCAGCTCATCCGCCATGAGATAGCGCATCATGTCGCGGAGTTCAGCAATGGTACCGGCGCGATTGCCGGGGTCGTAGATGCAGATCAGGCTGATTTCTTCCGGGGTAAACATGTTCATCGGCTTCCTCCTATTTAGCAGGTCATGGGGCAGGGTTATTCAAGCAGCAAATCTTCATCCGCGTCGGCTTCGGCGTACCACAGCGCATAGGCAATGAGGTCCGTCAGATTCCATCCGGCGGGCAGAACAGATTCATAAAAATAATCACACGCGATGAGACCGTCACGAAGGGTGTCGCAGTCCTCGCGAATTAGATGACAGCGTTCATCTGTTTTCAGACAAAAACCGTTTTGACAGTACGCGCACTCATCCCTGGCCAGCGCGCGGAGACTCAAAATGATTCGAGGATCAATCATCACGTCTGCGGGCAGAGGCCTCCCTTCGTGAAATCGTGCTCGCGACGCGCCAGTTCAGGGATTGCGTTCTGACGAAAAAGCGCCGCGGTGGGCGGGTCGTGTTCGTTCATCTGCTTATGGTTCATCATCCATTTATCGCTCCATTTCTTTCTTTTTGATTTTGGGACGCTGACATTGCGGTGGATTGTCCTTGGCCTTTTCCAGCGTCCGCGTTTCCGGAGATAAGAAATCGGGCAGATGGCAAAAGCCAATACTGTCCGTATAGTAGGCATCCATATGACCGTTTTGCCGCAGCACAATGACGTCGCTGACGCTCAGGCTGTGACCGGAAAAGTCTTCCGGACGTTCCATATTGAACTTTGTAAACAGAAACTCACAAATCGCATCCGGCGGCTTTGCTTGCCAATATTCCCCCGACAAAGGCGCGGTGTAGACCAGCGCGTAATTTTCTTTGCGGACCAGCTGCTCGATTTCGAAGTCTGTCATAAAGCAACCGCCATGTTCAAAACGCAGATGAACCGCTGCCGTTACGCCAACATTGCTTTGCACACGAAAGCTGTCAGGGGCATCGCTCTGCTTCACGGTAAAACCTTCGCCGCGCCAAAACGCTTCCGCTTCCGCTTTGCTGGAAAAACGCGTATTCTTCTTGCGTTCCATCGCGTGATTGACTTTGCTTTGCGTTTTTTGAGCGAACCGGTTCAGCAAATCCATCGACGCAAAGCGAAGCACGGCATTGTCCTCGGTACCTTTGAGCTGATAGACAGCGTATCCATCCTGCTGAGACAAGAGAAAGCCTTGTCCCAGCTCATTGGAAAAAATCATAGGGTTGCTCATTCTTCTCCTTCCAGCACCATGCTGCTGTTTCGCGTGCCGTCAGACAGTACCAGCGCGTATTTGTATCGGCCTTCTTCGACGGCCTGACGGCAGATACGCAAGCCATACTGCTCCGTGGTGTTGCCGCGCGAGAGCGTTAATTCAAATTCCGATTCATTCCAATAGCGGCCGCGGCGAGGATCGTATTTTTCAATCGTCCAAGTGCCGCTGAATGGGGATGACATACCGTTTTCCAGCGTGGCTAAGCCCGTCATGTCGCCGCTTTCGTAAAAGGTGATTCGTTCCGCATTGACAGAGCTGCCCGCATAGAGCTTCCAGCTGCCAACGATAGCGTGATTCGCTTCCTGAAGCTCGCTGACCGTCCCAGACAGGCACTCGGTCGGAACAAATCCACGATACCGGCTTTTGCCTTCGCCGCCCTCAATATAAGTCCAGTCGCCCAGACTGCCGATGGCTGTGACGCGCGTGTTCTCTGTCAGCTTGGTCAACATGGATTGGCTCACCAGCGGATCATCTGTTACCACAACATCATAGTTCACCACTGCGGGAATTGCTGTCAGGCACAATTCGGAAATTTGCGCATCTTCGGGCAGCGCCTTTTTGTCGATATAGCCGATTCGGAAGTGCGAATCGGTGATGGCGTACTGAACCAGCAGCCAGTCACCGTCTGTGCCGAACACCTGAATCCAGTCGTTGGTGCTGACGCGGGCGCGTCCATTCGCGCCTCGAATCCCCTTGGAATCCGGCGCGGCGTAGACAGCATAGGTCTGCTTGGACGCAAACGAAACGACATCAGCCGTCAGGGTACCACCCGGAAGGCTGGGAGCCTCCGCGGCGAAAGCAACAGCGCTAAACAGCAGGAGGGAGAGGCACAGCGGCAAAAGCATGGATACAAACTTTTTCATACAGATCATCCTTTCAGTCAAAGCTGGGGCGCAGGAAGGGCTTGCCGTCCTGGCCGTAGTTCAGTCGCAGAACAGCTTGATAGGGGACACTGGTTTTCGCGGAGCACAAACCGGTTTTGCGGACTTGTCCTGTTGCAAGCAGTTCCTTGACTTCCCCGGAGGTCAGCGGCTTTTCCGCGCAGGATAGAATTCCACTGTTTTTCCAAATCGCGAAATTGCAGGTTCGGTTTTCGCACAGGAAGCCTTTCGCGCGCTCGGTGACAGCCGCGCCGCACTTGGGGCAAGCGCCGAGTTTTTCTCGAAGCGGCGGAAACAGCTGTTCCGCGTTTTTCGCCCGACGCGTATCGGCAATCAGTTCCTTCACAAACGTTTGAATATCGCGCATAAAGTCTTCCGGTTTTTCCTGTCCCTGCTCCATTTTCTTCAGTCGCTGTTCCCAGATTGCGGTCAGCGTCGGAGAAAGCAGCTGTTCCGGCAGGATGGAGGCCAGCGCTTTGCCCTTGGGCGTGGGCAGCAGTACTTTCCGACGTTTCTCCCCGACACGCTCAAGCAACTTTGTCTCTATGAGCTTTTCCAAAATGGTCGCGCGGGTAGCGGGCGTGCCAATGCCTTTTTGTTCCGCGTCCTCCGGCATGTCCTGCGCGCCGGCGATTTCCATGGCGTGAAGAATGGTGGCTTCGGTATGATGCGCGGGCGGCGTAGTCTTACCTTCCTCAAGGGACGCCTTTAGAGAAGGCAGCCGCATATTCTCCGCGAGTTCTGTTGGAATCGCTTCCTCCTGGCAAGCTTCTTCGTCCGCGAGACGGTTGCCCAGGCTGCCTCGGAAGGCATACCAAATCCGCTGCCAGCCCATATGCGTCATCCGCTTTCCCCGCGCCGTGAACTCATGCTCTCCGCAAAGCAGCGTCACGGTCGTTTCGTCATACGCAAGAGGATCATCCAGCGCACAGAGAAAGCGAGCGCAGACAAGATGAAGCAAGTCCAGTTCTCCGCTGGTCAGGGCGTGAATGGTCTGCGTCAGGTCTGGCATCGCCGCGGTCGGAATGATGGCGTGATGATCGCTGACTTTGCTGTCATCAATGACCCGGTCGGGATGAGCGTGCAGTTCCAGTGCTGCGGCGAAAGGCAGCGCATGGCGCACACGATCCGCGAGCTCGTCCAGCCCGTCCCGCATGTCCAGTGTCAGATAGCGGCTGTCGGTACGCGGATAAGTCAGCAACTTCTTTTCATAAAGGGACTGCGCGTAATCCAGCGTCTGCTGCGCCGTGTAGCCGCAAAGTTTGTTGGCATCCCGCTGCAGAGAGGTCAAATCGTAGAGAAGCGGCGGATTCTCCGTGTGGTGCTTCTGCTGAATTTGCTTGACCACAGCGTATTGCTCACGATTGCAGCGTTTCATCAGGGTACGCGCCTCGTTCAGGTCAGCGATGCGCTCGGAACGGGCGGTTACAGACGCTGTTTCCAGCTTGACAGTAAAGAACGGGGTGCTTTTGAAGCGCCGGATCTCTTCCTCCCGCTGGACAATCATGGCCAGCGTTGGGGTCATCACCCGGCCAATAGGGAGCGTAGGGCCATAAAGCAGCGAATAGAAGCGGGTGGCGTTCATGCCAACCAGCCAATCCGCCTGTGCGCGGCAGAGTGCGGCCTGATAAAGATGGTCGTATGCGCCCAGGTTCTTCATGAGGCAGATGCCGCGCTGGATCGTGCTTTCCTCCATGGACGAAATCCAAAGCCTGCGAACGGGCTTTTGGCATCCGGCTTTTTCGTAGACCAGCCGGAAGATCAGCTCGCCTTCCCGTCCGGCATCCGTGGCGCAGATGATATTCGTCACATCGGGTGCGTTCATCAGCGCACAGAGTTTCTCGAACTGCTTTTGGGTTTCTGGGTTCACGGTGTACTGCCATTTTTCAGGCAGAATGGGCAGATCCTGATAGCGCCAGCGTTGGTAGCGGGCATCGTATTCCGCCGGAAGCGCCAGTTCGACCAAATGGCCAACGCACCAGCTGACGATTCTTCCGTTGCCTTCCAGATAGCCGTCTTTGCGTTCGTTCGCGCCCAGTGCGCTGGCGATCGCTCTGCCTACGCTGGGCTTTTCGGCGATAATCAGTTCCATGTTGTTTCTCCTTCGCGAATGAGTAGGTTATGATTCGGCTTCATCGTCCTCATCATCCATGAGGAAGTCGTTGTCCGCGCGGTTCTTTTTGCCGTTTCCCTTGTTCTTGAACAGCATAAAAGTGCCTGCCGCGCCCAGTACCAGCATCGAGATCAAAGCGAGGATGGCGGTCTGCTGGTCAGACTTGCTGGATGGCTGCGGTTCGGGAACAGTGGTAGGTGCTGGTACAGCGGTAGGTTCCGGCGTAACGTAGATAATCTCCGGGGTCGGCGTCGGCAAATCTGCTTTTTCCTCGTCCGACATCAGCGCCAGCAGGTCTTTCTCATCCACCAGATTGAGGAAGTAGGTCTCATACATTTCCGCGTCTTCATCAATCGGCTTGTCGTAGTCAATCACCAGATAAAAGGTGTTTCCGTTCTTACTTTGCAGGGTAATGAACTGCTTGTTCGTCGCGGCGGAATACAGGACATCCAGCGTATGGCTGTTGCCGTCCGCTTTGTAGGGCATTCCCGGTCCGATGGGAATATACTCCGTCTGAATAATCGGCTCAGGTGTGGGGACCTGCGTCGGCGCGGCGGTGGGATTACCATCGTCGGGAACGTAGATGAGCGAGCCGCCCAATCCATAGGGGCACTTGGTCGGTTCTGGTTCTGGGGTTGCCGCGGGTTTTCGGGTGGGCTTGGGTGTTTTCGTCGGTTCAGGTGTCGCGGAATCCGGCTCCTGATAATTGGGGTTCTCCAAAAGAACCGGTTCTGAGAAGTTGCCCGCGTAGTCAAAAGCACGGATGGAAAGCTGATCAAACCGCGCCATGCTTTCATCCAGACTGACGGTAACCACATGGTTGATCGGGTCCGTAAAAAGTAGGCTGTTGACCTGTACACCCGCCACACCGGACAGATCATCCCGCGCTTCCACACGCAGAATGTCGCCGTTGATTTCCACTTGCACCGTTGGTGCGGCCAAATCAATGGTCCGCACCGCGGCGGTTTCCTCAAACGGATGCCCGTGGGGATCCAGCACGCGAAGGGTAAAGGTACCGTTTTCCCGCACGGCGATTTCCGCTTCGCCATGATCAAACAGGTCTTCACAGTCATGCCAGTTACCGTCATTCACGCGGTATTCGATTCGGTACCAGCCCAGACCACTTGGGTCTTGCAGCGATACCTTGATGACCGCGCTGTTGCTGCTGTTCCAGCCGCCCGGCGCGGTCAGGACAATCCGATAAGGCGAAACTTCTTCCTTGGGGATTTCCGCCTCTGCCAGGGCAGTCGGACAGAGACTTGTCAGCAGAACCGCTGCTAAAATCAGAATGGCCGCCCGTCGTTTAATACGCGTCTTCATCGGTCTCCTCCTCAGGTATTACGGGATATTCGGAAAGAGAAGGCACAATCCGCGCGCCTTCCGGCAGTTCAGTCTCCTGCTTTTCGTCCGGATTGCCGAACTTTGTTTTCAGGAACTCGGCAAGCATTTCCGGAGTCAGACTGTACATCTCACAGTTGGTGATGATGGCGGTACGATCCGCCGCCAGCGTGCGCTCCCGCAGCTCCTGAACCTCGTTGGTCAAATCCACCAGCGCCTGTTCTTTCTTTTCCAGCAGCGCGTGGAGCTTTTCTCTGTCGGCGGGGTATCGTTTCTTGGGTTCATTCATATTGTGGTTCACCTCGTTAATTGATGGGCAGTCGCCCAAAGCCGTAAATCTTCTTCGCCCACTTCTCGCTTTTCAAATCGGCAAAGCCAACCGGGTCGCCGGCATGAATCATCATGTCATTTCCGACGTAGATGCCCACATGCGTGATGCCTTTCACATCAGTACCCATCGTTTTCTCAAAGAAAACCAGATCTCCAGGGCGGGCTTCTTCGCGCTCAATGACAGAACACAGCGAATAGAGCCCTTTCGCGCCGACGCGGCCGGTATCGTACACGCCGGATTCGCGGTACACCCAGCACACGAAGCCGGAACAGTCGAAGCCAGAAGAAGGTTTGCTGCCGCCATACACATAGGGATAGCCGATGTATTTCTCCGCCTCCATCATCAGGGCCAGAAAGTTCTCGTCCGCCCGGAGCAGTGTTTCGGGAATGGTGTACTGCACCAGCTGATGCTTGGACTTGACGCCAGCCACCTTGACGTTGCTCCTGCCAACCGAGGTAATGACAGGAATCTCATCTTCAGGCTCATCAAACAGAAAATATTCCGGGTCTTCCAGAATGACATCAAGACCGAAGAAATCATCCGTTTCTGTATCTTCCTCCGCGTGCGCCGGCAGGAAGGCTGAAAGAAGGAGCAGTACCAGAATGGCGGCGAGCACTTCCTTGGCAATGTTCAGGGCATCACGTTCTGTTCTGGCGCGATGAAACATCATATTCATTGTTTTTTATTCCTTTCTGTAGGCAGTAAAAAAGGAGTCCGTTTCAGTGGACTCCCTGTTGCAAATCTCAAAGACCGGGCATTCTGCCGAAGGAGTGAAAATGCTGCCGCCAGTAGGCGTCATTCAGATCGGCAAATCCAATGGGCGATCCGCAGTGGATCATCATGCCGTTGCCGACATAAAGGCCGCAATGCGTAATGCCGCTCACGTCATCGCCCATGGTTCCCTCGAAGAAGACGACATCACCGGGCTTGGCCTGGTCATTGGGAACCTTTTCGCACAGACTTCGAAGCCCTTTCGCGCCAAGGCGGCCGGTATTGTACACGCCGCTGTGTGTGAACACGTAGCTCACGAAGCCCGAACAGTCAAAGCTGGTTTCAGGCAACGCGCCGCCCCAGACGTAGGGATAGCCGATGTACTTTTTGGCTTCCTCCATGAGCGCGGCGAATGTGGGATCTGCGTTCAGTGTTTCCTCCGGAATATCGTAGAGCATCGGGTCTTTCAGCGGCCTTGCGTAGGGATTACTCGCGAAAATGCCCTCCATATTGCATAAAAGAATCAATATAATAATGATCCCCGCCGTTTTTCTCATCGGTCAGCA
>OGKG01002538.1_pt1 | contig 18823 bp, 10 predicted proteins | sample 1572201 | NCBI WGS metagenome assembly OGKG01 (sample SAMEA2582146, study PRJEB24529) | metagenome | biome: Human gut stool | place: China | collected 2011 | reverse complement strand
TGGGAAGTGGCTTCAGTCGTAGTGGGAAGTACCTTCAGTCCTAATGGGAACTATCTTCAGTCGTAGTGGGAAAAGAGCTTATCACTGATGGATTCTAAGCTAAAGTAAATAACGGACTATAAACAACAAGTATCTTTCTGTATGTTAGCGTTAAGCTAATATCTGATAGTTTTTTGATACACAGTTCGGATACTTGCCACTGGTAGCTCGTTGTTTGGGCGGGCTTTGCCCGCTAAATTTTCATTTTATTGAGTACAAACTTCCCTCTTTTCCGTCTTCTCTTTACGGAATCCGGTTCTTCTCTTTTTGGGATGCTTATCCTGAACTCTGTGAGAACCCTAAATATACAACGATGAAAAACTTAATAGCTACAGCAGGCACTACACTTGCTATTTTTCTATTTGCAGTTTGCCTGTCAACTCATGCAGAAGTGCACCTGCCTGCCATCTTCTCGGATGGCATGGTTATGCAGCAACAGACCCATGCCAATCTTTGGGGGACGGCAACTCCCAATAAGAAAGTAACCGTCCGCACTAGCTGGGATGGAAAACTGTATGCCGCAACAACGGATAAACAAGGTGCATGGAAACTAGCCGTTTCCACTCCCGAAGCAGGCGGACCTTATACAGTTACTTTTGATGATGGAACTCCGAAAGTTCTGAGCAATATTCTGATAGGGGAATTATGGCTTTGCTCCGGTCAAAGCAATATGGAGATGCCTATGAAAGGCTTTAAAAACCAGCCTGTAGAGAACGCTAATATGGATATTCTCCGTAGCAGGAACCCTAAGATAAGACTATTCACAGTGAAACGTACCTCTACGTTCACTCCGCAAAATGATGTGACAGGCTCTTGGAAAGAGGCAAGTCCGGCTACAGTGCGTGATTTCAGTGCGACAGCCTATTACTTCGGGCGGTTGGTAAATGAAATATTGGATGTTCCGGTAGGCTTGATAGTGGCAGCCTGGGGTGGTTCGGCTTGCGAAGCTTGGATGACTGCCGACTGGTTGAAAGCTTTTCCGGATGCAAAGATACCCCGGTCGGAGACAGATATCAAATCAAAGAACCGTACTCCAACCGTACTGTATAATGGTATGTTGCACCCATTGATCGGACTGACCATGAAAGGAGTCATCTGGTATCAGGGTGAGGATAACTGGAATCGTGCCCATACCTATGCGGATATGTTTACGACACTCATTAACGGATGGCGTACCGAATGGAAACAAGGTGATTTTCCTTTTTATTACTGCCAGATAGCTCCATACGATTATGGAATTATCACGGAACGTGGAAAAGAAGTAATCAATACAGCCTATCTCCGCGAAGCACAGGCGCAAGTAGAGCACCGTGTACCCAATACCGGTATGGCCGTACTGCTGGATGCAGGGATGGAAAAAGGCATTCATCCTGCCCGTAAGCAAGTTGCCGGTGAGCGATTGGCACTTCTTGCCCTGACAAAGACTTACGGGATAGAAGGAGTAAACGGTGAAAGCCCTTATTATAAAAGCATTGAAATAAAGAATGACACGGTCATTGTGAGTTTCGAACGTGCCGGCATGTGGATTAGTGGCAAGAACTGTTTTGAATCGAAGAATTTTGAGGTAGCGGGTGAAGATAAAGTATTCTATCCGGCTAAAGCATGGATCGAACGCAGCAAGATGCTTGTAAAAAGTGAGATGGTACCACATCCTGTTGCTGTGCGATATGGTTTTGTGAATTATGTGGAAGGAGATGTCTATTGTGACGGTTTGCCGTTAGGTTCTTTCCGTTCGGATGACTGGTGATACGTGTGAAATATGAAAAGAATTTATCTGATTATAATCCTGATTCTTGTTGGCGTGTCGGCTCTTTGGAGCCAGCATGCCAATGTTGTTTGGAATACCCCCAGTCGTAATTCTTCCGAATCAATGCCGTGTGGAGGTGGAGATATCGGTATGAATGTGTGGGTAGAAGAGGGGGATGTATTGTTTTATCTGAGTCGTAGCGGTACTTTTGATGAGAATAATTGTCTGCTGAAACAGGGGCGTTTTCGTATCCGCCTGTCTCCCAATCCTTTTAAAGAAACAAAAGAGTTCCGGCAGGAATTAATGCTTAATGACGGATTCGTAGAGATTTCGGCAGAAGGTACACGAATTCAAATTTGGGCGGATGTATTCCATCCCGTAGTTCATGTAGAGATTGTCAATGCCCGTCCCTTGCAGGCAGAAATCTTTTATGAGAATTGGAGATACCGGGACCGGCCGATCCGGAAAGGAGAGGGGCAACAATGCTCCTACAAATGGGCTCCTCCCCAGGGAGCAGTAACAAGTGCCGACACCATCCGTCCCCTCCCAAACTCTCAATTCTCCATTCTTAATTCTCCACTTATTACGTTTTATCACCGTAATCCGGAAGAGACCGTTTTTGATGTAGCAGTATCCCAGCAAGGTATGGATACAGTCAAATCCCGGTTGATGAATCCTTTAAAGAACCTGACGTTCGGAGGATGCCTGTCAGGTGAGAATCTGGAATATGCCGGAATCTCAGATGCGGTATATGCCGGAACTGATTATCGGGCCTGGAAGTTTCGTTCATCGAAAGTATCCCGAAAACAACACTTTTTCGTTGTACTGCATACAGATCAGACGGAGACAGAAGAACAGTGGATACAAGACTTACAAGTCGGTCTGAGGAGAATAATGCCACATGGAAAGGTTTCTATGAAAGTGCTTTCGCAAGATAAGAAACAAACCCGCCAATGGTGGAACGCTTTCTGGCAGCGTAGTTTCATTGTGGCAGAAGGAGAGGCTGGGGAGATAACCCGGAATTATACTCTTTTCCGCTATATGCTAGGCTGTAATGCTTATGGCAATGTTCCTACCAAGTTCAATGGTGGCTTGTTCACCTTTGATCCTTTACATATAGATCCGAAACAGGCATTTACTCCTGATTATCGGAAATGGGGAGGTGGCACAATGACTGCACAGAATCAACGTCTGGTATATTGGCCGATGTTGAAAAGCGGTGATTCTGACATGATGCCTGCCCAGTTTGATTTCTATAACCGGATGTTGAAGAATGCCGAATTGCGCAGCCGTGTGTATTGGCAACACGGGGGAGCCTGTTTCTGCGAACAGATAGAGAATTTCGGTTTACCCAATCCTGCCGAATATGGTTTTAAACGCCCGGAAGGGTTCGATAAAGGACTGGAATACAACGCATGGTTGGAATACGAATGGGATACCGCACTCGAATTCTGCCAAATGATACTTGAGACGAATAATTATACCGATGCGGATATCACTTCCTATTTGCCTTTGATTGAAAGTTCATTGACTTTCTTTGATGAGCATTATCGTATGCTTGCTTCCCGTCGTGGACGGAAGGAGTTGGATGGAGAAGGACACCTGATTCTCTTTCCGGGTTCTGCCTGTGAAACCTATAAAATGACTAATAATGCCAGCAGCACTATTGCCGCATTGCGGACCGTGCTGGAAACTTACGGACGGAAGAACGAAATGCTGGAAGTAATCCCACCGATACCATTGCGTTATATCGAAGTAAAGGATTCTGCGAATTCCATAACTATGCCGGTGCTGAAACAAACGATTGCCCCTGCTAAGAGTTGGGAACGTATTAATAATGTGGAGACTCCGCAACTCTATCCCGTATTTCCGTGGCGTGTTTACGGCATTGGCAAAGAAAAGTTGGAGGTTGCCCGCAACACCTATTTCTATGATCCCGAAGCGGTTAATTTTCGTTCGCATATCGGATGGAAACAAGATAATATCTGGGCTGCATGTTTAGGATTGGCTGAAGAATCCCGACAGCTTAATCTGGCTAAATTATCCAACGGCCCGCATCGCTTTCCGGCTTTCTGGGGCCCCGGCTATGACTGGACGCCTGATCACAACTGGGGAGGAAGCGGCATGATAGGGCTTCAGGAGATGCTGTTGCAGACAAACGGAGAACTGATACTCCTGTTTCCGGCTTGGCCTCTAGAATGGAATGTGCACTTCAAACTTCATGCACCCGGTAAAACAACAGTAGAGGCTACTTTGAAAGAGGGTAAAGTGACAGATTTAAAAGTGTCACCGGAAAGTAGGAAGAAAGATGTGGTGATAATGATTCAAGAGACAAAATGATGATATGAAACTAAGAAATATGAATAAGAACTTGTTTTTAACTTTGTCAGCCTTTTTGTTTTTATTCCCATTATCAGGGAAAGCGACAGGAACTTACCGTCCCGAGACCTCAGTTGCCGGTTTCATTCAGCTTCCCGGAAGCGGACGGCAGGTATATGATTTCAATCCGGGCTGGCGCTTCTTCAAAGGCGACATATCTGGAGCGGAAACAGTGAACTTCGATGATCGTTCATGGGAAGTTGTCTCCACCCCTCACACTGTGGAACTAATGCCTGCTGAGGCCAGTGGATGCCGGAACTATCAGGGACCTGTCTGGTATCGCAAGCATTTCGTCGTTCCCGCAGAGACTAAAGGTCAACGGGTATCCATCCATTTTGAAGCTGCGATGGGGAAACAAATTCTTTATCTGAACGGAAAACGTATTCAGGAGCATATAGGCGGTTATCTGCCTTTCACACTGGACTTGACAACCTATGGAGTGCAAGCCGGAGACTCCTGCCTGCTTGCTGTTTTTGTAGATAACAGCGATGATAAATCCTATCCTCCGGGTAAGCGTCAGTATACCTTGGATTTCACCTATCATGGAGGCATCTATCGGGATGTATGGATGATTGCCAAATCCCCTATATCCATTACTGATGCCATCGAATCGCAGACAGTTGCCGGAGGTGGTGTGTTTGTTCACTTCGATCAGATCAGTGAAAAGAGTGCGCAAGTCTGTGTCAATACGGAAGTACAGAATGAAAATACCCGTTCTGAATCTGTGATTGTAGAGACGACACTGACAGATGCTGACGGCAAAATAATCAGGCGCATATCCGGTAAACTCTCCTTGCAATCGGGAGAGAAGAAAATAATCCGTCAGCAAATGGAAGTGAAGAATCCGAAGCTATGGTCGCCGGATACACCTTATTTATATAGAGTACAGTCTCGCCTTAAAAAAGGCAATCAGTCCATAGATGGCGGAATCACCCGTGTCGGAATTCGTCTGGCGGAATTCCGTGGTAAAGATGGCTTTTGGCTGAATGGCAAACCTTTCGGTCAGTTGGTGGGAGCCAACCGTCATCAGGATTTCGCTTATGTGGGCAATGCCTTACCAAACTCCCAGCAATGGCGTGATGCCAAGCGTTTACGTGATGCAGGATGCACTATTATCCGTACAGCCCATTATCCGCAGGACCCGTCTTTCATGGATGCATGTGACGAACTTGGCCTATTTGTAATTGTCGCTACGCCGGGGTGGCAATATTGGAACAAAGATCTGCAATTTGGAGAGCTTGTCCATCGGAATACACGTGAAATGATCCGTCGTGACCGCAATCATCCTTCTGTTTTGATGTGGGAACCTATCTTGAATGAAACCCGTTACCCGCTTGATTTCGCTTTGAAGGCTCTTGATATTACCAAAGAAGAATATCCGTATCCGGGGCGTCCGGTAGCTGCTGCTGATGTACATTCGGCAGGAGTAAAAGAACATTATGATGTGGTTTATGGTTGGCCCGGTGATGATGAAAAGGAAGACAGTCCGGAGCAATGTATCTTCACTCGTGAGTTCGGGGAGAATGTGGATGACTGGTATGCCCACAATAATGATAACCGTGCAAGCCGCAGCTGGGGAGAACATCCGTTGCTGGTGCAGGCACTTTCTCTGGCTAAGAGTTATGATGAGATGTATCGCACTACGGGCCTGTTTATCGGTGGTGCCCAGTGGCATCCGTTCGATCACCAACGAGGGTATCACCCTGACCCATATTGGGGAGGTATTTATGATGCTTTTCGTCAGAAAAAATATGCATACGAGATGTTCCGCAGTCAGTCTTCAGCCAGTCTGCGGTATCCTTTGGCTGAGTGTGGACCTATGGTTTTCGTTGCTCATGAAATGTCTCAGTTCTCTGATAAAGATGTAGTGGTTTTCAGTAATTGTGATTCTGTCAGACTTTCTGTCTATGATGGAACAAAGACATGGACGAAGCCGGTGGTTCATGCCAAAGGTCATCTGCCGAATGCCCCTGTTGTTTTTGAAAATGTATGGGATTTCTGGGAAGCTCGCAGTTATAGTTATACTCAGAAGAATTGGCAAAAAGTGAATATGATTGTAGAAGGCATTATAAATGGGAAAGTAGTATGCACTCAGAAGAAGATGCCTTCACGGCGTTCCACTAAATTGAGGCTATATGCGGATACAGGGAATGTGAATCTGGTGGCGGATGGTTCTGATTTCATTGTAGTGGTGGCTGAGGTGACTGATGACAATGGAAATGTGAGACGCCTGGCTAAAGAGAATATCGTTTTTACCGTAGAAGGGGAAGGAGATATTATTGGCGATGCTACTATTGGTGCGAATCCCCGTGCAGTGGAGTTCGGTTCTGCCCCTGTACTGATTCGTTCTACCAGAAAAGCCGGAAAGATCAAAGTGAAAGCCCGTGTGCTATTTGAGGGTACACAAGCTCCGACGGCTGCGGAGCTGGAGTTCGAAAGTGTTCCTGCAGAATTTCCTTTTTGTTATGAGGAGCGGGAAATAGCTTCTGCGGCTGTGAGAACAAGGTTACAAAAAGATACAACTGACAAGAAAATACAGTTGACGGAAGAAGAACGCCAAAAGGTGTTGGATGAGGTAGAGCGTCAGCAGACGGAGTTCGGAACAAAAGAATAATCTAAAATAAGGGAGTGATAATTTTAGTCACTGTTAGAAAAAGCTTATCTTTGGATACATTTTATATCAACTGTTGTTATAAATGAAGAAACGATCTATTCTAATACTATTTCTATCGGTGATAGGGCTTACAAGCTTTGCCTATCCCAGTATGATTGTGGAACACTACACGGCCGAACGAGGGTTACCTAATAATATTGTAAACTGTACTTTAAAAGGTAGCGAGGGCTTTGTCTGGTTCGGCACTTGGTATGGCTTATGCAGTTTTGACGGCACTAAGTTTCGTTCGTACGATAATCGTGACGGATTCTATTCGGCTGACATTCCTCCACGTAAGATTCAGCGTATCGTAGAAGATAAAAATGGTTTTCTTTGGATCAAGACCATTGATCGCAAACTTTATCTGTTTGATAAGAAACATGAAAGTTTTCATGCGGTTTATGACGATGTGAAGGAATACTCTGAAAATATTCAGATTATCAAGATTCAGACAACTGCGGATGGGGATGTCCTATTGCTGACCAAGGATAAGAGTCTGCTTCGTGCGCATACTGATAAAGAGGGCAAAATTACAATGAAGCAATTGCACGATTCACGCCCTAATATCAATCACTACGATATGCGTTTGAAGCATAATGTGTTATGCGAGACTTCCGAATTTATCAATTGGGTGGGTATGGATTATCAGATACTTTCGTTAAGGAAAGGAGCGGGGTTGAAAGATAAGCCTGCCGATTTCATTCAGAAGAAGATAGCCGGTAGCCCCGACCAGTTCACCTGTGCATCTTATAACTCCAGATGCTTATGGTTAGGTGACCGGAACGGACATATTTATAGTATTGATCCGGAAAATGGAGTGGTCAATCGTTATGAAATACCGGGAATAGATCAGTCGGTCGTAAATTTGCTGGTAACAGAGACAGGGTTGGTCTATATTACTACAGGTGAAGGAGTATATGAATATAATATCGGTTATAAGCAATTGACAAAGTTGCCGCTTTCCATCGACGGGAGAGAAACAGGAACTATATTTATAGACAAATATGATAAAATTTGGTTTCAGGAAGGTAATAATGCATTGGTATACTATGATCCTTTAAATAAAGCCAATCGCCGCTTTACATTTCCTAAACAGAATTCCATAGGAAATTTTGAAATGCAAGATGCCGGTGAACAGGGTATGTTTTTTCTGACTCCGGGTGGAGAGATTCTTTTGTTCGACCGGGAGAAACTGGAGATGGTTCGTCTGAATCAATCAAAGCCTTTCGTTGATGATGCTCCCGGACAACTGTTTTTTCATCTATTGCTGGACAAAGACGAGATTCTCTGGTTGGCTTCTACAGATAATGGGGTGTACAGGGTTAACTTTCCCAAGAAGCAGTTCCAAGTACTTAAAGAAGTGTCACCGGTGCCGGTTGGTGATGAAAAACCTAATTCCTGGAATCAGGGGATACGCGCTCTGTATCAGGCAAAGAATGGCGATATCTGGGCAGGAACCCGTTGGCAGGCCCTTTATCGCCTTGATAGTAACGGACAGGTAAAGCAGGTTTTCTCGGAAAAGAATTATCTGGTGGGAGCTGTATATCATATCATGGAAGATAAAGATGGGAATCTTTGGTTCTCTACCAAAGGCAATGGTCTTGTGAAGGCTGAACCGGATATGAATTCTCCTCAAGGGTTACGCTTCGTACGTTATAAAAATGATCCTAAGAATCCGAATTCAATCAGTAGTAATGATGTGTATTTCACTTATCAGGATAGCCAGGGGCGTATTTGGGTTGGTTTGTTAGGTGGTGGTCTGAATCTGATCAGTGAAGCGAACGGGACAATTGCCTTCAAGCATAAGTATAATGGTTTGAAGCAATATCCGCTTTATGGGCTTTATATGGAAGTGCGTACAATGACGGAGGATAATGACGGACGTATCTGGGTAGGAACAATGGATGGTCTGATGTCTTTTGATGGTCATTTCACCAATCCCGAAGAGATTCAATTTGAAACTTACCGCCAGGTGAGTGAACGTTCGAATGTTGCTGACAATGATATTTATGTATTGTACAAAGATTCCGAATCACAAATCTGGGTAAGCGTATTTGGGGGAGGATTGAATAAACTGGTACACTATGATAAAGAAAGGCGGGTACCTGTCTTTAAATCTTACGGCATCCGTGAAGGTATGAATAATGATGTCGTAAAATCAATAGTAGAAGATAAAGACGGAAATCTCTGGTTTACTACAGAAATAGGATTGTCTTGTTTCAATAAAGACACCGAACAGTTCCGTAATTACGACAGGTACGATGGATTCCTGAATGTTGAGTTGGAAGAAAGCAGCGCGCTCCGTACTTTGAGTGGTGACTTATGGCTTGGTTCCAGGCAAGGTATTCTCACATTTTCACCTAATAAACTGGAAACGCAGAATATGAACTATGATACGCGCATAGTCGACTTCAAAATCTCCAATCGTGATTTGCGTAGTTTTCATAAAGATCCTGTATTGAAAGAATCGATTACATTTGCCGATGCAATCAGGTTAAAGTATAATCAGTCTATGTTTACCATTGAATTTGCTGCGTTGAACTTCTATAATCCCAATCGTGTGTTTTATCGATATATCCTTGAAGGATACGAAAAGGAGTGGCATTACAATGGCAAAAACCGTATTGCTTCTTACACGAATGTGCCGCCTGGATCCTATACTTTCCGGGTGGAAACAATAGATGAAGCCAATCCGGAGCTCGTTTCCAATCGTACATTGGCCATCACTATTCTTCCGCCCTGGTGGTTAAGTTGGTGGGCTATTGTGATTTATGTAGTCTTGGGTATTATAGCCCTTTATTTCAGTTTGCGTCTGGCTTTCTTTATGATTAAAATGAAGAATGACATCTACATCGAACAGAAGGTTTCGGAAATGAAGATCAAGTTCTTTACAAATATTTCTCATGAACTACGTACTCCTCTGACTTTAATAAAAGGTCCGATACAGGAATTGAGAGAGCATGAGACACTTTCACCAAAAGGTGTGCAATATGTGGAACTAATGGAGAAGAACACTAACCAGATGTTACAACTTGTCAATCAGATACTTGATTTCCGAAAGATACAGAATGGAAAGATGCGTTTGCATGTGTCGTTGATTGATTTTAATGAGTTGGTAGTCTCTTTCCAAAAGGAATTCCGTGTTCTTTCCGAAGAAAATGAAGTTAGCTTTACTTTCCAGTTACCGGATGCGGCTATTATGATATGGGCGGATAAGGAGAAGCTGAGTATTGTTATTCGGAACATCATATCCAATGCCTTCAAGTTTACCCCTTCCGGTGGCAGCATCCATGTAGTTGCCGGACTGACAGAAGATGGGGAACACTGTTTCCTGAGAGTGGAAGATAACGGGATCGGAATCCCCCAGAATAAGCTGACCGAGGTTTTTGAACGCTTCTCGCAAGGAGAGAATGCCAAAAACTCGTATTATCAGGGCACGGGTATCGGGCTGGCACTTTCCAAAGAAATCGTTAATCTGCATCATGGAGTGATTCGTGCTGAAAGCCCTGAAGGAAAGGGAACCGTGTTTATTGTAGAACTATTGCTCGGAAAGGAACATTATCGCATTTCGGAAGTTGATTTTTATGTCAGTGACACTGAAACAGCTCCTGCCGGAGATGTGTCTTCTACTGATATCATGGCAGAAGAAGATTCCGAAGAACAGACGGAAATAGATGCTTCTTTGCCGAATCTTTTATTGGTGGAAGACAATAAAGACCTCTGTCAGCTGATAAAACTGCAATTAGAAGACAAGTTTAATATTCATATAGCCAATAATGGAGTAGAGGGATTAAAGAAAGTCCACCTGTATCATCCCGATATCGTGGTCACCGATCAGATGATGCCTGAAATGGATGGTTTGGAGATGTTGCAGTCTATTCGTAAAGATTTCCAGATCAGTCATATTCCGGTTATCATCCTGACCGCAAAGAATGATGAAGGCGCCAAGACGAAAGCAATCACTTTGGGAGCCAATGCTTACATAACGAAGCCTTTTAGCAAGGAATATCTGTTGGCACGCATTGATCAGTTGCTATCTGAGCGGCTGCTCTTCCGGGAACGGATTCGCCTGCAAATGGAGAATCAGAAAACAACGGAGGAAGATAGTTATGAGCAATATCTTGTGAAGAAGGATGTGCAGTTCCTTGAAAAGATACATCAGGTGATTGAGGAGAACATGGACGACAGCGATTTTAATATCGATACTATAGCTTCTGGAATAGGATTAAGCCGCTCGGCATTCTTTAAGAAATTGAAGAGCCTTACCGGACTGGCACCTGTCGACCTGGTTAAAGAGATTCGTTTGAATAAGTCTGTCGAATTGATTAAGAACACAGACTTGAGTATCTCGGAGATTGCCTTTGCCGTCGGATTTAAAGACTCGGGCTATTATAGCAAGTGCTTCCGGAAGAAATATAACCAGACTCCCCGCGAATATATGAGTGAATGGCGGAAAGGAGAGAAATAACCGATTACAAAATGTTTTCTTAACCGTCTTCTTAGAAAACCTATTAAGATTCGAAAGAATGAACAACATTAAGAAAGTATTATCAGTATGGATGCTGGCTACGTGCGTATTACCGGTGGCAGCACAGTATCCTGTCATTCCCGACTCGGTGAAAGCGAGAGCGGCAAAACAAGAAGCGGAGTTCGACCGGAAATCAGATGCGGCATGGAAGAAAGCCCTTCCGGTTGTTATGGAAGAAGCACAAAAAGGACGTCCTTATAAGCCGTGGGCTTCCAAACCGGAAGATTTGGTGAAAAGTAATATTCCGGCTTTTCCCGGTGCGGAAGGCGGAGGCATGTATACTCCCGGTGGGCGTGGTGGCAAAGTGATTGTGGTTACTTCTTTGGAAGACTCAGGGCCCGGAACTTTGCGTGAGGCTTGTGAAACAGGAGGTGCTCGTGTCATTGTGTTTAATGTTTCCGGAGTTATCCGTTTGAAGGCACCTATCAGCCTGCGTGCTCCTTATGTCACAATTGCCGGACAGACCGCTCCGGGAGATGGTATCTGTGTTACCGGACATTCTTTTCTGGTTGATACGCATGATGTCATAATCAGGCATATGCGCTTCCGCCGTGGTGCGCAGGATGTAGCTTTCCGTGATGATGCGTTGGGAGGAAATGCTGTAGGGAATATCATTATAGACCACTGTTCGGCCAGTTGGGGATTGGATGAGAATATGTCTATCTACCGCCATGTGTATAATCGGGGGGCGGATGGACATGGACTGAAATTGCCGACTGTAAATATCACGATTCAGAATTCAATATTTTCGGAAGCATTGGATGCCTACAATCATGCTTTCGGGGCTACAATCGGTGGGCATAACAGTATGTTTTGCCGGAATCTTTTTGCTTCAAATATCAGTCGTAACAGTTCGGTAGGTATGGATGGAGACTTTAACTTTGTCAATAATGTTGTTTTCAACTGGTGGAATCGCTCCATTGACGGTGGTGATAATAAGAGTTTCTATAACATTATAAATAACTATTTCAAGCCCGGACCTATCACACCATTGGATAAACCAATATCTTATCGTATTCTGAAGCCGGAAGCCGGACGTGACAAAAGTCAGCCGATGTCCTTTGGTAAGGCTTATGTAAATGGAAATATCGTCCATGGAAATGCAAAGGTTACAAAAGACAACTGGGATGGTGGTGTACAACTAGCCAATGAAGTGGATGCCGGAAAATTTATTCCGCAGATAAGGGTAGATGAGCCTTTCAAAACATCTCCTGTAACTATAATGGATACTCAAAAGGCTTATAACTTCGTGTTAAGTAATGTGGGAGCGACTTTTCCGAAACGGGATGCTGTTGATACGAGAGTTATCAAAACAGTGAAGACTGGGAAAGCCATTTATGTGAAAGACGCTCCGGAGTTCATTTCTCCTTATGTGAAAAGACGTTTGCCTGCAGACTCTTATAAACAAGGTATCATTACGGACATCCGTCAGGTAGGCGGATTGCCCGAGTACAAAGGAGAGCCTATTGTGGACACCGATGGTGACGGTATGCCTGATGCGTGGGAAATAGCTAACGGATTGAACCCGAATGATCCGAGTGATGCCGTGAAGGATTGCAATGGAGATGGTTACACTAATATTGAGAAATACATCAACGGTATGGATACGAAGAAGAAAGTGGACTGGACGGATTTGAAGAACAACTACGATACATTATCCAAACGGAAAAGTCTGCTATAAAAGTATGTGTAGAAAATAAAGTTTATTGTAATGAATATGCAATTGAGAACAATCCTTCTGGGATTATTGAGTATAGGGTTTGTGCAGGGATATGCGCAAACCTTTGCTTTACAGGTTAAGAATGAAGGAATTACTTACCTGAATGATGAACGGGGAAACCGGATACTTGATTTCTCCTATTGCGGCTACCATGCTTCTGGGCAGGATATTCCTTCTGTTGGCAATGCAGTGTTTGTACCCTGGAAGGCGGGTGATAATACTGCGCGAATCCAGCGTGCCATTGACTATGTAGCGTCATTGCCCTCCAATACTTCCGGTTTCCGTGGAGCCGTATTGCTGGATCGTGGAGAATTCAGCTTATCCGGGGAACTTCGTATTTCCGCGTCCGGTATTGTTCTGCGTGGTATGGATAGAGAAAAAACTATTCTGCTAAAGAAAGGTGTAGACAGAGGAGCACTTATCTATATGGAAGGAATAGATAATTTGAATGCAAAAGATACCTTGCAGGTTCTTTCAGCTTATGTTCCTGTGAATGAAAGGACATTACAAGTTGCCTCGGGCACTTCTTTAAAGAAAGGAGATCGGATAATGGTGACTCGCCCTTCCGGTAAGGAGTGGATTACCGCTTTAGGGTGTGATATCTTTGGAGGAGGTATCGGTGCTTTAGGATGGAAGCCGGGTGATATGGACCTGACATGGGATCGGACAATCAGCGAAGTAAACGGTAATCAGATTACTCTGGATGCACCATTGACGGTAGCATTGGATACTCAATATGGGGCTTCTTCTCTCATTCTTTATCAATGGAACGGTCGCATTCAGGAGTGTGGAATTGAAAATATGACATTGGTTTCCGATTATGACAGGCGTTATTCTAAAGATGAAGACCATTGCTGGACAGGTATTTCTATCGGAGAGGCGGAGAACTGTTGGGTGAGACAAGTGAGTTTCAGACATTTTTCAGGTAGTGCGGTTATTGTCCAGCGCACCGGATCAAGAATTACGGTTGAGGACTGTATTTCCCGGGAACCGGTATCTGAAATAGGAGGAATGCGCCGTTGTACTTTCCATACATTGGGACAGCAGACTTTGTTTCAGCGTTGTTATTCTGAGCAGGGCATTCATGACTTTGCTGCCGGATATTGTGCTGCCGGGCCCAATGCCTTTGTGCAATGCGATTCGTATGAATCGTTGGGATTCAGCGGATCTATTGATTCCTGGGCGTGCGGATTGCTGTTTGATGTGGTTAATATCGACGGTCATAATCTTACATTTAAGAATCTGGGACAAGATAAGAATGGAGCAGGTTGGAATACGGCGAATAGTTTGTTCTGGCAATGTACAGCCGCTGAGATAGAGTGTTATACTCCGGCAAAAGATGCGAAAAACCGCGCGTATGGGTGTTGGGCACAGTTCTCCGGCGACGGTGAATGGGCGGAATCGAATAATCATGTGCAACCTCGTAGCATCTTTTATGCCCAGTTGGAAGCGCGTTTGCAGAAGAAATGTGGTGAGCGTGCCCGTATTCTGCCTAGAAATACAAGTGCAACGAGCAGTCCTACTGTAGAGGTGGCGATGGAACTTGCCAAAGAAGCTTATGAGCCACGTCTGACGTTGGAATATTGGATTGAGGAGAGGGAATTTGCTCCTTCGGTGTCAGTTGCCGGTTTGAAATCTATTGAGGATATTAAAGAGAAAAAGACAATTCAGGGCGAAACGCGAGACTTACCGGAAATGGTTATTGCAAATGGGCGTGTTCAAATGGATGGGGCCTTGTTGGTGGGAAAAAGCCGCACTACTCCTTGGTGGAATGGTAAGCTCAGAACCAACTATTTGAAGAAGGCAAGTCCGGCAATTACCCGCTTTGTTCCCGGTCGTGAAGGGCTGGGACTGACAGACCGTATAGATTCAGTCGTTAACTTTATGAAGCGGAATAATATACTCGTATTTGACCAGAATTACGGACTTTGGTATGATCGTCGCCGGGATGACCATGAACGCATCCGTCGGCGCGATGGAGATGTATGGGGCCCCTTTTATGAACAACCTTTTGGACGTAGCGGTCAAGGTATTGCCTGGGAAGGCTTGAGTAAATATGATCTGAACCGTCCCAATGCATGGTATTGGGCACGTCTGAAAGAATTTGCGGAAAAGGGAAGTAGAGAAGGATTGCTCTTGTTCCATGAGAACTATTTCCAGCATAATATTTTGGAAGCCGGTGCACATTGGGTGGACTGTCCTTGGAGAAGCAGTAATAATATTAATGAAACGGACTTTCCGGAACCTGTTCCTTTTGCAGGCGATAAACGCATTTTTGTTGCGGATATGTTTTATGATATCAATCATCCTGTGCGACGTGAGCTGCATAGACGATACATTCGTCAGTGCTTGGACAACTTTGCCGATAATCCGAATGTGATTCAATTGACCAGTGCAGAGTTTACCGGTCCTCTACATTTTGTACAGTTCTGGTTGGATGTAATAGCTGAATGGGAGGTGGAAACCGGTAAGAAGGCTAAAGTCGCTTTAAGTACAACGAAAGATGTGCAGGATGCTATTCTTGCTGATCCAAAACGGGCAGCTGTAGTAGATATTATTGATATCCGGTATTGGCATTATAAAACAGATGGTATTTTTGCTCCGGAAGGGGGAAAGAATATGGCTCCCCGACAACATATGCGCAAGATGAAAGTCGGGAAAGTTACTTTTACTGAAGCGTATAAAGCGGTAAATGAATATCGACGTAAGTTTCCGGAGAAAGCAGTCACTTTCTATGCACAGAATTATCCGGCTATGGGATGGGCTGTTTTCATGGCTGGTGGTTCTTGTCCGGTAATTCCTTGCAAAGATAAGGCGTTTCTGAAAGATGCTGCAGTGATGGAAGTAGAAGAAACTGACTCTGAGGATTATAAGAAAATGGTAAAATCTGGTATTGGAAGTATCATTTATTCCAATTCGGGGGTAGAGGTGCCTGTGCAATTGTCATCCGGGAAATACATTTTAAGATATATTCATCCTGATTCGGGAGAAATGGAAGTGATTAGTAAATCATTGAAGATTAACAATGTATATACTCTGAAAGTGCCTGATGGAAAAGAAGGTGTTTATTGGTTCCATAGATTATAGAACAGAAAATCCCGTTGAATGACCTTCAACGGGATTTTCTCTTTTTGCTGGTAATATCTAATAAAAAAGTGTTATAAAACATAGTACTTGTTTTTTCAATCCACAGATCAGATTTTACCTAGAGTTTGGGTTGATTCCCCATAGCTTTGCAACATCAAAATAACTGAATTAATGCTATGATGGAACAGACTAATAATTCAACCGAAACTTTACTTGCTTCTTTTCAAGCAGGAAATATGGCTGCTTTTTCTCAGCTGTATGATTTGCACGTACGTATTCTTTTTAATTATGGTTTGAAGTTGACCCTTGATAAGGAGTTGCTGAAAGATTGTATTCATGATATTTTCGTGAAACTTTATGTGAAGAAGGATGAATTAGGGACTATTGATAATTTGAAATCCTATTTATTCATTTCATTGAAGAATAAACTTTGTGATGAGCTTCGCAGGCGTATGTATATGTCCGACACGGCCGTAGAAGAGGTGAATGCGATATCATCTATGGATGTGGAAGAAGATTATGTGGAGGAGGAACAACAGAAGAATGATTTCTCATTGGTGAAACATTTATTGGGGCAGTTATCTCCCCGTCAGCGCGAAGCGCTTACATTATATTATATAGAAGAAAGGAAATATGAAGATATTTGTGAGATAATGGATATGAATTACCAGTCTGTACGTAACTTGATGCACCGGGGATTGACGAAGTTGCGTGCTCTGGTGAGTTAATTTAGGTAAAAGGGTTTTCCGATTGAGTACAGGTTCAGGGTAACAGCGTCCTATCTTTGTAAACGTTTAAAATAGGATGCAAATATGGTTTCTAAGGTAAGGGATTTTTTGATGGATGAAGGTTTCATTGAATATGTACTGGGTGTATCTCCGGAGTTGGTTTCTCAATGGGAGGCTTATTTCCGGGTACACCCGGAAGACATAAGAGATGCAGAAGAGGCTAAAGCAGTTCTATTAGCTCCGCCCGACGTTGCCTGCGGCTTTTCAATGAATGAGTATAATGATTTGAAGGATAGGATTATTAGTAGTATCAGATGAAAAGGAATTTATTAGGATACATGCTCTGCGTGTTCATACTGCTGGAGTGCTTTCCACAATTGGCTATTGCTGCTCCCGAACAGGAAGGGGAGCGCTATAAGGTTGCCATATGCGACTGGATGATTCTGAAGCGTCAGAAAATTGGCTCGTTTCAGTTGGTACATGAATTGAACGGAGATGGAGTAGAACTGGATATGGGTTCTTTGGGTAAAAGGGAGAACTTCGATAATAAGTTGCGTGATCCTCATTTTCAACAATTGTTTCGTGAAACGGCACGGAAATTCAAACTGGAAGTTCCTTCTGTCGCTATGTCCGGTTTCTATGGTCAGTCTTTTCTGGACCGAGCTAATTATCAGGAATTGGTAAGGGAATGTCTGGATGCAATGAAAGTAATGAATGCCAAAGTTGCTTTTCTTCCTTTAGGGGGTATAAAGGCAGGCTGGGAGCAGGAACCGGAACTTCGGACGAGAGTTGTGAAGCGTTTGAAAGAGGTAGGAGATATGGCTGCTTCCGAAGGTTTGGTTATAGGGATTGAAACCCAACTGGATGCTAAAGGAGATGTGAGGTTATTGAAAGAGATAGATTCCCCGGGCATTAAAATCTATTTTAAATTTCAGAATGTATTGGAAAATGGACGTGATCTGTGCAAGGAGCTCAAGATTCTGGGGAAGAAGAGAATCTGCCAGATTCATTGTACGGATACGGACGGAGTAACTCTTCCTTTTAACGAACGTTTGGATATAAAGAAGGTTAAAAATACGCTCGACAAAATGGGATGGAGTGGATGGCTGGTAGTAGAACGTTCACGGGATAAGGATGATGTGCATAATGTGAGAAAGAACTATGGGACGAATGTCAGATATTTGAAGGAAGTGTTTCAGAAATAAATGAAATAATAGCAGTCTAATAAAGTAGACACTGAAGATGTAAAAGCGCTTTCTTTTACTCAGAAAAATATCTCTCAATTTCCTACATCCTACACCGGAGACCTTTTTCTTTTGATTATCAAATAGATATACGGTGTAGGAAGTGGTGTAGGTTAATTTCATCCTACATCCAAGAATAGGCATTTGAGACGTGCTTTTAATTACAATAGACTAATAATCAGACTATCAACATTGTTTTTGCCCACCTTGCGCAAATCCCTGTAAAACCATCTCTTTTACAAGAAAACAGAGGGTATCTCCGCGTTATCCTTCAAAAGACTCCTGATTTCTTTCATAATGTCAGCCTGCGAAAGGAAGCTGAACATCCTGTCGTGAGATCTGTAGATCCCACGCGTCAGATCTGTAGATCTCACAATAGAATGCTTAGGAACAATAAGAAGGATAGGAAGAAAGTGGTACGAAAACTACGCTTTGCTTTATTGTTTTTGTTCTTTTGCCTGTAGCAAAACTTCGTCCTACAATTGCGGGCTCTATGTTTTCCATATGTGGGCTATGTAGCCCGCAATTGCAGGACGGACAGCCCTCAACCGGAAAACAAGGTTTTGCTTATAGCATAATGACAATAACATTAAGGCTTTAAAGGAAAAAGGAAGGGGCATATCAAGTTTTTCCTCTATAATTCGGAGGTTGTGTCAAAACGTTGGCACAACCTTTTTCTATAATTTATAGTCCTGTTA
>OGKG01002536.1_pt1 | contig 18848 bp, 15 predicted proteins | sample 1572201 | NCBI WGS metagenome assembly OGKG01 (sample SAMEA2582146, study PRJEB24529) | metagenome | biome: Human gut stool | place: China | collected 2011 | reverse complement strand
TTTCCCTACACGACGCTCTTCCGATCTAACGTGACACCTTTATCGGTCTTCATAAGGCAGAAAACAGTTATTTCCACCGGGCTATGTGCGCCCAGGATTACAGCGCTGTCACTGCAGCCTGCATGATGAGTAAAAAATCGGTGTTTGATGCAGTTGGCGGATTCAGTGAAGACCTGGCGGTGGCATTTAATGACATTGATTACTGTATGAAAGTCCGTTCTCTTGGAAAACTGGTAGTATACGCGCCTTATGCGCTGTTATATCACTATGAATCCAAATCAAGAGGATTGGAAGATACGCCGGAGAAGGTTGCCCGGTTTAACCGGGAAGTGGCCAAGTTTGCGAAAAAATGGCCGGAGATCTTAAAAAATGGAGATCCATACTATAATCCGAACCTGACACTGCGCAAGTCCAACTTTGCCCTGCGGGATTTAAAGAAGGAGGGCATTGGACAGCCTTATGAATTAGATCCGGCCATCAAGGAACTGATGAAGGAAGCGTCAGAACAGGAAACAACCAGCGAAGCGCAGAAAGGATAAGCCCATGGCAGAACAGAATATGCATGGAACATCCGTAACGGTGGTGATTCCCAATTACAATGGCCTGAAATTCATGGAGCCATGTATGGCAGCCTTAGAAAAGCAGACCTGCAAAGATTTTGAGATTCTGGTGGTGGATAACGGTTCGTCTGACGGAAGTGTGGATTGGCTGAAATCCCATCAGTATCCTACCATTTTTTTAGAGGAAAATACCGGATTTTCCGGTGCGGTAAATGTGGGGATCAAAGCGTCAAAAACGCCTTTTGTCCTGCTGTTGAATAATGATACTGAGGTGGAGCCGGATTTCATCGGCGAGATGATAAAAGCCATCCGCCGATCTGATCAGATCTTTGCCGTCAGCAGTAAAATGGTGCAGATGTATCACAAGGAGTTGATGGACGATGCGGGAGATATGTACAGCATCCTGGGCTGGGCTTATCAACGGGGTGTGGGACGATCCAGCAAGGGCTATAACAGGGAGCGGGAGGTGTTTTCCGCCTGCGCCGGAGCGGCTATTTATCGGAGAGCGGTATTTGAACAGATCGGATACTTTGATGAAATGCATTTCGCCTATCTGGAAGACATTGATGTCTGCTACCGGGCGAAAATCTTTGGCTGGCATAACCGCTACTGCCCTACGGCGGTGGTCTACCATGTAGGCAGCGGTACCAGCGGTTCCAAGTACAATGCCTTTAAGGTGCGGCTGGCAGCCAGAAATAACGTGTATTTAAACTATAAAAACATGCCATTGTTCCAGCTTCTGGTGAATGCCCTTCCGATCACCATGGGAATTATCGTAAAATATGGATTTTTCCAGAAATTAGGTTTTGGAAAAGAATACTTAGACGGTGTAAAAGAGGGAATCAAAACCCGGAAAAAATGTGCGAAGGTGGCATATTTCCCAGAGCATATGCCGAACTATCTGGCGATCCAGTGGGAACTGATCTGTGGGACCTTCCTCTATGTATATGAGTTTGGATGCCGTCAGATCCAAAAAGTTTTTAAGAAATTAAGATAATTTTAAGACCTGGGAAAGAAAAAACGTGTATAATGTATGAAGTTTAAATATGCTGAACGAATTTAGACCGAAAGGTAACGTGTTATGATAAAAGATAATCAGCAGAAATTCAATCGGCTGCATGTAGTGCTGGATGCTTTGGTGCTGATCATTTCCTATGCAGCGGCGTTTGGACTTCTGATTTTAGGAAACCGTGTATACAGTCCACACAAGCAGGTGCTTCCGGCACAGTATTATTTCATTATGCTGGTGTGGATCGTTCCACTTTATCTGTTTCTGTACGGATTGTGCAGGCTTTATGCGCCAAAGCGGGTCCAGCAGAGAAGGTATGAATTTGCCAATATTTTCAAGGCGAACATCATCGGTACGCTGATCATCATTCTGGTACTGTATTTACTGAAAAAACATCCGTATTTCCGCGAATTTTCCACCAGAATGGTGTTTTATTTCTTTGTTGTCAATGTGATCGCAGAAGAACTGGAAAGAAATTGCATCAGATACATCTTGCATTCCATGAGGTCAAAAGGCTATAATCAGAAGCATATTCTGCTGATTGGTTACAGCCGGGCAGCGGAAGGGTTCATTGACCGGATTCAGGCGAATCCGGAGTGGGGATACCGTGTCCGCGGGATTCTGGATGATAATTGCAGGACAGGGCATGCATACAAGGGAGTTCCGGTGATCGGAACAACCGGCGATCTGGAAGCGATCCTGGCGTTGAATACATTGGATGAAATTGCCATTACCTTAAGTATCGGCGAGTACGCAAAGCTGGAGAAGCTGGTGGCAGCCTGTGAAAAATCTGGTGTCCATACGAAATTTATTCCAGATTACAACAACGTGATCCCGACGCAGCCATATATTGAAGATCTGCAGGGGCTTCCGGTGATCAATATCCGTCATGTTCCGTTGAATGAACCGATCAACCGGTATATGAAGCGCTGCGTGGACATTTTTGGCGCATTGGTAGGAATCGTGTTGTTTTCACCAGTCATGGGTCTGACAGCCCTGATCATCAAGATCACATCACCGGGACCGGTGATCTACTGCCAGGAGAGGATCGGACTGCACAACCGGCCATTTAAGATGTACAAGTTCCGTTCTATGGAAGTGCAGGCACCGGCGTCGGAGAAGAATAAGTGGACAACGCCTCATGATCCGAGAGTAACGCCGATCGGAAGGTTTATCCGTAAAACCAGCATTGATGAGATCCCACAGTTTTTTAACGTGCTGAAGGGGGATATGAGTCTGGTGGGACCAAGACCGGAACGGCCATTTTTCGTAGAGCGGTTTAAGGAAGAGATTCCAAGGTACATGATCAAGCATCAGGTGCGCCCGGGCATGACCGGATGGGCCCAGGTCAACGGCTACCGGGGAGATACTTCCATCACCAAGCGGATCGAGCACGATCTGTATTACATTGAGAACTGGACCCTGGGATGGGATTTTAAGATCCTGTTCCTGACGTTTTTTAAAGGTTTTATTAATAAGAATGCTTACTAGACAGTGAGTACCATGATGAGGTTATACGCATGAATGATAGAAATGAGGAACTGCATCACAGCCACGGCCGAAGCAGAAGGAAACCATCTTCCCAGGGGGAAGAGATTACCAGATCTTTGTCATCGGGAAACCGCAAAGATCCCCGTGAAACACGGAAAAAAATAAAGACAAAGGCACAGAAGACCCGCCGCAGGATCATTGCCATGATCATTGCGGAGTGCCTGACGCTGACAGCCATCTTTGGATATGCGTTTTTTGCCAGGAAGCTGACCCTGATGCCGCGTCCGGATGTGGATAAGACGTATGTAAAGAATGATGACCTTCAGGTAGAAGATCTGGAGAAGATGAAGGGCTACTGGATGATTGCGGTGTTCGGTGTGGACAGCCGTGATGGCAGTGTAGGCGCAGGAAACCAGTCGGATGTGAATATGATTTGCTGTATCAACCAGGATACGGGGGAGATCAAGCTGGTATCCTTATTCCGTGATACTTACTTAAATACCAACGATAATGGCCGTTACAGTAAGTTTAATGAGGCGTATGCAAGAGGCGGCCCGGAGCAGGCATTAAAATTCTTGAATAAGAATCTGGATCTAAACATCACGGATTACATTACCTTCAGCTGGAAAGCTGTGGCGGATGTGATCACCATCCTGGATGGTGTGGATGTGGAGATCAGTAAGGCAGAATTCCGCTACATTAACAGCTATATTACAGAGACGGTACAGGCCACAGGCGTTGGCTCCCATCAGTTAGATGGACCGGGCCTTCACCATTTAGATGGCGTTCAGGCAGTCGCTTATGCCCGTTTAAGAAAAATGGACAGCGATTACGCCCGGACCGAGCGTCAGAGAAAGATCATCGAGCTGGCCTTTGATAAAGCCAAGAAAGCAGATTACGCGGCTTTGAACAATATTCTGATGACGGTTCTGCCACAGGTATCCAACAATCTGGACTTTGCAGATCTGACCAACATCGCGCTCAGCATTACCAAGTATCACATTGGTGAGACCATGGGATTCCCATCTGCAAGAGGTGAGGCCAATATGGGCTCTAAGGGCGCCTGCGTCATTCCACAGACCCTGGAATCCAACGTCAGCGAGCTGCATACGTTCCTGTTTGGAGATGAGGCATACACACCGACGGACACCGTAAAGCAGATCAGCGCCAAGATTGCTTCAGATACGGGTATGTATTCCCAGGGCAAGAGTATCGGACATGTGTCTACAGAAGGATATCTGCCAAACGACAGTTCTTCTTCAAACTCCTCCGGCTCTAAGAACACGGAAACTACGGCAGCGGAGTCAACGGCAGAGCCAGAGACAGATGAGGATGGCAATATCATTGAGACCACAGCTGCTGATGGAACGAAACATCCTGGAATCGGTGAGACAGATGAAAATGGTAATCTGGTAGACGGACCAGAGGAGGATGAAAGCTCCGCAGACGGACCGGGAGAGATCATCCAGCATCCGGGAAGTACCACAGAGAGCAGAGCGGATGATCCAGCCCATCCGGGAAGTACTACGGAGACTACAGGAAGCAGCTCTGGTGGAATCGTGGCTCCGGATGGCAGTATCATAATCCATCCAGGCAGTGATGGAAAGACCAATACCAAGGGAAACAGCACCACCAGCACGGATGATATGAGAGGACCTGGGACGACTCCGGAAACCACAGCTGTGGCTCCACATCCTGGGTATCCAGAAACGACAGCGGCTGATCATAGCCCGTCATCCACGATCAGCGAGACGACTACAGAGGCTGTAGAGCCAGGTGGTAATTAAAGAAGATATGCGGGCCTCAAAAATATCGTAACTATTCAGTACCTTCATAGTTACACAATATCATGAGTAAAAAAGAACAGTGAAGATCAGAAAATATTCTGGTTTTCACTGTTTTATTATACTTCCGTCACAAATTAGACACAAACCATTGATATATTACTTTACAGAAACAGGGAAGAGAAAGAAAAAGCCCTGGGAAAAGAAAACATAAAAGTATCAGGAAAGGGGATATGACTTATGTACGAAGAGAACACCAACAAAGAGCAGAATATGAATTCTGATGAACATAATAACAGCAATATGGGAACACCAGACTTTACCATGAAGGATCCAGAGTCGGTACAGAGCCAGCCGCAGGGCCAGGCATCCACAGGCACACAGACTCAGGGCAGTTATAACTGGCAGAACCAGCAGACATCCGGGAACCAGCAGGCACAGTACCAGACCAGCCAGTCTGTACAGAATCAGCAGGCACAGTACCAGAACAGCCAGTCCGCACAGAATCAGCAGACCCAGTATCAGGACAGCCAGGCAGGTCAGCAGGCACAGACCAGCCAGTCTGGCTTCCAGGGCGGTTTTCAGAATCATCAGCCATCTGAGGAGCATCACGAGAAGAGAAGAAAGAACGGACTTACCAGAAAGGTAGCAGGAATCACAGCAGCGGCTCTCCTGTTTGGTACCGTTTCCGGCGGAACCATGGTTGGAATCAATAAGATCGCAGATTCCTTTGGACCGGCCAGCTATCCATTGGTAAGCTCACAGACGGCAGTTGAGGACTCTACGACAGAGGCTCAGACCTCTGCAAGCGCTTCTGCCAGCGGAAACAGCGCAGTAGCAGGCAATGCGGCTGCACTGGATGTTTCAGCCATTGTAAAATCCGCAATGCCTTCCGTGGTTGCCATCAACAATACCATGTTATACCAGAGCAATAACTGGTGGGGCATGAGCCAGACTTATGAAGTACCAAGCAGCGGTTCCGGTATTATCATTGGCCAGAACGATGAAGAACTTCTGATCGCTACAAACAACCATGTAGTAGAGGATTCTGAGAATCTGTCGGTGGTATTTATTAATGATACTTCTGTTAACGCATCCATCAAAGGTACTGATGCAGATTCCGATCTGGCAGTGATCGCAGTTGCCTTAAAAGATATTCCAGAGGATACCTTAAGCCAGATCTCTGTTGCGAAATTAGGCGATTCTGATGCTCTGGAGGTTGGTCAGGGTGTCGTTGCGATTGGTAATGCCCTCGGATATGGCCAGTCTGTCACTGTTGGCTATGTCAGCGCACTGAACCGTGAAGTAAAAGTAGATAACACCGTCACCAGAAATCTGCTTCAGACGGATGCAGCCATTAACCCTGGCAACAGCGGCGGCGCACTTCTGAATATGAAGGGTGAGGTTATTGGTATCAATGCAGCGAAATATTCATCCACGGATGTAGAGGGTATTGGTTATGCAATCCCGATCTCAAAAGCACAGGAGATCTTAAGCACTCTGATGACCCAGAGAACCAAGAACCAGACTGTTGCAGAGGGTGAGGAAGGCTATTTAGGCATTCAGGGTCTGACTGTAGACGACAGCATGGTGAAACAGCAGGATATGCCAGCCGGTGTTTTCGTATATGGTATCATTGACGGTGGTGCAGCAGCGAACTCTGATCTGAGAAAGAGAGATATCATCGTGAAATTCGATGGCCAGAGTGTCAAGAGCATGGCGGCTTTACAGGATCTGTTAAAATACTACAAAGCAGGCGAGACGGTAGAATTAGGTGTTAAGAGTCTGGAAAATGGCGAGTATGTGGACAGAACCGTCACCATCACCCTGGGAACCAAGGCAACTCTTGGCCAGGATGCCCAGAATGGTAACAGCCAGAATAATGGCAGTCAGAATGGAAATGGTCAGGCACAGCAGTAAGTACCTGAAATCATGTATCAGTTTTTATAAATCTTAAAAGAGTGTAAAATCAGGCTCCGGACTTGTGCCGGGGCCTGATTTTGTTTATACTAGAGACAATATGGCAGTTTTGTAACGATTCAGTACCTTTATACCGGACCATTACGCAGTTTTTACAGCCCTGTGGATGGACTGGGCTGGCTGCCAGAACAATGACAGATACAGGAGAAGATAATTTTGGAAGATAACGAGAAGAAGTTAACCTCTCAGACGGAGGGGGAGACCATAGAAGACAATGACGATAACCAGTATGAGCATATCTGTTATGTGTGCCGCAGGCCGGAAAGCAAGGCAGGAAAGATGATCACGATGCCAGGTGGTATGTGCCTGTGCCATGACTGTATGCAGAAGTCCTTTGATGCCATTATGAAAAATGGTATGGATTTTTCCCAGCTTCAGAATATGCCATATATGAATATGAACCTGAATGATTTTAACAATCTGAACATTCCGGGTATGGAGATCCCAAAGAAGCAGAAGATCAAGAAGAAATCAGAGAAAGAAGCACAACCGGCTTTTGATCTGAAAAATATCCCGGCTCCGCACAAGATCAAGGGAGAACTGGACCAGTATGTGATCGGTCAGGAACAGGCCAAGAAGGTGATCTCCGTGGCAGTTTACAATCATTACAAACGGGTATTTTCCCAGACAGCCAAAGCACAGACAGAGGAAAAAGAGCAGATGGCAGAGGAGGAGGTACGGATTGAGAAGTCCAATATTCTCATGATCGGACCGACCGGAAGTGGTAAAACTTATCTGGTAAAGACCCTGGCAAGGCTGCTGGATGTGCCGTTGGCCATTGCGGATGCCACAGCACTGACAGAAGCGGGCTATATTGGTGATGATATTGAGAGTGTGGTTTCCAAGCTGTTAGCTGCAGCGGATAACGATGTGGAAAAGGCCGAGCGTGGGATCATTTTCATCGATGAGATCGATAAGATCGCCAAGAAGAAAAACACCAACACCAGGGATGTCAGCGGTGAGTCCGTTCAGCAGGAATTGTTAAAGCTGTTGGAGGGAAGCCAGGTGGAGGTGCCGGTGGGATCAAACCAGAAAAATGCTCTGACACCGATGGCAACTGTCAATACCGATAATATTCTTTTTATCTGCGGCGGCGCGTTCCCGGATCTTGAGGATATTGTCCGGGAGCGACTGACGAAGAAGGCTTCCATCGGTTTCCAGGCGGAGTTAAAGGACCAGTATGATCAGGACCCCAATATTTTAAGCCATGTGACCAATCAGGATCTGCGGACTTTTGGCATGATTCCGGAGTTTTTAGGCCGTCTTCCAGTGGTGGTGACATTTCAGAAGCTGACCAGAGAGGCGCTGGTGGATATTCTGAAAAAGCCGAAAAATGCGATCTTGAAGCAGTATAAGAAGCTGCTGGAGTTAGATGAAGTGAAGCTGGTGTTTGAGGATGAGGCTCTGGAATGGATCGCAGAAGAAGCCCTGAAGCGTGATACAGGAGCCAGAGCTCTCCGTGCTATCATGGAAGAGTTTATGCTGGATATTATGTATGAGGTGCCGAAGGATCCAGGCATCGGAACGGTAGTGATCACCAGAAATTATCTGGAAAAACATGGTGGGCCACGGATCGAGATGCGTGGATAGCTGGTATTTTTTAATCCCGCATGGTCAGAAAACTCTGATAAAGATTTAACATTCCATACCCCCACTCCGGGTTCGGATAGCGGTAAGAGGCGATCCGGTCTGCGCCAAGCGTCAGGTATGCTTTGATGGAGCGGCTGTTGATAGAAGGCTCATTGCCCTTTACATATCCCCAGGAGTACAGACAGGCAGCGGCCCCGGCCACGTGGGCGGCGGCAATGCTGGAACCAGTCATACGGGTGTAGGGGAAATTGCCTGGAACGGAAGAAATTCCAGGACCGTAGACGTTTACTCCTGGGGCGGCCAGATCCGGCTTGATCCGTCCATCACGGGTGTAACCACGGCTGGAGTGGATGTAGAGACTGCCATTGGTGTGATCGCAGGCAGAAACGGTGATAGGAAAAGCAGCATTTCCGGGATCAGTGATGGTGGTGGACGGATCAGAATTTAAGAAAAAAGTGTCCGGTGAGACCAGTCCCTGGGCCGGAAGCCATAGATGAAAGATCCCGGAGATCGTTCTGGACGGGTACACCTGGATCTTCCAGATCCCGGCGGCAGGAGTCTGGAATCGCAGGACTACCAGATAGGTATTCTGGGTGATGGAGGCAGGAAGATAGGAGACGGTCACATCCGTCTGCTCCAGCGGAAACCGGATGGTAGTGTGGTTGTCAGAGCCATAAGGGATCCGCCCGGTGGCCTGACCGGTAGGAGATACCAGACCAACCGTATAAACCTCGGGAAATGAAGCCCATAATTCCAGTTGAAAGCCGGATTCCCCTTCCCCGGCCCGCAGTTCGATCTCCGTGTAGCGGGAGCTGTCCTCTGCTGCCACGTCGCTGCAGTGATGGCGGAAGCCCACTTCATTGCCGGCGGCACAGACGCAACAGACGCCACGCAGGGTGTTTAGGCGGTTTAATGTCTGGCTTAAAGGCGAAGTCCCGTCGTGGCTTCCCTGGTTAGTGCCAAGACCCAGGCAGATCACCAGAGGCATCTGGTGACGGTATGCCAGGAAACGCAGGTAAGTGACGGCGGTCATGATATCATTAGACTGGTAAGCGGTAGCAGATGCCGGAATCTGGTAATAGTCCCGCAGATACTGCTTGGCCGGATGGAGTTTGACGATGCCAAGGGAACAGGAAGGCGCAGCCCCGGTAAAATCTGCATCTTCCTCAGTTCTGCCAGCGGCAATCCCTGCAAGGAAGGTTCCGTGGCCGGAGTCATCGGTGACAGGAACCAGGGACAGAGGATCCGTGGAAGCTAAGGCTTCATCGATCTGTTCTTTCCGGTATTCCTTTCCATAAAGAAATTCATAAGAAGCGCCGCGGGAGCTTTCCATAGAAAAGGAACCGGTGGCAGTCTGATCCCAGATTCCTAAGATCCGGGTGGTGCCATCGGTATTGCAAAAAAGAGGATTCCGGTAGTCAATCCCGGTGTCGATGATCCCAAGAAGTACTCCTTCACCACCGGTGTTGAGACCTGGCTGCCGCATGACCGGAAGAATACCGGATTGCTCCATATTGGTGGAGTCTAAGAGGGTATAAAGGGCCGGAATGGACGAATAAGAATACCGCGCCAGAGTGATGGGAAGTACCTGATCCAAAGGCGCATGGAGGATTACATATTCTTCGTCCACATAGCTGATGCAGTCGGTTCCGGTCTGCTGCCGGATCAGTTCCAGGGAGATATTGCCATAGCGGTAGATAAAATCGGCATAATTTTCAGAATTGACGGCCTGGTTGCATGAAACCATAGAAATTTTATTGTATCTGAGGGAAAACCAAACAGATACGCTCCATAGATTTTGGTATTATCTTATGAAAAAGGAGGGAATAAATATGATTTTTTTGTTTTTGATCGCAGCAGTCGTGCTTTTGGATCTTGGACTGAAGGATACCATTGATGAGATGGATCAGGAGCAGTTTCCCAAAGAACTGGAGGGAAGCAGAGGCTGGATTCTGCTTTACCGGAACCATAACGAAGGATTCCCCTTTGGGGCATTAAAAGAAAAACAGGAGCTGGTGAAAATGATCCCGCTGGCAGTGGTGTCTGCAGCAGCAGGTATTTTATGCTGGATTCTTCCTAGAAAAGGACAGATTGTGGAAAAGATCGGCCTTTCTATGGTGATTGGTGGTGGATTGAGCAATCTGTATGACCGGCTGTTTCGTGGATATGTGGTGGATTATTTCAGCATCCAGTGGAAAAAATTAAAAGACGTGGTATTTAATTTAGGAGATATTTTTGTGTTTGCAGGAAGCCTGATCCTGCTTTTGTGGGAACTGTTTTGTAAAAAATAAGATAATGGTTCATAAATAAGGGAATGGTTCCGCAGTTTTGAATTGACAAATATCCGATTATCATGTACAATCACAACTAAAATTATGCGTAAAGGAGTGATTTTTTTTGGATTCGAGTGACGTCATACAGTTGCTTGTGTTAGTTGTATTATTAAGTTTATCTGCATTTTTCTCATCGTCTGAGACTGCACTTACTACGGTGAATAAGATCCGTGTGCGTTCCCTTGCAGAGTCCGGAGATCAGCGGGCCATTATCTTGACTAAAGTGATCGAGGAACAGGGGAAGATGCTCAGCGCAATTCTCATTGGAAATAACCTGGTCAACCTCTCTGCATCATCGCTTATGACAACGTTAACGATCAAGTTGTTGGGAAGCAAGGCAGTAGGAATTGCTACAGGTATCCTGACTTTGTTAATCCTGGTGTTTGGCGAGATCACACCAAAGACCTTGTCTACGATTTCCGCGGAAAAGATTTCTTTAAAGAATGCGAAAATTATATATACTTTCATGAGAGCCTTGACTCCGGTGATCGTTGTGGTCAACAAAATGTCCTTAGGCGTTCTCACCCTGATGCATGTGGATCCCAATGCCAAGCATGATGTGATCACGGAAGATGAACTGCGTACCATTGTGGATGTGGGACATGAAGAGGGAGTCATCGAGAGCGAGGAACGCAAAATGATCAACAATGTGTTTGATTTTGGCGATTCTCTGGCGAAGGATATCATGGTGCCACGAATTGATATGGTCTTTGTGGATGTCAATGCTACTTATGATGAGGTGATTGAATTATACCGGGAAGAACGGTATACCAGAATTCCGGTTTATGAGGATACCACGGACAATGTGATCGGTATCATTAATGTAAAAGATCTGCTTCTGATCGAGGATCACGAGCATTTCCAGATCCGGGATCATTTGCGGGAGCCTTTGTATACTTATGAGTATAAGAAGACTTCTGAACTGATGATAGAGATGCGGAAAACCTTCAATAATATCGTGATCGTTTTGGATGAATACGGTGCGACAGCCGGCCTCATTACATTAGAGGTTATGCTGGAAGAGATTGTTGGAGAGATCCGTGATGAGTATGATCAGGATGAGGAGAAAAACCTGATTGAAGTTGCACCGGGTGAATATTCCGTAGAAGGCGCTATGAAACTAGATGACTTAAACGACCGTCTGGGCCTGGAGCTGGAGTCGGAGGACTACGATTCTGTGGGCGGACTGATCATCGGACTGTTAGACCATCTGCCAGAAGAAGGCGAGGAGGTTGCCGATGACGGAATCCGCTTTGTGGTGACTAAGGTGGACAAGAACCGGGTCGACCGGGTGAAGATCATTCTTCCGAAAGAGGAGAAAGAGGAAGAACCGGCTTAAGATTAGAAAAATGAAGGCTGTCAGCTGATGACTGCTCCGAATATGCCGCCTCCGATACACATCCCCATGGTGGTCAGAAGATGTGGCATGGACACAGTGAATCCTTTCCCGAGAAAGGAAGAGACTGCTGCCAGGATCAGAAAGTAAGAAAGTCCGGCAGCAAGTCCGCAGAAGAAACGACGTTTTCCAGTGGTGCGGGCGAAGAAAAAACCAGCCAGAGCACCGGATAACACGTAGATGACGGCAACTGCCAGTCTGATCTGGCTTTCCTTTAAACGGAAACGATAAAGGAAAAAAGCCGTGGCAAGCAGCAGAACGGCGGACAGAAGATAGGAGCAGAGAAGTGCCTGAAGCAGTTTTTTAGGAGAAAAAAGTTCCATAGAGAAGTCCTTTTCGTGGATTTGCTTTAATCTATTCATCCGCAAAAGCCGATAGTACAAAAAACTTGCATAGCAGAGATTCTTATGATATAATTTTTGCGAAAACTATAGGCAGTGTGGGATTTTGGCTGCGCTGCGTGAGTTTATAGAATATCAGGAGGGTAAAAACCATGAAGAAAGTAAAAACTTTAACAAACAGTACATTAAAGAGCAGCATGAAGAAGGGTGGATGTGGCGAGTGCCAGACTTCCTGTCAGTCTGCATGCAAGACTTCCTGTACCGTAGGTAACCAGAGCTGCGAGAACGCAAACCGCTAATCGAGCCGGGGATGATAACAAACAGGTAACCCCTACGATCCTTGGGATTGTAGGGGTGCTTTATGTTATAATAGAAATTCTTACGGGATTGGTCAGGATAACATAAGGCACCTGGAGTGCAGAATATGAATATGCGAGGTGTCTGTCGGGACAGGCATCAGAGTTTAGATAAGGAGAAAAGTTTTGATTCATCAGTACAAAAATAATGGTTATGACATCGTAATGGATGTAAACAGCGGAGCAATTCATGTGGTCGATGACGTGGTATATGATGCCATTGCGATGCTGGAAGAAAAACTGGGAGAACTGGAGAAGCCTCAGCAGATCCCACAGGAGATGTCAGAAGAGGTTCGCACAGAACTGGCAAAAAAATACAGTACCCAGGACATTGACGATGCCATGTCCGATATCCAGGAACTGATCAATGCGGAAGAGCTGTTCACCAGAGATGTATACCGTGATTTTGTTATGGATTTCAAGAAGAGAAAGACGGTTGTGAAGGCGCTGTGCCTGCACATTGCCCATGACTGCAATCTGGCATGCCGTTACTGCTTCGCAGAAGAGGGAGAGTACCATGGCAGAAGAGCGCTCATGAGCTTTGAGGTTGGTAAAAAAGCTCTGGATTTCCTGATCGCCAATTCCGGAAACCGTGTGAACCTGGAGGTAGACTTCTTTGGCGGCGAGCCGCTTATGAACTGGGATGTGGTAAAGCAGTTAGTGGAGTACGGCCGTTCTCAGGAGGCAGCTCATAATAAGAAATTCCGTTTCACATTGACGACCAACGGTGTTCTGTTAAATGACGAGATCATGGAGTTCTGTAACCGTGAGATGAGCAACGTGGTATTGAGCTTAGACGGCAGAAAAGAAGTCAATGATAAGATGCGTCCATTCCGCAAGGGAGCCGGAAGCTATGATATCATTGTTCCAAAATTCCAGAAGTTCGCAGAGAGCAGAAACCAGATGAATTACTATGTCCGCGGAACCTTTACCAGAAATAATCTGGATTTCTCCAACGATGTGATCCATTTTGCAGATCTGGGATTCAAACAGATGTCCATCGAGCCGGTTGTGGCTGCTCCAGAAGAGCCATATTCCATCCGGGAAGAGGATGTCCCACAGATCTTGGAAGAGTACGATAAGCTGGCGGTTGAATATATCAAGAGAAAGAAAGAAGGAAGGGGTTTTAATTTCTTCCACTTTATGCTGGATCTTCAGCAGGGCCCATGTGTGGCAAAGAGACTGTCTGGTTGCGGCTCAGGAACGGAGTATCTGGCAGTTACCCCATGGGGCGATCTGTATCCATGCCATCAGTTTGTTGGTCAGGAGAAATTCCTGTTAGGCAACGTAGATGAAGGCATTACCAATACCGAGGTACGCGATGAGTTCAAGCTCTGCAACGTGTACGCCAAAGAAAAGTGCAGAAACTGCTTTGCAAGATTCTATTGCAGCGGCGGATGTGCGGCAAACTCCTACAATTTCCATGGTTCCATTACGGACGCTTATGATATCGGCTGCCAGATGCAGAAGAAGAGAATCGAGTGTTCGATTATGATTAAAGCGGCATTAGCCGAGTAAAGGAGAAAAATCATGAAGAGTAACAAAAGGAAGGGCATCATTGGCCTTCTGATCACCCTGATCTGTATCGGTGTGTTCGGATATTTCGGCTATGATACCATGGATGACATCAAGCTGGGTCTGGATCTGGCAGGTGGTGTCAGCATCACTTATCAGGCAGTAGAGGAAAATCCATCTTCTGAAGAAATGTCTGATACCATTTACAAGCTGCAGCAGAGAGTCCAGAACTACAGCACAGAGGCTGAGGTTTATCAGGAGGGATCTAACCGTATCAACATTGATATTCCAGGTGTTTCTGATGCCAACGCCATTTTGGAAGAGCTTGGTAAGCCAGGTTCCCTGATATTTGTGGATGAGTCAGGGAATACCATTCTGACTGGAGATCAGGTTGCCAGCGCAAAGGCTGCTATCCAGGAGAAAAATGGTCAGAAATCCTATGTAGTAAGCTTGACCTTCACGGAGGAAGGAGCAAAAACCTTCGCAGATGCAACTGCAAAGAACATCGGAAAGAGAATCGGCATTATCTATGATGGTTCTATGGTTTCTTATCCAACAGTAAATTCCGCGATCACCGGTGGAGAGTGCTACATCGACGGTATGCAGGATTACGATGAGGCTGAGAACCTGGCAGCGACCATCCGTATCGGTTCCCTGTCCCTGGAGCTGGAGGAGCTTCGTTCCAATGTAGTAGGTGCAAAGCTGGGGCAGGAGGCCATTGCCACCAGCTTAAAGGCAGGCGCTATTGGATTTGGCATTGTGGCAGTCTTTATGATCGCAGTTTACTTAGTGCCTGGTCTGGCTTCTGTACTGGCGCTGTGCCTGTATGTAGCTCTGGAACTGGTTCTGTTGTCTGCATTTGAGGTTACTCTGACTTTACCTGGTATCGCAGGTATTATCCTATCCATCGGTATGGCCGTGGATGCTAACGTTATCATTTTTACACGTATTAAAGAAGAGATCGGTGTTGGAAAGACCGTAAAATCAGCGATCAAGACTGGTTTCTCCAAGGCTTTATCTGCCATCATTGATGGTAATGTGACCACTCTGATCGCAGCCGTAGTCCTGTTCTGGAGAGGTTCCGGTACCGTTAAGGGATTTGCATCTACCCTGGCACTTGGTATCGTTCTGTCCATGTTCACAGCTCTGTTTGTGACCAAGGCAATCTTAAATGCTCTGTATAACCTGGGACTGGATGATCCGAAATTCTACGGTGTCAGCAAAGAGAAAAAAGCGATCAATTTCCTTGGAAAGAAGAACCTGTGCTTTATCATCTCCTGTGTTGTGATCGTTGCAGGATGGTTGATGATGGGAGTTCACGGTGCAGGTGGAGATGGTGTCTTAAACTACAGTATGGAGTTTAAGGGCGGTACTTCCACCAATGTGACATTTAATGAAGATATGAGCCTGGAAGACATTTCCAGCAAGGTCGTTCCGGTTGTGACCAAGGTGACTGGTGACGCAGAGGTTCAGACCCAGAAGGTTACCGGAACCAACGAGGTCATCATTAAAACCAAGACGCTGTCTGTTGACCAGAGACAGGCTTTAAATGATGCTTTAGTAGAAAACTTTGGTGTTGAGGAAGATAAGATCACTGCAGAGAGCATTTCTGGTGCAGTCAGCAACGAGATGAAGCGTGATGCCATCGCAGCAGTGATCATTGCGACGATCTGCATGCTGATCTATATCTGGTTCCGGTTTAAGGATATCCGTTTTGCAACCAGTGCAGTTTTAGCATTGCTTCATGATGTATTGGTTGTCCTGACCTTCTATGCAGCTGCGAGATGGTCTGTGGGATCTACCTTTATCGCATGTATGCTGACGATCGTTGGTTATTCTATCAACGCGACCATCGTTATCTTTGACCGTGTCCGTGAGAATTTAAAGGTTAAGACCAACAAGCAGAGTCTGGCAGATCTGGTGAACTTAAGCATCACCCAGACCTTTACCAGAAGCATCAATACTTCCTTAACGACTGTTGTCATGGTTATCGTACTGTTTATCATGGGCGTAAGCTCTGTTCGTGAGTTTGCACTGCCTCTGATCGTCGGTATTGTATGCGGTACTTATTCCTCCGTATGCATTACAGGCGCATTATGGTATGTCATGACTACCCATAAGAAAGAGAAATAATCATGGAATATAAGATTATAGCAACGGATGGCCGGGCGAAACGCGCGGAGATGACCACCGTTCACGGCAAGATCCAGACTCCGGTATTTATGAATGTGGGTACGGTTGCTGCCATCAAGGGTGCGGTTTCGACGGATGATCTCCGGGAGATCCGCACTCAGGTGGAGCTGTCCAACACCTACCATCTGCATGTGCGTACCGGAGACAAGCTGATCAAGGAGTTCGGCGGACTTCATAAGTTCATGAACTGGGATCGGCCGATCTTAACCGATTCCGGCGGTTTCCAGGTATTTTCCCTGGCCAAAATGAGAAAGATCAAAGAAGAGGGTGTGTACTTTAACTCTCACATAGATGGACGCAAGATCTTCATGGGACCGGAAGAGAGCATGCAGATCCAGTCTAACTTAGGTTCTACCATCGCCATGGCATTCGATGAGTGTCCATCCAGCGTGGCGGACCGCAAATACGTGGAGAATTCCGTAGCCCGCACCACCAGATGGCTGGAGCGGTGCAGGAATGAGATGGCAAGACTGAATGCATTGCCGGATACAGTCAATAAAGAACAGCTTCTGTTCGGCATCAATCAGGGTGCAGTGTTTGAAGATATCCGTATTGCCCATGCCAAGACCATTTCCGCTATGGATTTAGATGGCTATGCAGTAGGTGGCCTTGCAGTAGGCGAGACCCATGAAGAGATGTACCGGATCTTGGACGAGACGGTTCCGTATCTGCCAAAAGAGAAGCCAACTTATCTGATGGGTGTCGGCACTCCGGCGAACATTTTAGAGGGTGTGGCAAGAGGTGTGGACTTTTTCGACTGTGTATATCCGACCAGAAATGGTCGCCATGGTCATGTATATACCAATCATGGAAAGATGAACCTGTTCAACCAGAAATATGAGCTGGATCATCGTCCGATTGAGGAAGGGTGTCAGTGTCCGGCCTGCCGTTCCTACAGCAGAGCGTATATCCGCCACCTTCTGAAGGCGAAAGAAATGCTGGGCATGAGATTATGTGTCTTGCATAATTTGTATTTTTATAATACAATGATGGAAGAGATCCGCGACGCGATCGAAGCACACCGTTATGAGGACTATAAGGCAGAAAAGCTGGAAGGCATGGCGCGTGGAGAAAATTAAAAGAAAAAGATAATTGGATTACCTGGAGCGAGGCGTCAGGAGACCAGTCAAGGAGGAAAAAACATGAACGGAATTGGATTCTGGGTAGTCTACGCTGCATTCCTGATCGGTCTGATGTATTTCGTAGCAATCCGTCCACAGAACAAAGAGAAGAAGAAGATGGCTGAGTTGTTAGCAAGTGTTGCAGTAGGCGACACAGTTCTGACTTCCAGTGGCTTTTACGGAGTTGTCATTGATATGACAGATGATACCGTGATCGTTGAGTTCGGCAATAATAAGAACTGCCGTATCCCGATGCAGAAAACTGCTATCGTTCAGGTTGAGAAACCAGAAGCATAAATAACAAACTGAGATCCCGTCCCGTTTTATCAGCAGGACGGGATTCTTAATTATACGATAAAGGAGGAGATTTATGGTCAAAAACATCGTATTTGATATGGGAAATGTATTGGTCCGCTATGATTCCATGAAGGTCTGCCGTCATTTTATGACGGATGAGACGGAAATGGAAAAAGTCTGCACTTCAGTATTTATATCACCGGAATGGTTGATGTTAGATATGGGCCTGATCACAGAAGCTGCGGCGTTAAAACGGATGCAGAAGCGACTGCCGGATGATCACGCAAAAGAGATGGCCAGATTGTGCCTGGAGCATTGGAATGAATACTGTATGTGGAAAGTGCCCGGCATGGAAGAACTGGTCCGTGAGTTGAAAGCAAAAGGCTTTGGGATCTATCTGTGTTCCAATGCGTCCCTGCGCATGGTTACCTGGTACAAGAACATTATCCCGGCGTGGGAGTGCTTTGATGGTATCCTTTATTCTGCTGAGGTAAAATGCATGAAGCCGCAGAGGGAGATGTATGAGCATTTTTATGAACGATTTTCCTTAAAGCCGGAGGAGTGCTTTTTCATTGATGATCTGCAGGATAACATCGATGGAGCGAAGGCCACCGGTATGGATGGATACTGTTTTGCAGACGGAGATCTGGAAAAATTAAAGACTTGTTTAAAACACTTTTATAGAAAATAGCCCAGGTATAACCATAGGTTATAGATAAAATTCCAAATAACTTTATCAGAATTTCCGATGCCTTATTGAAATCTTAAGATAAATGAGATATTATGAAAAGAAATAACCCAATGTTTTAACTTGTTATATTGATAAAGTGTAACTATTCAGTAGGTCTGCGCACATGCTGCGCTGACCGTAAGAACACATAG
>OGKG01002531.1_pt1 | contig 18893 bp, 10 predicted proteins | sample 1572201 | NCBI WGS metagenome assembly OGKG01 (sample SAMEA2582146, study PRJEB24529) | metagenome | biome: Human gut stool | place: China | collected 2011 | reverse complement strand
TTACATCACATGACCACGAATTAACTCAAACTGTTGCAAATAGAATTATTGATATTAAAGCAGATGGAAATGTAATTGATAGGGAAGTTACATATAATGAATATTTAGGAATTGAATAAAAAAATAGAGAAGTAAAATTCTCTATTTTTTTTATAATTAATCTTATTTAATTGTTTCGTCATCATCTTTTGATGGTTCTTCAACTATAGCTTCAACTTTTTGAGTGTTTCCACTAACATATTTGTAGAAAGTTATAACAGCAAATTGCATATATGGAGCAAGCCATAATATACCAATTCCAAATGTAAATGCTGATAAAATTGCCCATCCAATAAATGAAAGTTGTAAGTAGAATAATTTAGCACGATTACCTTGCATTAATTCTTCACTTTTTAAAACAGCATCTTTTGCAGACATATCAGGATTTTCTACTGCTACTAAATAAGCTAATTGGTAGTAGAAAGATTTTGTTATAGCCCAAATCATAGATGCTATTAGAAGAATAAATCCAACAACTGTTAAAAGTGTAAAACCTGCTGATGCACTAGATGATGAAAACATTGTTGATGCAACTGCTCCAGCTGTTCCTATAATAAGAATTATATAGGCAACTATAACTAAAATTACAGGAACTATCATTTTTAAAACTGTTTGTAATGTTATTCCCCAAGATTTTTTAAAATTGCTAAAACCTAATTCTAAAAAATCAAAAGCTTTTACTTCTTCATCATTATAAACTTTAAAAAGTGTAATGATAAGACCGAATCCTAAAGGTATTTCAATTACAGCATTAATAATTGAAAATAATCCTTTTGTAGAATCTGGGAAAAATCCTTCTACAAAATTAATTACGAAAAATACTGCGAAATATGCTAAAATAATTAAAGCTGTTTTTCCCCACTTTCCAGCTAATTTTCTACGAGCTTCTGTTCTGAAATCTGATGAAATCATTTCAATTCCCCCTTTTATTTTATTTGATTTTATGATATATTAAACAATATAAAAAGTCAATAAAGAAACAGAAAAAACGACAAAAATCGAGAATTATATTGACTTATTATAATAGTAATTTGTTATAATAAATATATTCGTAACAATATAAAAAATTCAAAAAAGGAAGGAAATTAATATGGACAAAATTGTAAAAACAATAGCTGAAGAGTTAGGCATCAAACCATCACAAGTAGAAAATACTATTAAATTGATTGATGAAGGAAATACTATACCATTTATAGCACGTTATAGAAAAGAAGTAACAGGTGGTTTAAGTGATGAGATTTTAAGAAATTTAGGGGAAAGATTAACTTATTTAAGAAATTTAGAAACTAGAAAAGAGGAAATTGTAAAATCTATTGAGGAACAAGGAAAGTTAACTGATGAAATATTACAAGCAGTAGCAATAGCTAAAACTTTGGCAGAAGTAGAAGATATTTATAGACCTTATAAACAAAAAAAGAAAACAAGAGCAACAGTAGCAAAAGCGAAAGGATTAGAACCATTAGCAGAAATCATTTTAGAACAAAAAGAGAAAAAAGATATAAATGAAATTGCAAAAGAATTTGTAAACATTAATAAATTAAGCGAAGAAGATAAGAAAAATAAAGACAAAGTTGTTGCAAATGAAGAAGAAGCAATTCAAGGTGCATTAGATATTATTGCAGAAAATATATCTGATAATGCAAAATATAGAAAAGAAATAAAAAGAATTTGCTATAGAGAAGCATTGATAGTAACAAAAGCTAGCAAAGAAGAGCAATCTAATTATGAAATGTATTATGATTATCAAGAGGCTTTAAAATTTATTCCAAGCCACAGAATATTAGCAATCAATAGGGGAGAAAAAGAGGAATTTTTAAAAGTAAAAATAGAAAAGCCAGAAGATAAAATATTATTATATATGGAAAAAGATATAATAAAAGGTGAAACACAATTTACACAAATGTTAAAAGACACAATATTAGATGCTTTTAAAAGATTAATAGAACCATCTATAGATAGAGAAATTCGTTCAGATTTAACTGAAAAAGCAGAAGAAAAAGCAATAAAAGTTTTTGGAAAAAATGCAAAACAACTACTTTTAGGAGCACCTATTAAAGGAAAAACAGTTATGGGATTTGACCCAGCATATAGAACTGGATGTAAAATTGCTGTTATTGATGAAACTGGAAAAGTATTAGATTATACAACAGTATATCCAACAGAACCACAAAATGATGTGGTTGGGGCAAAAAAAGAATTGTTAAAATTAATAGAAAAAGATAAAGTTGACATGATTGCAATAGGAAATGGTACTGCATCAAGAGAATCAGAAATGTTTGTAGCAGATATGATAAAAGATACAGCAAGACCAGTTCATTATGTAATAGTAAGTGAAGCAGGAGCATCTGTTTATTCAGCATCAAAATTAGCAACAGAAGAATACCCAGATATAAATGTTTCTATAAGAGGAGCAATTTCAATAGCTAGAAGATTACAAGATCCACTTGCAGAACTTGTAAAGATAGATCCAAAAGCAATAGGTGTAGGACAATACCAACACGATGTTAATCAAAAGAATTTAGCAGAGAGTTTAACAGGTGTTGTAGAAGACAGTGTTAATAAAGTTGGAGTTGATGTTAATACTGCAACACCATCACTTTTAGCATATGTTTCTGGAATTAATAATACAATTGCAAAAAATATTGTAAAATATAGAGATGAAAACGGAAAATTAAAAGAAAGAAAAGAACTTTTAAAAGTTCCTAAGCTAGGTAAAGTTGCATTTGAGCAATGTGCAGGTTTCTTAAGAATAATTGATGGGAAAAATCCATTAGAAATTACTGCGGTTCACCCAGAAAGTTATGAAGCAACAGAAAAATTATTAAAAAATTTAGGATTTGATAAAGAAGATTTAAGGGATAGAATAAAAACAGATGAGTTGAGACAAAAATTAAAGACAGTAGATGTTACCAAAATGGCTAAAGAATTAGAAATAGGAGAGATGACATTAAAAGATATTATAGAAGAATTAAGTAAGCCAGGAAGAGATCCTCGTGAAGATATGCCTAAGCCAATACTACGTCAAGATGTATTAAAGTTAGAAGATTTACAAGAAGGAATGATATTAACAGGAACAGTTAGAAATGTTATAGATTTTGGAGCATTTGTTGATATTGGTGTTAAATATGATGGTTTAGTACATATATCAGAAATGAGTGATAAATTTATAAAAAATCCATCAGATTTAGTTTCTGTAGGAGATATTGTAAAGGTAAAAGTTATTAAAATTGATAGAGAAAGAAAAAAAGTTGGATTATCAATGAAGGTATAAAAAGTGAAACAAGGATGACTTATAAAAAAGGTCATCCTTATTTTTAACTTTTATATTTTTCTTGAATTTCTTTAATTTCATCATAATGATTTTTTAATATATCTAAAAATACATCATCTAATGCTGGATCAAATTGAGTACCTTTGCATCTTTCGAATTCAGCTATTACAACATCTAAAGGCAAAGCATCTCTATAAGTTCTTTTTGAAGTCATTGCATCAAAAGTATCAGCAATTGCTGCAATTCTTGCAAAATAAGGTATTTCTTCACCTTTTAATCTTCCTGGGTAGCCATTGCCATCATATTTTTCATGATGATGTTTAACTATTGGAATAATATCTTGGAAAATTGTTGCAGTTGAAAGTATATGTGCACCAATAGATGGATGATTCTTAATTTCAGAATATTCATCATCAGTTAATTTTGATTCTTTTCTAAGAATTGCATCAGGTACACCGATTTTTCCGATATCATGGAATAATCCACCGATTTGAAGTGTTTTTAAATCAGCATCAGATAATCCTAAATGTTTTCCAATTAAAACAGAATATTCTGCAACTCTGTCTGAATGACCTCGTGTATAAGGGTCTTTTGCTTCAACTGTATATCTTAAAGTTTGGATACTTTCAAGATATGCTTGTTCTAATTTTTCGTATGTTTCTGACAATTGAGAATTTATATTTTTTATTTCATTCATTTGAGCAATTGATTTTATACCAGATTCTATTAATAATAACAATTGGTCAAATTTATCACTCTTTTCACAATAACCCTGAATATCTAATCTTCTTATAGTTTCCAATGGTGGAGCTAAGTCCTTATGACCAGTAAGTAACAAAATATAGAGCTCTTTGTTAAATTTTCTTATTTCTTCTACGACTTGATCTCCATGAAGAGGAGTCATAATAAAGTCCAAGATTAACATATCAAAATGTTCTGTTTTGACTTTTTCGATAGCCTCTAATGGGTCTGTAACACCTGTAAAATTATAACCAGACCTCTTTAAAAAGATTGATAAAGAATCTATAATTCCTTCTTCATCATCAACAGCAAGTATTTTATATTGCGCATTCGCTTTTTCTTCTTCTGTTTGTAAATTTTGTAATCCTTTTCTCATCTAATCACCTCTGTGGTTACTATAATATATTTAATTGTGTTCCCATTATATTAATAAATTTAATAAAAATCAAGTGTTTTAAATAAAATAAACAACAAAATATTATTAATTTTGTTGTTTATAAAATACCTTATAATGGTAATGTTATATTAAAAGTTGTACCTTTATTTGCTTCTGATTCAAATGTGATATCTCCGTTAAAATGAGCTTTTATTGTTGAATATGACATATATAATCCTAAACCAGTACCGTTTTTTCCTTTTGTTGTAATCATTTCTTTAAATAACTTATTCTTAACCTTTTCTGGTAATCCAGAGCCATAGTCTTTAACTGAAATAATTAGATTATTATTTTGTTTTTCTAATATTAAATCTATATTTTCTCCTTCTTTACCATTATATGCTTGGATTGCATTTGAAATCATATTATTAATAACTTGTACTAAGCTATTGACGTCTCCATGAATAGTTGTTTTGCTATCTACATTCATATGAATATTTAAATATACAACTGCACTTTTTAATTCGTGCTTCATTAAAATATTAACTCTTTTTACAAGTTCATCCAAATCAAATGATACATTTTCTGTTTCTGATAGTGTAACAGCTTGTCCTTTTACTGCTGTTATGATGTCTGACATATATTCTGTGTATTCTTTTATTTTTTCAATCCATGAGAACATATCTTTTGCTATGTCATGGTGATCTTGGCTATTTACTTCTGGGTCATCTATTGATGAATCATATTCTTTTACCAAGTCTGTTAATCCTTCAGCTGCACCTGATATTGACATTATTGGTGTTTTTAGGTTGTGTGCTATTCCTCCAATTAGTTGTCCTAATGATGATAGTCTTTCACTTTCCATTAGGGTTTCTTGGGCATCTTTTATTTTTTGCATATCTTCTATATGTTGTGTTATGTCTTTAAATAGTATTAGTGTTCCTAAAGATGCGCCTTCTGATAATATTGAGTTTATTTCTATGTGAAAGTGTTTTTTTATTTTTTTTATGTATAAGTCAAATGATACAGTTTTTTCTGAGTTTTTGACTTTTGGTAATGCCTTTTTTATTTCTTTTAAATTTAAATATAGGTCGTGTTCTTTTAGGAAGTCTTCAAAGTTTTGCCCTCTTAAGTCTTTTGATGTCTTGATGTGAAATGATGTTAAGAAGGTTTGGTTAAAGTCTGTTATGGTTCCTTCATCATTTAGTACTATGTAGCTATCTGAAATTCTATCTACTATTTTTTGTAGGGCTATAGGTGTAACACCTAAAAAATTAAACTTAAAAATAGCTAGAGCACAACAAATAATTGTTATGGTAAATGTAATAGGAGTTACATATACTGTCATCGGCATTAATTTAAATGAACCCAATACATTAACAATAATAGGAATACTGATACCAAAAACTATCAAAACAGATTGTTTGGAAAAGAAACCTGAATTTTTAATAGAAAATTTAATTAAATAAAAGGCTCCAATAAGCAATAAGCTATAAGAATAAATGTGATGTATAGTAATATATTTACCATATATACATTCATTAATATTAGTAGAATAAGATTTATAAAATAAATGGTGTATTGGGTTAGTCCATAAAATTATTAAAGAGATAATTGGAATAATAAACAAGAAAATATACCATTTTTTAAAACTTATTTTTGTTTTGGTAAAAATTAGTCCAGTAAAAAACATACTAACAGGTAAAAAACAAGTGCCTATATAAATAAAATTTTCAAAATATATAGGATTAATATTTAAATAATTGCTACAAATATCTTGAAGTAAAACACCAAAACTAATAATAAATACGCATAATATATTGCAACAGAATATTTGTTGTAACTGACTATGCTTTGAGTGCATCATTACGTAAAGTAGTAAAAGAAAAATTAAAATAGTTGAAATACATAGTAATAAAAACCCCATAATATCTCCTCCTTTTTGTATTAGAATTATTGAAATAAATATTAATATTTATTTCAATAATTCATAATTAATTCATTTTATATAATTTATTTTTTTTAAGTATTTTACATATTTTTTAATATATTCAGAATCAATTTGTTTCCATGAAAAACCAATTGTAGATAAGTATTTATTTGAAAATTCACAATTTAATCTAATTCTAGATGTATAAATTAACTTTTTATCACTATTTATATCATGAATTATACCAGATAAAAGTTCTTTTCTTGAATCGTCTTGCAAAATTCCATTAATGATATCAGTCATCATTTGATTTGAAACTGGTACAATTGCATATCCAAGATTATTTAATGTATTAAATAATAACTTAATATCCAATAGTTTGTCATTATATAAATGTAAAACATTGCAGTTGCTGGTGTATTTTAGTATATGAATAATTGCGTTTGCACATAAATCAACAGGTGTTAATTCAATAGCATGATCTAATAAGTATTTTGGTATAGCACCTATATCTATAAAAGATTTAAATCTTTTTGCGAATGCGTTATCTTCAGCATTAATTTGAAATACTCCATCACTAAATCTATTAGTTATATTACCAACACGTAATATTTGTGCATCTAGTCCTTTTAAAATTGATTCTAATATTATTAGTTCAGCTTTGTATTTTGTCGTTGTATATATACCTTTTATATTTTGACCAATATATATATCACTTTCTTTAAATACTTTTTTATTATTTATATTATCTATAGTTTCTTCAATAAATTCTTCTTTTTCTCCATTTCCAGAAATACTCATAGTTGAAATATGTAATAATCTTTTAGAATTTTTAAAACAAAAATCAACTATGTTTTGTGTTCCAGTAACATTGATATCTTCAAATAATTGTTTTTGCCCAAAATGTTTTACTAATGCACCACAATTTATAACTGCATCTATATTATTAGCTAATAGATTATAATCATCAGAAGATAGTCCCAACTTTCTTTTTATAATGTCACCTTCGATAATTTTTATTCTATTATTAAATTCTTTATTGTATTGTTGTCCAAAGTAAAATTTCAAAGTGTCCTTTAATCTTTTTTCAATATTAATATTATTCTTTGGTCTAATTAAGCAATAAATAGTACCAGCACAATTTTTTAAAAATTCATTAAGTACATGAGCTCCTAAATAACCAGTTGCTCCTATTAATAGAATATTTTTAAAACTAAAAGGTTTTATAGATTTTATATTTTCAAAAGTATTTCTTTTCAATAGATTGTTTATATGTGAATAATCATAATTTTCCATAAAACTACTTTCTGGTGATGGTAATTTATTTGATAATTGTGAAATAGTCGGATAATTAAATATATCAGCATATTCAAAATTCAAACCATATTTAACGGCTTCTATTTGCATATTAATAGCACTGATAGAATCTCCTCCAATATCAAAGAAATTATCGTTTATATCAATATCATCAATTTTTAAAATATTTTTCCATATTTGTAAAAGTTTTTCTTCATTAGAATTTAATTCGTTAATATTTATCTTATTATGAGAAAGACTTTTATGCAATTCTGGTAAAGGTAAAGCTTTACGGTCAATTTTACGATTGATAGTATAAGGCATTTTTTCAAGACGAATAATGTAAGTAGGAACCATATAATAAGGAAGAGAGTTCCTTAACGTGTCTTTTACCATTGTTTCTTTTATAGAAGAATCAGCAACATAATAACCACACAATACTTCTTTTTCATCAATTTCTATTTTGTTAACAATAGCAGATGAAATTCCTTTAATGTTTAGCATGATATTTTCGATTTCAGATAGTTCTATACGTAAACCTCTAAGTTTTATTTGATTGTCTACTCTACCTAAACATTGAACTTTTCCATCAAAAGTCCATCTACCAATATCTCCAGTTTTATAGATTTTTCCTGTTCCAAAAGGATTTTTTATAAATCTTTCGGCAGTAAGTTCTGGTTTTCCCATATATCCAAGACCAACTTGAATACCAGAAATATAAATTTCTCCAACAACTCCTATAGGAACTCTTTTCATATTTTTATCCAAAATATGGATTTGAGTGTTCATAATAGGTGGGCCAACAGTTATTTCTTTTTCGTTATTTAAATTTTGCACATTTGAAAGGACTGTTATTTCGCTTGGACCGTATATATTATAGATAGTAATGTCATCAGCTAAAGATTTTAAATCTTTAACAAATTTTTCTGGTAAAGGTTCTCCGCCGAATACCATATTTTTTACTAAAGCTAATGCAGAATTAGGTTCTCTATTGTCATAGTTTATTTTCATAAGGCTTGGTGTTACTGTCATAACATCAACATTATATTTTTTAATAAGTGAATCTAATAACTTTGGATTTCTATGTTCTGCATTATTTGCCATAACTATTTTTAATCCATATGATAAAGAAACAACTATTTCATATACAAAAATATCAAATGGAGTAGATGTAACTGATGCTATTGTGTGTTTGTTACCTTCTTTTAGATATTCTAAAACAGGTAGCATTGCTTTTACCATATTTGCAAGGCCAATTTGCGTAAGCATAACACCCTTAGGTAAGCCGGTTGAACCTGAAGTGTAAATAAGATAAGATAAATCATTAGGTTGTGTTTTTATGTTTGGATTAGTATTATCATACTCATATATCCAATTATTATCTAAGTCAATTTCTATGCAATTTTCGATATATTGTACTTTATCTTTTAATTCTGATTGTGTTAATACATATTTGGTTTTACTATTTTCAATATAATATTTTGTCCTTTCAATTGGATATGTTGGGTCAACATTAAAAAATGCAGCACCAGCTTTTAAAATAGCAATCATACATATAATTGTTTCAAAAGAACGGTTAGTCATTATACATATAATATCATTAGGCTTGATTCCAGATTCAATTAGCAAATGAGAAAGACTATTTGCTTTCTTATTTAATTCATCATAGCTTAGAAATTTATCATTACATATTAAAGCGATATCATTAGGGTGTTCGTATACTTGTTTTTCAAAAATAGTAATAAATGTATCATCGTTAATTTCAGCAAAAGTATTGTTAAAAGAATTTAACATATCGTATTCTTTTGGTGGTAGTATATCAATATCTCTAATTAGAATATTTTCATTATTTAATAATGATTCTAATGTGAAAATATAATGTTCTAATATACCTTTGATGGTTTCTTCTTTAAATAGATTTGTATTATATTCCAAATCAATAGTTTTAAAATTTGCATCTATTGTTAGTGTTAAAGTAAACTTAGAAGTATTTGATATAGGATTAATAAATGTCAAATTTTTATTATCAATAGAATATTGAAAATCTTTAAATCCTTGGTAGACAAAAGCAACATCAAAAAGAGAATTTAAATGTGAGTTATTTAAGTTTGATATTTTTTTGACTAGCATATCATAAGGATATATTTGATTATTTAAATCATCTAATACTTGATTTTTTATATATTTTATAAAATCAGTAAATTGTTGATTATCTCTCATTTTAGCATCAATAACTATATTATTAACAAATGTACCAATTATATTTTTTAATTGTGAAATTTCTCTTCCAATTGTTGGTGAACCTATAATAATTTCATCTTGAGATGTATATTTATATAATAAAATTAAAAATACACTCATAAAAAGAATATAAGGAGAAACATTCAATTTTTTTGCAAACTCAATATATGAATTAAAAAATTCATTATCAATTGAATATCGTATAGTATTACCTTCATAAGAATTATTGATTGATTTTGCATAGTCATAAGGCAAGTTAATTGATGGTAAGTCAGAATTTATAAATTTATTTATCCAGTAATCTTCATGTTTTTTAATTTTTTTACTATTTATATAAGAATCTTCCCATACAGCAAAATCGTTATAAGTAATATCTAATTTTGAAGCAGGTTTATTTTGATAAAATTTACAAAATTCATCAAATAAAATATGTAAAGAAAGACCATCTAAAACAATGTGGTGAGAATCTATTAGTAATAAAGTTTTTCCATTATTTAAATAACAAAGTGCTACACGTATAAGTAAGTCTTTTTCTAAATCAAATGGTTTTTTAAAAGATAAAATAATATTGTCAATATCATTACTGTCACCAGTAAAAATAGATACATCAAAATTATTTAATTTTTTAATTTTTTGTCTAACTTCTCCATTTTTTATATAGAAAGAAGTTCTAAAGGTTTCATGATGTTCAATAATTTTAGAAAATGCTAATTTTACATTTTCTTTATCAATTTTATTATCAATCAAGACTGCACCTGTAACATTGTAAACAACATTTTTATCTCCAATCATTTTACTTGCATAATAAATTCTTTTTTGTGCTGAAGATAAAGGATAATCTTCCATAACTTCAGTTGGAATAATAGTATTATCAAATGATGCATGATTCGGAGCTTTTGCTATAAAATCAGATAAATCCGAAATAATTGGCTGGGTTAATATATCTTTAACTGTTATAGTGACATTTAATTTTTCACTTAATATAGAACTAAAGTTGATGGCAGAAAGAGAGTCACCACCTAAATCTATAAAAGAGTCATCTATACTAATATTATCTACATGTAATATTTCAACTAAAATATCAATAATCGTTTTATCAATATTATTTCTAGGATGAATAATGTTCTTGTTTTGAACAATATTTGGTAAAGGAAGAATATTCCTATTTATCTTACCGTTATGATTATATGGTAAATGTTCTAATTCAATAAAGTATTGAGGAACCATATATGGTGCTAAATCTTTATGTAGAAGTGATTTTATTTTACTAATATCTACAGGTCCATTTTTTATATAGTAAGCACATAAGATATCATGTTGAAATTGATCTGTTTTCTTTGCTACGACACAAGAGGTTATATTTGGAAGATTTAGTATTTTTTCTTCAATTTCTCCTAATTCAACTCTAAAACCACGTATTTTTATTTGAGAGTCAATTCTACCACAATATTCAAGTGTTCCATCATAATTTAATATAGCACTATCACCAGAGCGATACATAATTTCAGATTGATTATATGGGTTAGAAATTAATTTTGTTTGGTTTAAATCAGGTCTATTTAGATAGCCTTTAAAAACACCAGCACCTGTTACACAAATTTCACCAGCTATTCCAGGTGGTAATAGCTTTTGATATTTATCAAGTATATATACTTTTAGTGTTGGAATTGGTTTTCCAATATTAGATGTTGATAAAGATAAATCAACATTGGATAATTCTTTAAATGTAACATGAACAGTAGTTTCTGTGATTCCATACATATTGATTAATTTAGTATTATTGTATTTTTCTTTCCAAGACTTTATTGCATTTGGTTTTAATGCTTCTCCACCAAAAATAATATACCTTATTTTTAAATTAGAATCATTTAGTTTTAATTCAGCATTTTGCAAATTATAAAAATAAGTAGGTGTTTGATTAAGTACGGTAACTTTTTCTTTTCGTAATAAGTTAAGAAATTTATTAGGATCTTGAGCTATATCTTCTGGTACTAATACTAATTTCCCTCCGTATAATAAAGCTCCATACATTTCCCAAACTGAAAAGTCAAAAGCGACAGAATGAAACATAGTCCATACATCAGTATCATTAAAGTCAAAAAGAAATTTATTATTTTTTAATAAACTAACAACATTTTTGTGCATAATCATAGCGCCCTTAGGTGTACCAGTAGAACCAGATGTATATATAATATAAATAGTATCTTCAGGAGAAGAAATGTTTTCTAAGTTTTTATTGCTTAATGTATATATCTTTTCATTTTGGAAAGATATATCAATTGTAGGAATAGATACATTTAAATCAGTCATTTTTGAGCATAATAGAAAATGAGATGCATTACTATCTTTTATCATAAAATTAACTCGTTCTTCAGGGTAAGACAAATTAATAGGAAGATAAGTTGCTCCAATTTTCATTATACTTAAAATACCAACTATCATTTCTAAACATTTTGGCATACGTATAGCTACAACTTCTTTTGGCTTAATTCCAAAATTTCTTAGATAATTAGCCAATTGATTTGCTTTATTATTTAATTCTTTATAAGTTAAAGATTTATCATTACAAACTACAGCAACATTATTAGGTGTTTTTTCTACTTGTTCTTCAAATAAATCAATAACAGTTTTATCAGTTGGATAGTCAGCATAAGTATTATTAAATTCATATAATATTTTATTTTTTTCTTCTGGTGTAACAATCTCAATATCTTTGATAGAAAGATCTATGTCAGTTAATAATTGGTCAACAATATGTAAAATCCTGTTATGTACAGAATTAATATCTTCAGGAGAATATTTATCAATTAGATAATCATAACACATAGTAAGATTACCAGAATCATCATTATCATGAATATGAATATTAATTCCACATGAAATTTTATCAGTTTCAAACCAACTAGCTGTATAAGGTAAGTCTATAGTTTTATCGACAGTTTTTGTTATTTGATAAGATATTATAATATCGTATAAATTAGGAATAGAATCATATTTTTTTCTTAAATTTTTCAATAAATATTGATAAGGATATTTTTGGTGTCTAAGCATTCCAAGAGTATCGTTTGCAATATTAGACACAAAATTATTAAAAGTTAAATTATCATCTAAATTTATTCTAAAAGGTACATTACTTATAAACATTCCAGGAGTATGTTTTTCTTTAAAGTTTGTTCTGTTTAAAATTGGAGTTCCAATTACAAAATCATCTAAATTTGAAACTTTTCCAATATATAGTGAATATACAGCCATAAAGAAGTTATATACAGATATTTTTTCTTTTGAACATAACTCTCTTATTTTATCGACAATATTTTTGTTCAAAACAAATGAAATTCTTTTTGAGTCACTGCTATATGTTGTATTTTTGTTTTTTAATGATGATGGTAAAGAAGCGACTTCGGGAATTGTTTCAAATTTTTCGTTCCAATATTGTTCATCTTTTTTAAATTTTTCACTTTTTAAATAGTTTTTTTCAGAATTAATATAATCGATATAAGAAGATGTTTCTATATCAAGATTAAAATTTTTCATTAAATTAGAATAAAGTTTAGCTACGCCAGTACTAATTATAGCAATAGTAGCGGCATCAGAAATAATATGGTGTATGTTCATGACAACGCCACCATGTCCATTAGGAAGTTTAAATAATTTGAACGCAAAAAGAGGAGAGTCAATTATATTAAAAGTTTGACTTACCATTTCTTTTTCTATTGAAATTATTTCATCTTTAGAATTTATATTAATGATATCAAAATCTAAATTACCAAATTCACACAAATATTGTTTTGGAACATTATTATCTAATATTATTCTTATATTAAAACAATCATTTGAGTGAATGAATATATTTATAGCATCTTTTAATTTCTTAAAATCTACTGTTTCATTTATAGTTATATTTCCACAAATATTATTTATATTAGAACCCTTAAAAAATTCTTCCATATACCATATAGATTTTTGTGGATTTGTTAATTCGTAAACATCCTTATTTTCCATAATTTCACCCTTTTATAAAAAAATTTAATTTATTAAAAGCATTATATAATTAAAAAGTATAAAAAGCAAGGAAAATGGAAGAAAAAGTAAATATTTGAAGAAAAGCAAAATAAAAAATAAAAATACTAGTGTTTAAAAATATAAAATCAGTCAAAAATAAGAATAAGGTGATAAAAATGTCAAAAAGAAAAAAGAAAAACAAAGCTAAAAAAATAATAAAATCAACACTTATTATAGTAATTACATTTATAATAATAATATTTTTATACAATACATATGCAAATATAGAAATAAATCAAGCAGATTACAAAACAGAAAGAACAATTTCCACAGCAAATGAACAAACTGTGGAAAACGTAATAGAAAACAGCGAAAAAATTTCAACTATGTTAGAAAAAGCAATGGGAAGTGTTGTAGGAATATCAAAATTAAAAAGTAATGGAAACTCAATATTTTCAACTAGCAATGAAGATGCATTAGGAATAGGAACAGGAATTATAGTAACAGAAGATGGCTACATTCTTAGCAATGAACACGTAACAGGGGGTAAGTTTAGTACCTGCTATATAACTTTGGAAAGTGGAAAAAAACAAGAGGGAAAAGTTGTATGGAGTGATTCTGACTTAGATTTATCATTAACAAAAATTGATGCAAAAAATCTTTCGACTATTAACTTAGGAGATTCAAGTAAAATAAAAGTAGGGGAAAGTGTATATGCAATAGGAAATCCTATAGGATTTGAGTTTAGAAGAACAGTTACATCAGGAATTATAAGTGCCAAAAATAGAAGTATAAAATTAGAGGAAAATAATAGTACATCATATATGTCAGATTTAATACAAACAGATGCAACAATTAATCCTGGAAATAGTGGAGGTCCTCTAATAAATCCAAATGGGGAAGTTATAGGAATTAATACAGTAAAGATCTCTTCAGCTGATGGGATTGGTTTTGCTATTCCAATAAATGTTGTTAAAGGTGTAATTGAGAGCTTTAAAAACACAGGAAAATTTGAGCAACCAACTTTAGGAATTTATGTGTATGATAAAGATGTTATACCATATTTAGATAATAATATTATTACATTTACAAAAGGAATTTATGTAGCTCAGATTAATAAAAATGGACCGGCATATAATACTGAATTAAAAGAGGGTGATATTATTAATACTGTTGATAACAAAGAAATTAATACAATGAATGATTTGAGGGAGTATATTTATACAAAAAATGTAGGAGATGCTGTAGAACTTAATATTACTAGAGGAAAAGTTAATAAAGTAGTTAAGGTTGTATTGCGGAAAAAAGTAACTTAATATTATGAATTTATTTTTTATAATATTAACATGAGTTTTTTATTGAATTATTTTGTACTATGGATTATAATGCATTATGAAAAAGAGGAAAATAAGATGATAGAAAGATATAAACAAAATGAAATTGATAAATTAGTTCAAATATTAAAAAATGATGGAGTAATCAGTGTTCCAACAGATACTGTTTTTGGTATTTGTGCTAGAATAAATTCACAGATAGCGCATGATAAATTGATAGAGGTAAAAAAACGCCCAATTAATAAAGCATTTCCAGTTATGTGTGCAAATGAAGAACAGATAAAAAGTATAGCTATTGTAAATGAGCGAGCAGAACAATTAATTAAAGCATTTATGCCTGGACCAATTACATTAGTATTAAAGAAAAATGAGACTTTACCAGAGTATGTGACAAATGGAAAAGATACTATTGCAATTAGGATGGCAACATCAAAATCAGTAGAAAAACTAATTTTAAAATTAGGATGTCCAGTGTTTATGACAAGTGCAAACCAAAGTGGGGAAAAGGAATGTACTAATTTAGATGAAATAGAGAAATGTTGTCCAATGTTAGATGGGATGATGGAAGGAAATGTTGTTTTTTCTAAAGGTAGTACTATTGTAGATTGTACTTCTGATGAAATAAAAATATTAAGAGAAGGACCTATATCAATTGGGCAGATAAAGGAAAAATTAAAAAAATAGATGTAAATAATTGATTTTTAAAAGCACAAATAAATTTATTGGTAAATATTTATAAAATTATAGACAAATTTAAAGTAATATAGTAAAATAATTAACATAGGAAATGATAATAAACAGATGTGGTTTTGCCACCTAAATTTTACGAAATATCGTAGGAGAGGTGGTGATGTTTATGGTTAAAGTAATACTAGTTTTTGTAATATCTTTAATGTTATCTTTAACATTAAACGTTGCCTTGACAGCAGTTCTATATAAGAACTGGATCGATAAGCAACTACATAAATAAAAAAATAAACCATTCTGCTTAGCCGAGCTAATGGTTTATTAAATCTTTATATCGGCAAAATCCACGTTTGTGGATTTGTCATTTCCTATATTTATTATAAGATATTTATAAATAAAAAGTCAAGGAAAATTAATAAAAACTATAATAAATAAAATAGAAATATATTGCCATGAACGGAGGAAAACTATGTCAGAAAAAGATAAAATGCTAGCAGGAGAATTATATGATGCTAACTATGATAAAGAATTAATAAAAGATAGATATAAAGCTAAAGATATTCCATCAAATAGTGTGGCAGTTGGAAATCCGTGTAAAGTTATAAAAGAAATTTAATAAAAATAGTAAGTTAGAATTTATAATAAAGTGCAATTTTTACGTTTTAAATTAAAAAATTGCACTTTAATTTAATTATCTATTTTACAATTAATCCAAATCCTTAAAATTATATTTCCTAGAAAAATCCTTAGTTTCATCATTATTCATAAAAACAGAAGAAGTATTTTTTCTCAAAAACTCAATAATATTATAAACATCAATCCAAATCTCATTATTGCCATCCACTTGAGAATCATCAAAAATTAATTGCATACCAAAATGAAGATGAGGAATATTAATATTATTAACATTTTCCTTAGTGCTGTAACCTGTCATACCCAAATAACCAATAACATCACCAGCATTAATTTTAGCACCTTCACATAGACCATTAACAAAAGGATGATTTTTTCTCAAATGAGCATAATAATAATATCTTTTTCCATCAAGACTTCGAATACCAACACGCCAACCGCCATATTGATTCCAACCTAAATGTTCAACAATACCAGACTCAACAGCAATTATTGGAGTACCAATATTTCCCATTAAATCATTTCCTAGGTGAGTTCTTTTAAAACCATATGACCTAGAAGCTCCAAAATCATCATAATGACTAAAACTATAATTTTTTGCGATAGGTAAGAATGCTTTAATTCCATACTTGTTTTCAAAATGAGTTGTTCCATTTTCATCAGGGACTTCTATTGAATAATTACCAATAAATCCACCTAAAACAGCAGAATAACCTTCATAATAGTAAGAATAATATTTCATGTTTTTTGTTAAATCTTCCATTGTAGAACCACTATCTAATTGATTTATTAATTTTGTTAAATCATTTTGCTTAAAGTTTTTAAAATTACCACCATTTTTACAAGCCAAATAAGCTAATAATTCAATCCAATTATATTTGATATTAGAGTCAGAATTATGAGATTTTATATCTAATTTAGAAGTTTTATCTAAAGCTTCATAAGTTATCTTAAAATCTACCCATTTTATAAAATCACTATTTTCTGAAACCTTATTTTGCTCATCATTCCAAAAAATATAAGAATTAGATGTAGCAGATTTTGAATTAAAAAAATAATAACTTACAAAAGTTACAGCAATTATTAATAAAAAAGTAATAGAAGTGAGTTTTTTATTTATTTTATAAGATTTAATAATCATCAAAAACACCTCATAAAAATATATTAAATAAAAGTAAATTTATGATTTTAATTGAAGAATTTACAAAAATATAATATAATTTTAATAGAAAGAAGGAAAAAATCATGAATATATATATGGAAAAAGCAAAGCAAAATGCTGATAATGGAATAAAAAATAAAGAGGGAGGGCCTTTCGGTGCTATAATTACTGATAAAGAAGGAAATATTATTTCAAATGGAAATAATAAAGTAATAAAAAATAATGACCCAACTGCACATGCTGAAGTCGTTGCAATAAGAGAAGCTTGTAAAAAGTTAAATACTTATGATTTATCAAATTACATTTTATATACTTCTTGTGAACCTTGTCCAATGTGTTTATCTGCAATAATTTGGGCTAACATTAAAGAAGTATATTATGGTTGTACTAAAGAAGATGCAGGAAATATTGGCTTTAGAGATGATATTATTTATGACTATTTAAAGGGAAATAATAAACATTTAATTTGTTTAAAACAATTGGATAGAGAAGAATGTCTGGAAACCTTTAAAAGATATAGTGAAGAAAATGGAACAATATATTAAAGAGGAGGTAAAAATGGAAAAATCAAAGATTGCAAGTAGATTTTATTTAGATAAAGAAAAAGATATAGTTGTAAATTTAATTGAAGAAAAAGAGGATGAATTAACTTATATATTAGAGACACCAAACCATAACACAGAAAATTTAATAACAAACTTAGCAAGAATTTGTGGTTTGAAAACTATAAAAAATGAAAAAGACATGAAAATAATAAAAGGAACAATACCAGCAAGCATAAATGGAGACAATGAAGAAGTTTATATTTTTAGAATGGGTGGAATAAAAGTCGCAAATATTTATAAAGATGGAAGAGTAGCAATAAAAGCTACAATTCCGGCAATTAGCAAAACATTGATGTCACAAACAAAAAACTATAATTTTAGTATAAACGAAACATTAGTAAAATCTTACATATTAAAAAAAGCAAAATTTAGAACAGATTTACATACACATATGAATGCAATGTTACCATCTGATTGTTTAATTGCATTAGGACTTGTACATCAAGTTAGATACCCATTATATTATATAAAAAAATTAGGATTAACTTTAAGTAAAAAACAAGAAGAAGAGATTTACAAACAAAGAGAAGAAGTTGAAAAATTATTTGTTGATTCTGATTTAAAAGGAAAATATTT
>OGKG01002527.1_pt1 | contig 18912 bp, 17 predicted proteins | sample 1572201 | NCBI WGS metagenome assembly OGKG01 (sample SAMEA2582146, study PRJEB24529) | metagenome | biome: Human gut stool | place: China | collected 2011 | reverse complement strand
GTGTTGAAGTCATGTTTTTTCTCTGATTTTCTTCATCTTTCAGTAGCTATTCGGACGCTGTTGTGGTAGTGTTTGTGTTGCAAAAAAGGAGGTGAGCGTACATGGATAAAAAGCGACTGGTAGACGGAACAACAGCCCTGGCAGAAAAGCGGCCTCGTGTTATAAAAATCGAGCCTGCGGAGCGGCCTCAAAATGTGCGGCTGCGGGTCGCTGCCTACACTCGTGTCAGCTCAGACTCCGAGGATCAACTCAATTCCTTTGCCGCTCAGAACCGCTACTACACGGAGCTGATCTCTGGCAAGGCCGAATGGCGCATGGTTGACATCTATGCGGACGAGGGAATCACAGGAACTTCGGTGGCCAAGAGGGATGACTTCCAGCGAATGATGACGGACTGCCGCCGCGGCCTGATCGACCAGATCCTTGTCAAGTCTATCTCACGCTTTGCCCGTAACACCAAGGACTGCCTCCAGAACATCCGTGAGCTAAAGGAACTGGGTGTCAATGTCCGATTCGAGCGTGAAGGTATCGATACTGTCAATGTGAGCAGCGAACTCATCACCGCCATCTACGCTGCCTTCGCCCAAAAAGAGAGCGAGTCCATCTCCGGTAATCGGCAATGGGGTTATCAGCGTAGTATGGAGCAGGGAACTTTTAACACATACTATGCACCTGTGGGATTCACACTTATAGACGGCAATCTACAGATCAACCAGGCTGAAGCACCAACGATTCAGCGGATTTTTACAGAGTATTTAAGCGGTAATAATTCGAGAGAAATTGCGGCCGCTCTGAACAAAGATAAGGCGCTCGGAAGGCATTGGCGGAGAGAAGCTATCGACTATATCCTGCAAAATGAGCGCTACGCAGGAAACGCACTTCTCCAGAAAAGGTATACAACAGACTCGTTCCCACGGAAAAAGAAACGCAACCGAGGAGAACGAGAGATGTACTTCGTCTCTGGCAGCAATGAGGCCATTATTTCGCAGGAGATGTTTGACCAAGCTCAGCAGCTTCGGAAAACACGAAAGAGAGAGCCAATGCCGCTTCACGACACTATTTCAAGGCAGATACGCTGTTCTTGCGGAGCGCGTGTTCGGGCGAAGAAAATCAATCAAAAATGGTATTGGTGTTGCTGCAATCATGAAGAGAGACACGAATGTCAGATTACTCCTATACCAGAAATCCAAGTTCAGGAATCCTTCTGCCGTCTGTACTATAAGCTGAAACACCAGAGCATCCCCATTCTGGAACAGATGCTTACAAACCTCCAGATGATCCGCAATCGCAGAATGCTCTGGAGTCCTGACATCGTTGCCCTGAATAAAAGAATATCAGACCTATCCAGTCAGAATCAGACATTGGCTTTCCTTAAGCGGCAGGGCCTTGTTGATCCTGACATTTTTATAGCCAAAACCAATGAGCTGACCAAGCAGCTCCGGCAGGCCAAGCTGGAAAAAGAAAAGCTGATGGACGCCGAAAGCGACATGACCGCCCTGCAAACACGAGACTTGATAGACCTCCTGGAAGGTGGGCCGGAAATCCTCGACAGCTTTGACACGGAACTGTTTGGTGAACTCGTTGAGAAAATTATCATAGAGAGCAACGACTCCGTCCGCTTCTGCCTGAAAAATGGGCTGGAGCTGCGGGAGTCCATAGAGAGGACGGTGCGGTGATGGGAAACCGGAAGCAGCCCTTCGGCTACAAGATGTCTCTGGGTGAGATCGTCATACAGGAATCAGAGGCGAAACTTGTGCAGGAGGTTTTCCGCCGATACATCGCAGGAGGATCATTGAATGAGTTGACCGAGGCGCTTCGCCAGCAGGATATCCCATACGACGAGGGACGGCTCTGGAACAAAAATATGATCGCCCGTATTCTGGCGGACACACGCTACACCGGAGAGAGAGGATATCCCAAGCTCATAGATAAGGAGCAGCTCATCGCGGCAAACGAAAAACGCACAAACAAGCCCCAACTTCCGAAAAAGACAGAAGCCCAAAAGGTGCTGCGTAGGCTCTGCGGTGCACCACCATCTGAGCGGGTGGAACAAAGTGTCACCTACCTGCTCAATGGTCTCGCTAATTACCCGGACCGCATACAGCATCAGCGCAGTCCAGCGCCAGCCACACATTCTAAAACGCAGGAGGCACTGGATAACGCTCTGGAGCAGCAGCCAATCGACGAGGACAGCGCCAAAGCGCTGATCCTCCAGCTTGCGGCAGAGCAATATGCTGCGCTGGGGGATGAAGAATATGAAACAAATCGCCTCCGGCGCCTCTTCTCCGCCTTCGAATGTGTGGCGGAACTGAACGCTGATCTTCTGAAAAGCACCGTGTCCGAGGTGCTGGTGACCCGCCAAAATGTCAAACTGCGATTAAAAAATGGGCAAGTCATAGAAAGGAGCGACCTGCAATGAAAGAGGATGCCCCAAGAGTAATTAAGATCCCGGCCAAACCGGAAGCCACCCGCCAGGCAGAAGCCCGCAGACAGCTCCGGGTGGCAGCTTACTGCCGAGTCTCCACCAAAGAGGAGGATCAGGCAAACAGCTATGAGGTGCAGAAAGAGTACTATACCGATAAAATCATGTCCAACACGGCCTGGACGATGGCAGGCATCTTTGCGGACAAGGGCATTACCGGAACCTCGGCCAAAAAGCGCGAGGACTTCATGCGGATGATCCGGCACTGCCGCCAAAAGAAAATCGATGTCATCCTGACCAAGTCGGTTTCCCGCTTCTCCCGCAACACGGTGGACTGCCTCTACTATATCCGGGCGCTCAAACAGCTTGGCATCGCAGTCATCTTCGAGAAGGAAAATATCAATTCTCTGGAGGAGGACAGTGAGCTGCGGATCACCCTCTCCGGTGCCTTCGCCCAATCTGAAAGTGAATCCATCTCCGCCAATGTCACATGGGGAAAACGCCGTGCCATGGAAGCCGGAAAGGTCAGCATCCAATATAAAAAGCTATACGGCTACCGCAAAGGTGAGGATGGTCAGCCGGAGATCATTCCGGAACAGGCCGAAATCGTCCGATGGCTCTATGAGCGCTATCTCACCGGAGCCAGCCTGCGGATGATCAAGGATGAACTGGAGCAGCAAGGCATCAAGTGCTTCGAGGATTCCCCTGAATGGTCCATCTCCCGCATTCGCAGCATCCTGCAGAACGAAAAATACTGCGGTGATGTGTTGATGCAGAAGACCTTCCGGCAGGACTTTATCAACCGCAAGGCCATCAAGAATACAGGCCAGCTTCCCATGTACCTCATTGAAAATCACCACGAGGGCATTGTCAGCCGTGAAAAGTATGATGCCGTACAGGCGGAGATGGCACGGCGGAATGCAGCAAAGAGTCCTTCTAAAAACGCAGTCACAGGGATGGCCTCCTACGCCAGCAAGTATGCGCTCTCGGAGCGGTTGGTCTGCGGTGAGTGCGGGACCCTGTATCGCCGCTGCACATGGACACGAAACGGTGAAAAACGAGTCGTGTGGCGCTGTGTGAGCCGATTGGACTACGGTAAGAAATACTGCCACAATTCACCCGCATTGGATGAAGCGCCGCTCCAGCAAGCGATCCTCGCCGCTCTGAACAAGGCCATGGCCGACAAGAATAGCCTGATCCGGCAGATCACAGATGCCATGGAAACGGAGATCATCCCATTCCCCGGCGGCACGATGAGCCTTGGAGATATTGAACGCAGGCTGAGAGAACTGGAGCAGCAGTTCCAAACACTGTTGGAAAAGGCTACGGATGATCCTGCCGCCTATGGCGGCCAGTTCAAAGAGATCCTGGACGAGCAAACCCTCCTGAAAGAAAAGCGTTCCGGGATCCTCGCAGATAACAACGAACAGGTAAAAGCCAATCAGCGCATTATGGATGCCGCACAGACCTTGGAAAACGCATCGTCCTACATTACAGAGTGGGACGAGAGCGCCGTTCGCCAACTGGTGGAGACAGTAAAAATCCTATCCAAGGATGAGATCGCAGTCACGCTGAAGGGTGGCATTGAGATTTGCCAGAAAATTATGTACTGAAAGAAGGTGGAAAGATGATTTTTGTAACCGGTGATTGCCACGGAAACTTTGAACGCTTCAAGCCGAAATATTTCCCGGAGCAGGCACAAATGACAAAGCGGGACATCGTGATTTGTGCCGGAGACTTTGGTGGTGTGTGGTTTGGAGACGGCCGTGACGAGGCTGCATTGGACTGGCTGGAAAGTCTTCCGTTCACGCTGGCCTTCGTCTGCGGGAATCATGAGAACTACGACGCACTGGAACGATATCCGGTGAAAGACTGGCACGGCGGCAAGGTACACCGCATTCGCTCTCATGTCCTGCACCTGATGCGTGGACAGGTCTTCGAGCTGGAAGGCTATCACTTCTTCACCATGGGCGGAGCAAAAAGCCATGATACGGAGGACGGCATTCTGGAACCGGGTGCTCCGGATTTTGAGCGAAAGCTCCTGATGCTGCAGAGAAAGCCCCGAGCGAGGTATCGCATCAATCACATTTCGTGGTGGGCGCAGGAGATGCCTTCTGAGGAGGAGTACGCTGAAGCACGGAAAAATCTGGCCAAGGTCGATTGGGCGGTGGACTATGTTATCACGCACTGCGCTCCCACCAGTATTGCTCTCATGGAAAACCGCCACAATGAGACAGACCCGCTCACAGATTTTCTGCAGGAGGTCAAGGAGAGAGCACATTATCACTACTGGCTGTTCGGCCATTACCACGACAACCGGGCCATTGATGAAAAGCACATACTGCTCTGGGAGCAGATCGTACAAGTTATCTGAAACAGGTCAAGGCAGAGAAAAACACGGCGATGTTACCGTGCTTTTCTCTGCTTTGAGCGTTGAATCAGGCGCTGTGCGCCGGAAAGGAGAAACTATGAATATCCGAAAAGCTGTGGACTACAGCACAATGTTTGCCACACTGGAATCTGTCATGAAAGCAGATCTGCCGCAGATGGAGCTGTACTGCGAAATCGGCAAGGCCGTCTGTGCCCACTCGGAAAAGGGTGCAGCGGTAGCTGCTGCGGAGTTCATAAAAGAACAATACCCGGATATGACCGGCTTCTCTCCGCGCAATGTGCGCCGAATGCGGGATTTCTGGCAGTTGTACAGCGGCACGCCGGAACTGCTTGGCGAAGCGCTTCACTTGAATTGGACACAGAACGTTGTGATCATGGAGGCAGAGCTGCCCGCAGAGGAGCGCCGCTGGTACATCCGGCAGGCTACAGCACGGAATCTATCCAAGGCGGAGCTTCTGCGAATGATCGAGGATTCTGCGTATCTGGAAAGTGTTCTCGACGAAAAGGTCGATGTGTGGTATAATGAGGGCAACGATGAGATTTCGGAGAGAACGCAGTATGAAGAGGATCCTGTTTATCTGTCATGGCAATATCTGCCGCAGCCCCATGGCCGAGTTCGTGATGAAGGACTTGGTAAAAAAGGCGGGACTGGCATCGCAATTTCATATCGAATCAGCGGCTACCAGTCGGGAGGAGATCGGCAACCCAGTCTATCCTCCGGCACGGCGCAAGCTGGCCGAGCATGGGATCTCCTGCGAAGGCCATGCCGCACGGCAGTTGACAAATCGGGATTACGACGAATACGATCTCCTGATCGGCATGGACCAGGCCAACCTCCGGGATATGTACCGTATCTGCGGCGGCGACTACGCCGAAAAGATGTCCCTCCTGATGGATCACACCGCTCATCCCGGCAATGTGGCAGACCCGTGGTACACCGAGGATTTCGAGGCGGCCTGGCAGGATGTTCTTGAAGGGTGCCAGGAACTTATGAAAAAGTTGATCGTAAATGAACTTTTGAAGGGATAATTCTCAGCCCCATAGGTATCGAGAGAACCAAAGATAATGATAATCTGCAATACATCACTCACGATAGAGGCACTTGATATGATGGCAACGCTCTGTAATTTGGATTTTAACCGTGTTGAATTCGATGCGGTTAGAGGTCGTGGAGGCTTGATTAACATCGTGATGATTCTACAGAAGTGTGAGGAATAAGATTTGAAAAAACGAAGTAGCATTATACATGGTGACATGGCTATACAATGGGCGAGCACAGTGATTAGTTATGTACACGATGCAGAAGGGTTGCCTCTTTGCGAACAATTGGATTATTACTGTATCGACTATTTAAAAAAAGCGGTTCTACCTCATAAGAAAACCATATTGCATGATTATATTGAAGCAGTAATTATAGACATCTATTCATATATGCTTGATAAGCATTTTCCGGGTGAGGTTATTGCCGATTTGGATGAGTGTTCGGAGTACTATCAGCTTCCTATTGACTCACTTGGTAAAAGACAATTTCGGTTTGATTCCACGGGAGAACTTTTGAGTGGAGACTTTGAGGATGCCGAAGTATACGCAGATAATTTCTTGAATTTGTTCCAGGAGAAGTTGCTATCCACTTTGGCAGAGGATGTATTTACTATATTGTACAGCGATAAAAATTTGCTTGCTTTCTTTTGCAATGAATTAGCAGAAAAAATACGTAACCTCAAGGCAAGTGAATATCCAGATATTCTCGCATCAGATGGCGTTTTGCAACGATGCCAATATTGGCCAGCTTGGTTGGAACGTGGAATTTATATGCGCGACAAAGGCCGCTGCCAACTATGTGGGTGCGATGTTTCGGGCATTTTGCGAACAGATGTGAAGTATAATATAGACCATATTGTTCCACTCAAATGTGGAGGCATTAACGATCCGATTAACCTTCAATTATCTTGTGAGCACTGCAATAAGTCCAAGGGTGCCCGAAGCACAAAGTTTAATAATATTGCATCTCCGTTCTGGCGCTTAGATGAATATGAACAGGTGTAGTGCGAGGTGAAGACAATGGCACAAAACGATAAGATTCAACTATTTGAAGACAAGCGTATTCGCACCGCATGGGATGCGGAAAAGGAAGAATGGTATTTTTCCGTTGTCGACGTTGTTAGAGTGTTGACGGACAGCGCTGATCCCGCAGCGTATTGGCGGAAGCTCAAGCAACGCTTGAAAGCCGAGGGAAATGAAACCGTGACAAATTGTCACGGTTTGAAAATGACTGCTTCTGATGGCAAGAAACGTCTGACCGATGTAGCTGACACCGAGCAGCTTCTCCGCATTATCCAGTCCATTCCTTCGCCAAAGGCCGAGCCGTTCAAGCTGTGGCTGGCACAGGTCGGTCGGGAGCGTATCGAGGAAACCATCGACCCGGAGCTGACCATCGACCGGGCTTTGGAAACCTACCTCAAGAAGGGGTACAGCCGTGAGTGGATCAATCAGCGGCTGCAGGCCATTCAAGTCCGCAAGGAGTTGACGGATGAATGGGATGCCCGCGGTGTGCAGAAGGGCGTAGAGTACGCCATCCTCACGGACGAGATTTCCCGCGCATGGTCTGGCATGTCCACCCGGCAGTACAAAAATCTGAAGGGTTTGAAAAAGGAAAACCTTCGTGATAACATGACTACGCTGGAACTGGTACTGAATATGCTGGCGGAGGCCACTACCACTCAGTTTTCAAGAGATCGCAAACCAACGACCTTCCAAGAGAATTTGGCAGTTGCCAAGGCGGGCGGTCAGGTGGCTGGACGAACCAGAAAAGACATTGAGTCCCAGTCAGACACGCCGGTCATTACTGCTAAGAATGCCGCACAGCTTAATCAGGTAGTGACAGATCTGCTGGAAGGAGCAGTCTCTGACACAACTGAAGAATCAAAAGACAAGTGAGTTCTGTGCATCAAGTTTTTCCTGCTGTCATACGACGTTTTTTTTTAAGCAAATTTCAAAAAATCTATAGTGTTGAGTTATGACATCTTGAGTGACCAAAATAGATACACTCACCTGAAACCCCTGAGAAATCAGGGGTTTCAGCGTTTTTATGCCCTGTTTTTTCAAAGCGTGTTTTATAGATACACAAGGGCATTTAAGAGTGTCAGGAAGGATTTGAACTCAATTCTCGGCTGATTTGGCCTGCTTTATGGTGGGCTCTACGCTCTCGGATACTTTTTATTGCTCGTCTTTCCTAAAAATTTGAAACTTTTTATCGAAGAGGTTCCAATTCATCACAGGAAAATCCTTCGTGAAAATTCTTCCGAGGGCAAACAAATTCCGGAAGTGCTTTACAAAAATTATACGCAGTGATCCCGGTCTCATATAAAAATCGCAGAAAGGTCCGAATGCCAAAAAGAGCAGATCTCATTCCACCAGTGTATCGTCCAAGCATTTTTGTAACGCATGTGGCAATATCCATCGCAAAGCTTTTTGATTGTGGCTACGCTTGTGCTGTTATTTCTGCCGCTGACGATATCGTTTTCCCGAAGCTTTTGCTCTTGACATTCGTCAGATTATCCCGTATAATGCACCGAAAACAACACAAGGAGGAAATGAAAGTGCGCTATCTTCTGAAGAATGCAAAGTTTTTCTCGCAGGGCGTGTTTCATTTGGCGGACGTGTTTCTTTCGGACGGAAAGATCGTTTCTATTGGTGATGGTGTTTCCCCTTCCAATGATACTATTGTTATTGATATTTCTAATATGGTTTTGTTTCCCGGTTTCGTTGATGTTCATGTTCATCTTCGTGAGCCGGGATTTTCTTATAAGGAAACCATCCGTTCCGGCACACTGGCCGCCGCGCACGGCGGCTTCGCTCACATTGCCGCCATGCCGAACCTGAACCCCGTGCCCGACTGCGCCGAATCGCTCGCGCTCCAGCGCGCGCTCATCGAGAAGGACGCCCTCGTTCATGTCCATCCCTATGGGGCGATCACGGTCGGCGAAAAGGGCGAGCGGCTTGCAGACCTTGCGGGCATGGCACCAGACGTCATCGCCTTTTCCGACGACGGGCGCGGCGTGCAGTCCGAGAGCATGATGCGCCAGGCGATGGCCGAGTGCCGACATCTCGGCAAGATCCTTGCCGCGCACTGCGAGGACAACGCCCTGCTTCGCGGTGGTTACATCCACGACGGCGCGTATGCCCGCGCCCACGGGCACCGCGGCATCTGCTCCGAGAGCGAATGGGGGCAGATCGCGCGCGACGTAAAGCTTGCCGAGGAAACGGGCTGCGCCTACCACGTCTGCCACGTTTCGACCAGGGAAAGCGTCGAGGTCATCCGCGTGGCCAAGCGCCGCGGCGTGGACGTGACATGCGAAACAGCGCCGCACTACCTCGCCTTCACACAGGACGATCTACAGGAGGACGGACGCTTCAAGATGAATCCTCCCCTGCGCGATCAGGCCGACCGCGACGCGCTCATCGAGGGCCTTCTGGACGGGACGATCGACATGCTCATCACCGACCACGCGCCCCACAGCCGCGAGGAGAAGAGCAAAGGCCTTGAAAAGAGCGCCATGGGCGTTGTCGGACTGGAAACGTCCTTTGCCGCAAGCTACACGCATCTTGTGAAAAAGGGAATCCTGCCGCTGGAAAAGCTCGTCGAGCTGATGCACACCTCTCCGATGCGCCGCTTCGGCTGCGGCACAGAGATCGCTGTCGGCCAGGTCGCCGACCTGACCGTATTCGACCTCAATAAAACCTACACTGTCGACCCCGAAGCATTTCTGACCATGGGACGCGCAACGCCCTTCGCCGGCACGTGCCTCACCGGTGCGTGCAAGCTGACGATGATCGGCGGCGAGATCGTCTGGAAGGAGGATATGCTTTGATCGAAGTAACTTACACCATCGCGGAGAACGCCCTCATTGCCTCGGGCGTCTACCGCTTGAGGCTCGAGGGCGACACCTCGGCCATCACCGCGCCGGGTCAGTTCCTCGACCTTCGCCTGCCCGGTTTCTTCCTGCGCAGGCCCATCTCCATCTGCGACTGGGACGAAAAGAGCGTCACGCTCCTTTATAAAGTCGTCGGCGGCGGAACGGACTGGCTCTCCCGCTGCACGCCGGGGCAGGCGCTCGATGCGCTCTCGGGTCTCGGCAACGGCTTTGACGTTGCCGCCTGCGGCGAAACAACGCTCCTTGCGGGCGGCGGTATCGGCGCCGCGCCGCTCTTCGGCCTTGCAAAGCATCTTCTTGCCGCGGGCAAAACGCCCGTCGCCGTTCTCGGCTTCAACACATCGGCGGATGTTTTTTACGAAAATGAATTCAAAGCGCTCGGCGTGCAGACCGTTATTGCAACGGCGGACGGCAGCCGCGGCACGCGCGGCTTTGTGACCGACGCGCTGCCTGAGCAGTTCGACACCGTCTGCGCCTGCGGGCCGACGCCGATGCTCAGGGCGCTTTGCGCAAAGACGGACAAACCCGGTCAGATCAGTCTGGAAGCGCGCATGGGCTGCGGCTTCGGCGCGTGCATGGGCTGCACGATCGACACGGTGAACGGCCCCAAGCGCGTCTGCCGCGAAGGCCCCGTATTCAGGAGGGATGAGATCAAATGGTAAAAACAAACGTCACGCTCTGCTCTCTTCCGCTCGATAACCCCGTTATTCCCGCGAGCGGTACCTTCGGCTACGGCCACGAGTTCGCAGAACTCTACGATATCAACTGCCTCGGCACGTTCTCCTTTAAGGGAACGACGCGCGAGCCCCGTCTCGGCAATCCCCAGCCGCGCATCGCCGAGATGCAAAGCGGGATGCTCAACGCCGTGGGACTTCAGAATCCCGGCGTGGACGCGGTCATCACCGAGGAGCTTCCCAAGCTCGCGCGCGTTTTCCGCAAGCCCGTCATGGCAAATGTCAGCGGCTTTTCGCTCGATGAATACGTCGAGGTCTGCCAGAAGCTCGACACCTGTCCGCAGGTTGGCTGGCTCGAGGTGAACATCTCCTGCCCCAACGTCCACGGCGGCGGCATGAGCTTCGGCACTGACCCGAAGGCTGCCGCAGCGGTCACGCACGCGGTGAAGGACGCGGTCAAAAAGCCCATCATCGTCAAGCTCTCGCCCAACGTCACAAGCATTGCGGACATTGCCAAGGCCTGCGAGGACGCGGGCGCGGACGGCATCAGCCTCATCAACACCGTGATGGGTATGCGGCTCGACCTTAAAACGAGAAAGCCGCTGCTTGCCAACAGCACGGGCGGTATGTCCGGCCCGGCGATCTTCCCGCTCGCCGTGCGCATGGTCTGGCAGGTCTACGAAGCGGTGCGCATCCCTATCGTCGGTCTCGGCGGCGTGATGAGTGCCGAGGACGTCATCGAGCTGATGCTCGCGGGCGCAACGGCGGTCGAGGTCGGCGCTGCCAACCTTGTCGACCCCTTCGCCTGCCGCCGCATCGTCGAGGATCTGCCCCGCGTCATGCAGAAATACAACATAAACGATTTGAACGACATCATAGGAGGTGCCCACCATGGGTAAGGACGTTATCATCGCGCTGGATTTTGACAGCAAGGAAAAGACCCTCGCATTTCTCGACCGTTTCACCGGCGAAAAGCCCTTTGTGAAGATCGGCATGGAGCTCTTCTACGCCGAAGGCCCGTCCATCGTGCGCGAGATCAAGGCCCGCGGCCACAAGATCTTCCTCGATCTCAAGCTGCACGACATTCCCAACACCGTGAAAAAGGCCATGGCCGTGCTCTCATCCCTCAATGTGGATATGGTCAACCTCCACGCCGCAGGTACGCACGCCATGATGAGCGCCGCGCTTGAGGGACTCACCCGCGTGGACGGTACGCGCCCGCTCCTCATCGCTGTCACGCAGCTCACCTCCACCAGCCAGCAGAGCATGGAGGAAGAGATCGGCATTCACGCCCCGCTTGAGAATGTGGTCATCGACTATGCCAAAAACGCAAGACTCGCCGGGCTTGACGGCGTGGTCTGCTCTCCGCTTGAAGCCGGCCGCATCCACGAGACCTGCACGAAGAACTTTCTCACCGTCACCCCCGGCATCCGCTTTGCTGACGCAAAGGCGGACGACCAGGTGCGCATCACCACGCCCGCAAAGGCGCGCGAGATCGGCTCGGACTACATCGTCGTCGGCCGCCCCATCACGCAGGCGGAGGATCCTGTCGCAGCCTATCGCAGCTGCGTCAGCGAGTTCGTGGGCTGAGCAATGCGCCGCGATATCATTCTTTTTGATTTAGACGGCACGCTGACCGATTCCGGCCCCGGCATCATGAAGGCCGGGCAGTACGCCCTGCGCGCGTTCGGCATCGAGCGCGACTGGCGCGAGCTGTCGTTCTTCGTCGGCCCGCCGCTCAGCGAGACCTTCGCGCGCTTCGTGAGCGCAGAGAATGTCGACGCTGCGGTCGCAAAATTCCGCGAATACTATCAGCAGAACGGCTGGCTCGACAACGCCCCCTACCCCGGCATTCCCGCGCTGCTCGCGCATCTCAAAAGCAAGGGCAAGCGCCTTTTCGTTGCCACGTCGAAGCTCGACATCATGGCTGAGCGCATTCTGGAGCATTTCGGTCTTGCGCCCTACTTCGACGCCATCTGCGGCGCACCCGAGGGCGACAGGGAAGCGGGGAAAAAGGTGAACGTCGTCAAAGCCGCGCTCAAGGCAGCCGGCTGCGACGATCTTTCCCGCGCCGTCATGGTCGGCGACCGCGAGCATGACGTCATCGGCGCGCATCTTGCGGGGCTCGACGTGATCGGCGTGCTTTATGGCTACGGCAGCCGCGAAGAACTCACCGCCGTCGGCGCTGACCAAATCGCCGAAACCCCGGAGGCATTGGAAACACTAATTCTGTCAACAAACTGACATTTTGAAAGGAGAAGAGATAGAAATGGAGCATTTGGAACGCAGCATTGCGGAGGGTCTGCTCTCCATCCGCGCGGTCTTTTTCCGCCCGGACGAGCCCTTCACCTGGGCGAGCGGCATCAAGAGCCCTGTCTACTGCGACAACCGCCTCATTCTGACCGCACCCGAGGTGCGCACGCAGGTGGAAAGCGCACTGTGCGAGGTCATCCGCGCAGACTATCCCGACGCGGAGGTGCTGATGGGCACGAGCACGGCGGGCATCGCCCACGCCGCCATCGTCGGCCACATGATGGGCCTTCCCATGGGCTATGTGCGTTCTTCCGGCAAGGATCACGGCCGCCAGAACCAGATCGAGGGCCGCCTTGAGCCGGGCCAGAAGGTCGTCGTCATCGAGGACCTCATCTCCACCGGCGGCAGCGTTCTGGACGTTGTGAACGTCCTGCGTGAAGCGGGCGCGGAGGTGCTGGGCATTGCGAGCATCTTCACCTATGGGATGCAGAAGGGGCTTGACCGCCTTGCCGCCGCCAACGTGAAGAACCACAGCCTGACCAACTTTGACGTCATCGCCGACGTAGCGGCGAAGCAAAATTACATCCACCCCGAGGACGTTGCGCGGCTCATTCAGTTTCGCAACAACCCGTCGGATGAATCTTGGATCGGAGGAAAGAACTAACATGGAGCATTTGATCGACATTTTGCAGCTGACCACCCAGGAGATCGACGATATGGTCGCCACGGCCAACGACATCATCGACCACCCCGACGCCTACGCACACAAGTGCGACGGCAAGATCCTCGCAACGCTCTTCTTTGAGCCCTCTACCCGCACGCGCCTGAGCTTTGAGTCCGCGATGCTCGGTCTCGGCGGCAAGGTGCTGGGCTTCTCGTCCGCAAGCAGCTCTTCCGCCGCCAAGGGCGAGAGCGTTTCCGACACGGTGCGCACTGTCAGCTGCTATGCTGACATCATCGCCATGCGTCACCCCAAGGAGGGCGCGCCGCTGGTCGCCTCCATGCACTCTGAGGTCCCCGTCATCAACGCGGGCGACGGCGGTCACAACCACCCCACCCAGACGCTGACCGACCTTCTCACCATCAACCGCGAAAAGGGCCGCTTCAATGACCTGACCGTCGGCTTCTGCGGCGACCTCAAGTTCGGCCGCACCGTCCACTCCCTCATCAGCGCCCTGAGCCGCTACACCGGCATCAAGATCGTTCTCATCTCCCCCGAGGAGCTCAAGCTTCCCAGCTACGTGAAGAACGAGGCGCTCAAGAAGAACAACATCCCCTACGAGCAGACGACCGACCTCGAAGCCGTCATGCCCGAGCTCGACATTCTCTACATGACCCGCGTTCAGCGCGAGCGCTTCTTCAACGAGGAAGACTACCTCCGTCTGAAGGACAGCTACATCCTCACCCCGGAGAAGCTGCGCAACGCCAAGAAGGATCTCTGCATCCTGCACCCGCTGCCGCGCGTGAACGAGATCTCCGTCGCCGTGGACGACGATCCCCGCGCCTGCTACTTCAAGCAGGTCCGCAACGGCCGCTTCATCCGCATGGCGCTCATCCTCAAGCTGCTTGGTATTGAATAAGGGAGGGACTTACACATGATCATCGACGCTATTTCCAACGGTATCGTTATCGACCACATCTCCGCCGGCAAGGCGATGGAGCTCTACAACATCCTCGGCCTTGACAAGCTCGACTGCTCCGTCGCGCTGCTCAAGAACGTTTCGAGCGGCAAACTCGGCCGCAAGGACATCATCAAGATCGACCAGGTGCTCGACCTTGACTGGGATGTCATCGGCTATGTCGACCCCGGCATCACCGTCAACATCATCAAGGACGGCAAGCGCATCGAAAAGCGCCAGCTCAAGCTGCCCGAGCGCATCACCAACGTCATCCGCTGCAAGAATCCCCGCTGCATCACCTCCGTTGAGCAGGAGCTGCCGCAGGTCTTCACACTGACCGAAGAGAGCACGCGCACCTACCGCTGCCTGTACTGCGAGACCAAGGCCGAAAACTAAAAGAAGCCGAAAAAGAGGGAACATTACGCAGGAGATTTATGCCAGGCTTATCATGTACAACTTCTCTGAATTGATTACCTCACACGTAGTCATTCAGAAATTCAAAACAAAACGAGATTACAAATGTACGTATTTCAAGCGTTTATACGCTCTAAAAATGGCTGTATCGCCCTCATAACCCGGAGGACGTAGGTTCGAGTCATGCCTCCGCAACCAGAAAGTCCTGAAATCTTACGATTTCAGGACTTTTTTCTAGCCTGCTGGCGGTAATCGGAAGGCGCAAAATAACGCTTTCTAACACTTTTCTAACACATTTTGTCAGAGAGCCATCTGCGACTTTTTATAAACTATAGATTTCCGTCACTTGGATGTTTGACAAGTGACGGAAACGTGACGATAATGTTGTATATTAAACCAGACTACTTTTTGAGGGGGATAGTGTGATGGAAGACACAATTATCAAAGCGCTTCTGCTCGGTTACGCGCATATTGAGTGCAATGGCACGCCCATAAGAATTTGCTTAAAAAAGGCGCAGGGACTTCTTTTTTATCTGCTGGTGCATAAAAAGGCAACAAGAGATGAGCTGACAGGCCTCCTCTGGGGAGGGGAAGACAATGAGCTTGCCCGCCGACACTTGCGCGATAATCTCTATCATCTAAAAAAGGTTGTACCGATTGAGCTTGTGGTTCCCGCAGGGCGTAGCGCAATTCAACTTAATCCAGAACTTGGATTTTACATTGATGTCGATGAATTTCTCAAAGCTATGGATGTCGAGGCTTATCAGGGAGAGTTTCTGAAAGGGTTTAGCGTTCCGAACTGCTATGAATATGAGGAATGGTTGGAGCGGACGCGTACTTCCTTGCGTGAGGCCTATTTGCAGCAGCTTGACAAGCGGGCCGAATTCTGCCTTTCTGAAGGAAGAGACGGCGAGGCCGAGGCCCTCTGGCGAAAATATTTGCAGGAAGAACCTCTGTGCGAAACGGTTTCCATTTCTCTGATGCGGTTCTATCGCGCACAGAAGGATTATAACCGGGCGGCGTTGATCTACCGCGGCCTGCACAAGGCTATGGCTGATACGCTTGGTATTGCGCCACTCAAGGATACTTCAGAATTGTACTATTCCATTATGAAAGAGTGGAATGAGCAATCGGAAAACGGCGAAATTAACGATGACTTTCTTGTTGGACGGCAGAATCAGCTACAGTATTTGCTCCATTTGTTTCCACGTATGCATACATCAAAGCATGCACGGTCTTTCGTAATTCTTGGAGAAGCGGGAGTCGGCAAAACCCATCTTTTGTCATACTTTCTTTCGCATGGTGATGTATCAAGCTATGAGATTATTACTACATCCTGCTTCAAATCCAAGCAGGATGAATACCTTTATCCGTGGCAGACTATTATGCTCTCCCTCTCTAATTTTATAGAGAAAGAGAGCATTCCCATTTCTAATGCATATATGCAGGCCGTCAGTGCGCTGTTCCCTACAATGAAATGCTTCGGCGTATTGAGCCGGAGAAAATTATTTGCTACAACACGCCCTTTCCTGAAATGCAGGGGAACATCGTGTATGTGGATTTTGAGCGCAGCTCGTGGAGATATATGAGCTATGAGAGAAATTATAAGGCAGAAGATCTCGACGCTTTCAAAATTGGCGAGACATATCGACCTGAATGTGATACAATAGAGCCATACTTGATCGGCGGCACTTATAAGGGCGGCGGCAGCGCCTATGGCGGAAAGTGGAAGCCCTCTAAGCCGGATGATGAACGTTTTTTAGGTGAACCCGGCAGCATCAACCGCACAGCTGATCGTAACGGGGATTTAAGAGAAACTAAGATTGGCGCAGACGGTAGGGCAGTCAAGGAACGGCATTACTCAAATCACGGCAATCCCAAACAGCACTCTATTCCTCACGATCATAACATTGTATGGGAAGGTAACCGACCAAACTGGGGCAAAGCAGAAAACTATTGGGGCGGAGATATTCCTGATTTCAAGTCATATTGGAGGTGTGGCATGCCCTATCGCATTTTAAAATCCAAAAACTCATTGGAAGATAACCGTTTTAAATCGATCAGCGATTTTAAGTGGTGTATGAAATGTGGCGGAGAAGTAGAAATTGAATGGAACGGCATTCATTATGGCATTATTCGATATGGAACAGATGACAAAATCACAATTTATGTTTGGAATTGTCCCGAGACGGAATGCTGCTTTAACACCGCTGATGATGCACTTGAGTACATGGTCGGTTCCGATCGTCTGCGTGATGTGATTACGCAGGTCACGGTGCTTGACCGTTCAATTTAGGATGAATACCTCTTGCCGACTATCGGCAAACCGTTGATATATCTGTATTTTCTGAGATCCTATAATTACACTCCGACCATGCAGAGTGTCCTTATAGGATCTGAGTATCCTGTAATGGACACTCTGCTTTTTTGTTTCCCACAAAATTCATACCGCAACCTGTTCCGGGGCGTAGCTGAGTGCTACGCCTTTTCTTGTTTCCATGATAATGTCGGTCTCCGGGATTTTCCGGCGATCCGGCACATCAAAGGCACCGATGCAGTTGTAGTAGATCACGACACGCTGATTGGTAACGCCGTCCTGCTTTTCGGCGTGGTACACCTCAATGTGGTCGATCAGCTCTGCAACCATCCGCTTTGTAATGGTGGTCGCATCCGTGTACCGCCGCACCGTTTCAAGGAAATCGTCAATGTCCATGCGCTTGCTCTCGTCCTTTTTCAGTTCCAGCCGCAGCGCCTTGATCTTCTTGGCGTTTTCGCCCTGCTCCTGTTCATAGCGTTTGGACATTTTGGCAAACCGGGCATCGTCGATCTTACCCGCCACATTGTCCTCATAGAGCCGTTCAAAGAGCATATCCAGTTCCCGGTCACGGGCGGTCAGCGCGTCCAGCTCCCGCTGCTTGCGGAGCGCGGTATTTTCCGCTACCTTTGCCGAGCGTCCGATCATGGCCTTGATAAAGTCATTTTCATATTCGCTGGCGAAGCAGGCCAACCGCTTGACCTCGTACAAAACGACTTGTTCCAAGAAGTCCAGCCGGATATAGTGCGTCTTGCTGCACTTGCGATAGCCGGAGTTGTGATTTTGGCAACTGAAAAACTTGATGTCGTGGTTGTTCTGGTTGAAGTGGAAATTGAGGTTGCCGCCGCACTCCGGGCATTTCAGCAAGCCGGAGAATACGCTGGGCTCCTGCGTGACCGTGGGCTTTTTGCGGCGCGTCCCTTTTTGGAGCGCCTGCACCTTTTCCCAAGTCTGGCGGTCAATGATAGCCTCATGGACATTGAGGAAGATCGCCCGGTTTTCCTCCGGGTTTTCGATCCGCTTTTTCATCTTGTAGGACTTGGAGTAGCTTTTGAAGTTGATGACATCGCCGCAGTATTCCTGCAAGGTGAGGATCTTCTTGACGGTGGTATGTCCCCATTTGGTAGGCTCCACGGTGCTTTTTGACCCGCCCCGGCTTGTCCCACGGCTGCGCCAGTAATAGGTGGGATTGACCACACCATCGGCGGCAAGGCGGGCGGCAATTTCCGCCAGCCCGTACCCCTCCAGCGCCATGCGGTAGATCCGGCGCACGACCTCGGCGGCTTCCGGCTCTACCACCCAAAAGCGGGGATCGTCCGGGTTTTTGATGTAGCCATAGGGCGGCGGAGAAAGCGGAACACCGGCGTTTCCTTTCATCTTGTTCACGATCCGGCGCTTCTTGGAAATATCTTTCGCATAATACTCGTTCATAATATTTTTGAACGGGGTGAAATCGTCCTCACCTTCATCGCTATCCACGCCATCGGAAACAGCCACCAGCCGTATATCGTGAAGCGGGAAAAATTCCTCAGTCAGCTTGCCGACTTCAATGTAGTTACGCCCCAGCCGAGACAGGTCTTTGACAAACACCGCCGAGATATACCCGGCCTCGATTGCGGTCAGCATTTTCTGAAAACCGGGACGCTTCATGGTCGTTCCAGTGATGCCATCGTCTACAAAGAAAATCGTGTCGGTATACCCTTTGTCCTTGGCGGCCTTTTGGAGTATCTTCCTCTGATTTTGGATGCTGTTGGACTCGCTGTCCATATTATCGTCACGGCTCAGTCGGCAGTAGAGAGCGGCTGTGCCGAGTTCGTGTTTTTTGCTTGACTGTTTCATATCAATCAACCATTCGGCCGCGTTGCGTCCGCACAAATAGGGATGAAAGCGT
>OGKG01002520.1_pt1 | contig 18961 bp, 19 predicted proteins | sample 1572201 | NCBI WGS metagenome assembly OGKG01 (sample SAMEA2582146, study PRJEB24529) | metagenome | biome: Human gut stool | place: China | collected 2011 | reverse complement strand
CAGTTTTGTTAGTAAAGATGTTTTTCTCCATATGCTGTGAATATAATGATTTCTATTTTGTTTATTTGTAGATAGTTATATTCTGTTCTATATTCGTTATACCATTTGTCATCTTTAAGCACATGTGTACCAGGTGTTAAGTCTGCTTTTTTTAGATAAATGGTTGTACAATCATTCTTTAGATATCGTGTGCTCTTATATATGCGTATATACGCATTGCGTATAATGTTATTAACTTCATCATCTGTTAATGGATTATCAATAGTGTATTTTATACTGTATCCATATTGAGTATAATAATAACCTCTATCGTTGTCAAATATAGACTCTTTTGTAAGATCGGTACTGCAATCTGTTATTTTAAGAGCATTCTCTAATCCTTCTTGCGTGAAGTTGATTTTATCAGATCGTGTACCTGCGACATTGCTGCTTTCGCTTCCTGCAGTGTTTAGCTTGATTTCACCAGTACGTTCTCCAGCTCTCCATGCTCGTTCGACAGTAGCTTCAATGGTTGCGTCACCGTTACCCTCGCTCTTGTCTACACTTAACCATTTTGGAACCTCAATATTCCATGAACCATTGGTTTTTACATTGATTGTAAATGTACCACCATTCCAAGCCACTTTTTCTGAGTAGCTTTGCGGGATAGTACTTGTTACCTCTGTTTTCAGCAACTCCCACGGATCATAGTCGTCGCTACATGCAGTTACACCAAACGCTCCCATTGCTAAAGGTAGCAATAGTAGCCATTTGCTTTTCAGATTTTTTTTCATGTTTGTTAAGTCTTTGCACCAAGGCTCCGTTGTATGCGTTTATTAATAAAGTAGTAGTTAATTTATATAAATAAAAACGTGGAGCCAGTCCTGCTGCTCGTTCCACGATAGAAAGGCCTTCGCATTGCCCGACAAGTCGAAACGAGCAACGCTGAAAGCCCCACGTAGATGTGAATATATAGTACCCCTCTTGCCTCACTGTGAAAAAGACACAATGAGCCAATGAGGGTGTATAGTATATAATACACCCCATGAGGCGTTCCCGTTGCTTTGTTCTTGACTTGTCGATGAGTTTGCGAAGTTCTTCTACCGTCAAAACCAAAGCGTACAGTTACGCCTTTATGTATATAAATGTTATGCTTCCCATCAAGCATTTGGAGCTTTCAGTAGAAGTAAACTATTGCAAAATTAATGTTTTATTTTTAGAAATGGCGAGTAATGTGAAGATACATTTTCACATTACTCGCCATTTAATATAAATTAACTAATTGCTTGGTGGATACTAAGCTGCTTATTTTTTATGCAAAACATACAGCTTGGCTGTTTCGCCCTCAGGCTCATTACCGAGCGAGTCGGTCATGATGACGCTGCTGTTGTCCTTAACCTTGTAGAAGGTGTGGTCGCCGCTCGATGGACGAACAAGCATCAGTACGCTGTTGTTGAGAACCTCCAACATGCCGCTTGCCTCGTCGTGACCATCCTTGCGGTCGATATAGTCCTGCTGCAGCTGATATGTGCTATCGGCGTTGATAGTGAGCACGGTCTTGATGCCCGGGCAGTCGGCTGCAGGCAGTGTGCCCTCGTATGTGCCGGCAACGGCAGCGAGGTCTACGCTTTTGGCAGCTGTTGTGTCAGTTACGCTTGTCGAATCGGTGTTCGCTTCGTTCTGTGCGGTGTTCTTGCCATTGCAAGACACCATCAATGCTGCAGCCAAGAGTGCAGCGTACATAAGATTTCTTTTCATATCTTTTTTTGCTTATCATTATTTGTGGCGCAAAATTACGTATTTATAATCAGATACTATCTGTTGGTGTTTTTAAAAGTTCTAAAAAGATATTAGGGAATGGAAAATTCCCCAAGAGCCGACTCTTGCAGAAAATAGAGCAAGGCGAAAGAAACATACTTGCCATACCGTTGCTTACATATATAAATAAGGCGTAAATAACTAAAAAGCAACATTATTCACAAATAAAAAAGTTAGCATTATGGCAACAGTAAAAGTAAAGTTCCGTGCATCCTCGGTGCCAGGAAAGGAAGGCACATTGTATTATCACCTCATTCATCAGCGCAGTCTGCGCTGGATTAGTACCGACTATCATGTCTTTCCTGACGAGTGGAACGACAAGAAGTCGGCTATCATTGTTTCTAACCGCAACAACCGACAGGCACATCTACTGCTAATCCAGTCGCAGACAGATTGGGAGATGAAGCAGATGCAGCGTATCATCCGTGATAAGGATGCAGAGGGCATCTCTTATACCATTGACGACATAGCCAAGGAGATACAGCAACTGCCATCGAGCCAAAGCGTATTTGCTTTCTTTCGCCAGCAGATAGTCAAGAAAGAACAAATGCAGTGCATCGGCACCAAGAGTAACTATGTCAGTGCTACCAACCGTTTCATGGAGTTTCGTGGCAATGAAGACCTTACCTTCTCACAAATGACAAGCGAGATGATGGAAATGTATCAGGCATGGCTATGGAACAGAGGTGTCGGACAAAACACCGTAGCGTTCTATCTGCGAACCCTCCGCACCCTCTACAACAAGGCGGTGGAAGCAGGGCAAGCTCCACCAAATGATATCTTTTCTCACGTGCAGACCGCTAACGTGAGAACAGCCAAACGTGCCATTACTGTCAAGGAAATTCGCAAGATAGAGAAATTGGACTTGCCAAGAGGTTTCTCCCTTGACAAGGCACGAGACCTGTTTCTTATCAGTTTCTATCTGCGTGGAATGGCATTTGTAGATATGGCGTTTCTGAAGAAGACAGACTTGAAATGTAGTATGGTAAACTACAACCGTCGCAAGACCCACCAAAACCTCAATATAGAGTGGATGAAACCGATGCAAACCATCATCGACAAATATGCCGAGCAAACCAAGGACTCTCCTTATCTGCTACCCATCCTGACAGGCAAGGAATCCTCTCCATACACCGCATACCGCAAGGTGGAGCACAACACCAACTATAACCTGAAGAAAATTGGTGAGATGGTAGGCTTGAAGATACCGCTCACCACATACGTGGCACGCCATACCTGGGCAAGCATCGCCCTGCACATGAACATACCGATAGCCACCATCAGCGAGGGTATGGGGCACAACTCCTTCAAGACCACACAGATTTACTTACAGTCGTTAGACATGGCAACCATCAACGAAGCCAACGCACGGATTATAAGAAAAATCCGATTAAGCGAGTGCAATGAAAAATAGTTTTCAGATTGCTGAGCGTGAGGATTTTATCAAAGGATTTTAAAAGATTTGTAAATAAATGGTAGCATTTACACCATCCCGAAATGATGATGGAAATGTTTAGCAAATTTCACGCTTTCTTCTTATAAAAGAGCAAAAACAGCCGAAACAAGTGCAAATCTGCCACTTGGAGAAATCATTCAAGGCAGATTTGCTAAACATTTGCGTGATTTTTTTAGAATGACTAACAGAAAATGATAAAATCTAACATGTAATCCAACTAATTTTCGTATTTTTGTAGCGAGTTCGCTCTTTTATAAGAAGAAAGCGTAACGAATGTAAAATACATATGCAAAAGCTGTAATGTCTGATACTCATAAATACGAGATTAAGATTATGCACGACAATAACAAATTGACTAGGCTTTCACAACCATCATGTATGGTTGTAGCTAATTACATAAAGTAGAGCAGAATTTATGAAACCGGATGGTACGAATTCTTTTTCTACAGCCGACGAGAAACGTGTTTCTCAAGAGGGCAATCACTTTACTGAGCCAGACGTAAAGACTGGTTCAGAGGTAAAGAAGTGTCTTCAATCGGACGGAACCACATGGTCGTATCTCTTTGTGCATCATAGCAAAGTGAAGGGCATGGAAGCGCAGTTGACCAAAGACGGTAGAACATATTTTGTGCATAAAACTATAAGGTATTTCAAGAGAATGGGCAAGCAGAAAGTGCAGCACAAAGAAATACCGACTGTCAGCGGACTTGTCTTCTTCCAAGGCTTTCCCGAAGAGATACAAACCTATCTTGACAAGAAATTCCCTCGCACTCATCTGTGCAAGAATTGTAGCACAGGCAAAGTGGCAGAAATTAAAGATTCACAGATGCGACCATTCATGCGTGTCAACGAGACAGAGCCTGAACGCATCCGTTTCCTGCTTAAACAATTCCATTACTATGCCCGCAACCGCATCCTGCTCCGTATCACCAGTGGAGAATTGGCAGGATTGGAAGGCTATGTCATCCGCATCAACCGAGATCGTCGTCTTGTGATGGATGTGGGTGGTATCAGCGTTACCATTGCAGGGGTCCATGCCGAGCACTTTGAGGAAGTGGAGCCAAACGGCACATCAATAACAGGTACCAATCCATTCTACCAGCGTAATCTGCAAGAGCGAGAAGCCATCATCGACCGCTACTTTCACCCAGTGAAAACAGCTAATGAGGTCGCTGTCCAAGCCGAAAACATCGACTACCTGCGAGAATACGTGTTGGCAGAGTTTGCACAAAAACGCATGGACATCAACAAGGCATGGAATACCTATACCTTTATCATCAAGGAGATTGGCTACTACTATGCCCCATTTATCGAGCAATTCAAGGAAAACCTCGACCCCATCATGCGTGAAGGAGGCAAGGTACTCCAAGAAATGGAACGGATTATCAAAAGTCCTTATATCAGTCCTAACGACAAGACCAGATACGAAAATGACTATCAGGAGATATTGTCGCAATACGAATATCTGTTCTAATCACAACTATTCTATCCACCTGAAAATATTATGAGCATTCAAGCAAGGACATTGCTTAGGCGTAGTGGGCTTTTTCTATATATATAAATAAGGTGGAATCCTTGCGAGGCTACATCACCCTCTTCCGCTCCTGCAAGACTGCAAGAGATTTGGGCGAGGTGGTGGCAACCATGCGTCAGCAAGGGTCGTCCCTCACGGATGAACTCATCGTCAAGCAGAGTTTTATATCCCTCCTCCTTCCCTTTGTACACACATGAGAAAAGGGGCTGACCATTGACAACATCCGAGTGGTAATCAACAGCGCTTGGGCAAGTAGCAAGAAAGCCCTTCGCCAGTTAGGGCGACAAATATCCTGAAAAAGTATCCTAAGATACAAGGACAAGTATTTTAAGATACATCGCCAAGTATCATAAGATACTTTGGAAAGTAACCTAAGGTCGCAAACGACATGAAGTAGATATACCTACACCTACACCTACACATGATCCGCAAGGCACAAGAGTTCATGAATGAGAACCACTTTGACGACATATCACGTTTGCATTGTCTTTTACGCCAGATGATGCCCAAGGAATATCATGACCTCATTGATAATATCATGGAGTGTCAAGACCCTCATGTTATTTTCAAGGTCAGCGGTGGAAACAACCTCATTGCGCTAAATGCAAATCAAGCCGAGCTAAAGGTGCAAGAAAAATCCCCCGATAAAATAAAAAAATATAAATAACAATCTAAAACTGAGACCTATGGATTTACAAGTGAAACGATTTTCTGACATCGACCTCCAAGATGCCTTCTTTGGTTCATTGCGAGAAAGTTATCCGGAGTTTGATGAGTGGTATAAGAAGAAGTCTGATGCAGGAGCTACCGCCTACTGCTATTATGTAAACGATGAGTTGAAAGACTTCCTTTATATGAAGATCGAGGAAGAAAGACTTACCGATGTTACACCTGTGCTTCCTGCAAAGAAACGTTTGAAGGTAGGCACATTCAAGGTGGATAATGACAGCCGCCATACCACTCGTGGCGAGCGATTCATGAAAAAAATCATGGAGAATGCGGTTGCAGAGAATGTGGAAGAGATTTATGTTACCATGTTCCCAACAGATGAGTTGATGAAATTGATAGCTATGTTTGAGAAGTTTGGTTTCTCGCATGTGGCTAACAAAAATCATGCAGACGGCAGAAGCGAGTATGTCTTGGTAAAGGATATGAGAAATCATGTTGATGATATGATACATGATTATCCGTTCGTCAAGAAAGCAGGTTCGGGCAAGTATGTACTCTCCATCAACCCAGAGTATCATACCAAACTTTTCCCAGACTCCATCTTGAATAATGAGCAGGAATACGACTTGATACAAGACGTTTCTGAGACAAACAGTATCTACAAAATCTATATTTGTTGGATGCGAGGAGTCAAGGACTTGAAGAAAGGTGACAAACTCGTCATCTATCGCACAAGTGATAACCAAGCCCCTGCCGCCTACCGTAGCGTATGCACCTCGGTATGTACCGCTTGTGAAGTAAAGACTTATAAAGACTTTGCTGATGAGGATGCCTTTGTGAAATACACCAATCGTTATTCTGTGTTCAATGAGCGAGAACTGAGAGGTTGGTATAAGCAAAAGAATTATTTCACCGTCATCAAGATGGTATATAATATCGCCTTTACCAAGAAAGTAATCAACAAGGTAATGAAAGAGCAAGTTGGCTTGTGTCCTCATTATTGGGGCTTTTTCAAACTGACAGATGCTCAATTTGACAAAATATTAGAATTAGGAGAAATAGATGAACGTTATATTGTCGATTAAGCCAGAGTTTGTAGAGAAAATCTTCTCGGGTGAGAAGAAATATGAATACCGCAAGGTTCTCTTCAAGCAAAAGGTCGATACCGTATATATTTACGCCAGCCGTCCCATCAGTAAGATAGTCGGCGAATTTAAGATAGAAGAGATTATTTGTGATACGCCCGAATATATTTGGAAGTTGACAAAAGAGCAATCAGGGGTTACAAAAAAGTTCTTCGACAAGTATTATGAAGGAAAGGACAAGGGAGTGGCATTGAAGATAAAGGACTGTAAGGAGTACGAGGAAGGAGTCAATCCTGATTCCTTGGTCTCGAATTTCAAAGTACCCCAGTCATTCATCTATTTCAATATACATTAGTTACAACCGAAGTAAACTATGATAGTATTACCAGATACCACAGCCTTTGATTCCAGCATACGTTTGGTGCAACTCGTAAGAGGTGCGACTAAAGCTGAGATGCTGAAAGTGTGCGATAAACTCGACCTGTATGTCAGCCCAAACTTGAAAAAGGACGAGACTGCACGTCGAGTGGCACAGGAACTGCTTGACAGCCCAATTGAGATATTGAGCAATCTCAATAAGTAAGAATTGCAAATCATTGATGAGTTTGTAAAAGGCGGTACCAACACCTATGTCATTCGCAAGATGCGTAAAACCGAGTATAAACTTCAGAAACTATACTTGGTCGCCACCTATTGCGATGAGGAAAAGCAAGAATGGCACATGCTAATGCCTGACGAACTCCGAGAAGCCTTGTCAAACGACTATGGATTCTATCTGGATTTGGCAGAGAAAGGTCAGAAAGGACCGACTGCTAAACCACTTCGTATGATGGCAGCAATGAAACGGATAATGGAAGAATAATAGATTTTTACGGTAGGTACCATACCAGTTGTTAATAAACATATAGAGTGTACCTTAAGTACAAAATTTGTAGAATTACGAACATTGAAAGATGAGCGACCTTAAATCATACTATTTGACAGTATCCAAACTCTTGCAAAATGAAGGACATGATGATTTGTCTGAATTTTGCAACGAACGTTATATGTCTGACTATGTCGTTGACCATGACAATTGGGATGGTGGCATTGACACATATAGTATAGATATTGAAGTACCCGTAGAGGTTTTTGGAAAATGGCAATCTGTGATTGAAGGAGGAATTGAGAGTCTTGAAAAACTGATAGCAGAGGCATTCGACATTGCTGTCAGAGGCATTAATTCCATACGAATAGGCAATGTAACGATACGACCTATAGCTAGAGTTTATGAAAAGACACAAGAAAGAGGTTATCTGTCAATGCCTTTGCATTTTGAGGTACAAACAAAGCAAGGTCAAAGAGCTGATTATTTAGCAAGTGTACAACCACCCAAACGTTATCCTTGTTTCATTCTTGTTTTTAATTGGGATTGGACTGATTTTGAATATCATACTTGGTTCTGTTTGTTCTATTTCGCTTCTGAGACTGATAGACGAATGATTGGAGAATTGAAGCTGATGAACTCAGAACAGGATAATACGATGGATGCGTTGCCAGAAGAGTTCGACGAACCATTGGATGATAGTTTTTGTTCGTTAGGCATCAAAACGGATTATTACATCGGGTTACGACAAGAACTTAAAAACGAACAACTTATCAAGGAAGTGCAGCATTATCTTTGTGATTGTACGTTTGAGCCTTCTATTTATGACAAGCATCGTGGTGAAAGGATCTTTAAAGTTTCCCTGATGCGTGATTTGTCAGCTATGGACGCATTTCAAGAAGGGCAGTCTTTGGCTATGGGAATAGAACCAGATGAAATGTATTCTTTTGTATATACTTATCATCCTAAATATGACGCTTCTCTATATGCAGATTGGAAAGTCAACATTCCTTATAAGCCATTGAGATTCATGCGTACTTTTGGAATTATAGGCATTAATGGTGTCGGTAAAACTCAGATTCTGTCCAGTTTTATAACTGATTTGTTAGCCCAAAAAGAAGATAATTTTAAGAGCTTGCCACATTTCAAAAATATTATTGTAATTTGCTCCACTCCATTTGATAGTTACCCAGAAGAAACACAAGATACGAGAGAGATAATGTACAGGTTGTGTTGCTTGGAGCAAGACAAAACTCTTACATTGGATGGAATAAAACAGAATCTAAATAGAATAATGGAACAACCTACTGTGGAACATGATAGCATGCTTACGGTATGGGTAAGCCTGGTAAGAGAATATGTGGATTCAGCATTTGTGGATCATGTTGTGATATTAAAAAGAGAGGCAGATGATTCGGAACATTACGATATAAACTGGGATGACTTTGGCTCAAATGTCAATATTTTAAGTTCTGGACAGTTGCATATCTTGTCACTTGTGACATATATCTGTGCTAACATTCATTACCGCTCTCTTTTGTTCCTTGATGAACCCGAAGTTCATCTTCATCCCCATATTACGATGGAGTTTATGGCGTTGTTGAGTCGCTTGCTCTATGTATTCAAGAGTTATGCCATTATTGCAACGCATACCCCTTTGGTAGTTCGTGAAATGGCAGGAAAAAATGTGTATCTCATGCAAAAGATGCAGGACGGAATACCACAGATATCCCCCGCAGGTTTTGAAACACTTGGTGAAGATGTAGCCACGCTTTATCGAAATTTGTTTGGTTATGATGAGCAAAGTTCATATTTCAAGAAAATGGTAGACACACTTTGTGATAGAGGTAAAAGCTACGAGGAAATCGTCCGCTATTTCCAACAGGGTATGAATCTGAATATTAATGCCCGACTGATTATACGAGACACAATAGAAGCAAGAGAAAATGCACAACTTTAACAGAAATCCGATTAGCATAGACGACAACTTTGTTAGTGTAGGAAAAGGATTACATTCTGACCAAAGAACCTTTCTCAATGCGGAGAAAAGGCAATTGAAGAATGCTTTCTTGCAGTATGATGCATGTGCCGTGACTAATCCTGTTTCCTTGGAACGATTACAGCCAATATGGTCTGATACTTCAACGGACACCGAAGCCCAGAAGAATGCCAAGAAAGAGAAGCGTGATAGATCATTCAAACTGTATGGTTCTAATCGGCCATTTGTAAATGAACATTGGGAGGGTTTGAAAAGAGTAAATGGCGGAACGCTATTACTGTGTCCGATTTGCGGACTGAAGCCATGTACGGAGATGGATCACTATATGCCTCGCTCTCTGTTTCATGAATATTCCTCACATGCAAGTAACCTCATACCTCTCTGCCATGATTGTAATCAAGACAAACATGATTATTGGTTGAATCGTAAGGGTGAACGTTATTTTTTCAATGCGTTTTTTGACCATTTACCTACGAAAATTATAGATTGTGCTATTAGCGTAAGTCATGGATTTCCGCAAGCAGAAGTTAGTGTTTATACTGGACTTGATGCTGCGAGATATTACGATGCAGTAGTCTTGAGGACAATCAAGAAACTAAAGTTGATTGATAGGTTCCAAGCGACGGCAGATGCTGTGATGAGAAGTGAAATTCAGCGTTTGAAGACAGATTTCTTGGTTCAAACAACAGTATATCATGGTGATAGAAAAGCGTTTTGGATTACAAGAACAAAGTCTTATAATGACTATGTGAAGCACCCGGAATATTTCAATTTTATCGAAGTGGAGATATATCAGGCTTTGAGTGTGTCAGAAGAAATGAAGAACTGGGTGGAATGTAGTGCTGAGTTTTTGAAATAGATGGTAAGCACTCAAATTAGGGCTTAAATTAGAAAGAAGTAACTTCGCTGCTGAATTTAAAACATTGAATTATGTACAGCAGTGAAGATTTGGAACTTTTTCGATAAGTCATGGGCAAAGCAAGCTTGCTTGAACTTTGCCATGGCGAGAAAAAGTATAAAACTTTTTCGATAAGTGAGTACAATTAAAGGTTGCTTTCAGATTGTCGAGCGAAGAATTTTCGTGCAAACGAGTGCAGAGCCAAACTTGTTTGAGCTATGCTGAGTGCTGCTGAAAATCACTTGTGTGTAAAATGTATGTAATTGTCAATAAACAAGTAAAATTTTTAACAACTCAATATATAGGCACTTGTAAAAGTGCCTATACAAAGGGCTATGCCCTAAATTGAGTACTAACATTGTTGTTATGAAAAGAATAATCGAAATAGATTTTATTAAAGGCATTTTAATAATGCTTATGGTATTGTTTCATTTTTCATTTTTCGTTACGGAGCATGAGATGTTAACTGGATTTGTATATGCATTTCATATGTCCGGATTCCTTATTGTATCGGGCTATTTGCTGAACGTCGATAAATCTCTTTCAAAGTTGCTGAGAAAATTATTACCTATTTATGCTTTTTTTGAAATAGTTTATTTAGTAGGTCTAGGTCTTTTATCTTCAGTATTATCTTCTTCCAATCATTTTGAACTGACTTTTGGGAATCTCTTATATAGTTTGATTTTGCACCCTATAGGTACCTATTGGTATCTTCATACTATGATTATTGGATCTGTTTCTTATTGGGCTATTAACAAGATCGGGGGCAAAAATGCAAATATTTTAATATTTCTTGCTTTGTTACTATGGAGCATTGCTTGTTTCGTGGAAGGTTTTATGTGGAAAAATGCCATTTATTTTTTATTGGGTATCACCTTAAGAAGGTTAGAAGTTCCATTTAACAAGTTTTTCAAGCCATCAATGTTGTTTATTGTTCCTGTTATTATTATAGCATTATCTTGTAAAGAAGTAAGGAGAGACACGCTTTCAGGCTTTTTTGTTACTATATTTGTACTTTCATTTTTGATGGCTGCATATGGTAAAATACCTTCGAAACTAAGATTCTATGTTTCATATATTGGACGTAACTCGTTAAGTTTGGTGTTGTTTTCTCCTGTTTATGTAATAGTGGCTAAATTGTATTGTAATAAGTTTTCTTTTATATGTGGAGAATATATATGTGCTATACTAAGTTTATTGGTGGTAGTTTTGCTTTCTCTGATTTCTGTTTATATAATGGATAAAATAGGACTTTCTAAATTGTTGGCTGGTACGAAACTTTATGTACCTATTCATGAAATATAGGGGGATTAAATATGATAATTTATTTATGAAAAAGTTAAATAAGATTTATGATTTAGAGGGAAGAAACAAGGCGATAGTGCTGTTCAAGTTTTTTGCAGCTTTGCTGATAACCTATTCTCATTTGGTAAGCACTCAAATTAGGGCTTAAATTAGAAAGAAGTAACTTCGCTGCTAAATTTAAAACATTTGATCATGTACAGCAGTGTAGATTTGTAACCATTATCATCCGTGTCATCGGTGTAATCCGTGTTTAGTATATTTAGCATTCAACAAGTAAAAACAAATCATTTATCATATACAAAATGTTGAGTAGTACGCAAGTTATAATTATGGCTGGCGGCGTTGGTAGTCGCTTCTGGCCCATGTCCACCCCCGACTACCCCAAGCAGTTTATCGATGTAATGGGCGTTGGACGTTCACTCATCCAGCTTACTGTGGACAGACTAAAGCCTATCTGTCCTATAGAGAATATGTGGGTGGTGACCAACGAGAAGTACATCAGCATTGTCAAGGAGCAGATACCTGACATGCCTACAGACAACATCCTCGCCGAGCCAGAGGCACGCAATACAGCCCCCTGCATCGCTTACGCTTGTTGGAAAATCCAGAAGCAGCACCCCGATGCCAACATCGTTGTAACCCCCTCCGATGCTTTGGTTATAAACACAACCGAATATCAGCGCGTGCTCAGCAAGGCTTTGAACTATACTTCCGATAAGAACGCCATCGTTACCATCGGTATTAAGCCAAGCCGCCCGGAAACAGGCTATGGCTATATCGCTGCAGCCGCCCCCACCAACACAGATGAGATATATAAGGTAGAAGCCTTCAAGGAAAAGCCCGACCTAACCACCGCCGAGCAGTACCTCTCAGCTGGCAACTACTATTGGAATGCCGGCATCTTCGTGTGGAACATTGACACCATTAGCCGAGCCATCCGCACGTTCCAGCCCAAGCTTGCAGCCATCATGGATGAGATGGCACCATCATTTTACACCGACAAAGAAAAAGAGGTCGTTGGCCGACACTTCCCCACCTGCGACAAAATCAGTATCGATTATGCCGTAATGGAGAAGTCGAAGGTAATCTATACCTTGCCAGCCGAGTTTGGTTGGAGTGACTTAGGCAGCTGGGGCAGCCTCCGCACCCTCCTTCCACAAGATGAAGACGGCAATGCCAAGGTAGGCAAAGACATCCGTCTCTACGATTGCAAGAACTGCGTGATCCACGCCGCCGACGAGATCAAGGTGGTCGTGCAAGGCTTGGATGGCTATATTGTAGCAGAGAAGCACGGCCAACTTTTGGTTTGCGAGTTAAAAGAAGAACAGAGAATTAAGGAATTTAGTAAATAAATATCAAGATAATGGGCAATTTCAAAGACATTAAAATAGCCGTAGCCGGAACTGGTTACGTCGGTCTGAGTATAGCAACGTTGCTGTCTCAGCATCATCATGTTACAGCTGTAGATGTAATTGCAGAAAAGGTGGAGAAACTCAATAACCGTGTTTCTCCTGTCCAGGACGATTATATCGAGAAATATCTGGCAGAGAAGCCTTTGAACCTCACTGCCACCCTTGACGGGAAAGCAGCATATAAGGATGCTGACTTCGTTGTGATAGCAGCACCTACAAACTATGACCCCGTAAAGAACTATTTCGACACGACACATGTTGAAGAGGTTATCGATTTGGTATTGGAGGTTAACCCCGATGCTGTGATGGTTATCAAGAGTACCATCCCTGTAGGTTATACCCGTAGCCTCTACTTGAAATACGCAAAAAAGGGAGTAAAGCAGTTCAACCTCCTCTTCTCACCAGAGTTTCTTCGTGAGAGCAAGGCACTCTACGACAACCTCTATCCAAGCCGCATCATCGTAGGCTATCCCAAGCTTATCAATCGTCTAGAGTTCGCAGAAGAGAACGAGGCCATTAAGTCTGTTACTGATGTAGAGATGTTGAAAGAAACTGCCAAGACATTTGCTGATTTATTAGTAGAAGGAGCTATTGGCAATCGGGAAGATGGTGATAATTCAGAAATGAATAATTCTTCATCGCTTGAGTCGACCAATTCAAAACTCAAAATTCAAAATTCAAAATTAAACAAGGGCATTCCTTGTTTATTCATGGGCATGAAGGAAGCAGAGGCTGTCAAGCTCTTTGCCAATACCTATCTGGCACTCCGAGTAAGCTACTTCAATGAGTTGGATACATACGCAGAGGTAAAGGGACTCGATACCAAGGCAATCATCGATGGCGTAGGTCTCGACCCACGAATCGGTACCCATTACAACAACCCAAGCTTCGGCTATGGTGGTTATTGCTTGCCAAAGGATACCAAGCAGCTTCTGGCAAACTATGCCGATGTTCCAGAGAACCTGATAGAGGCAATCGTAGAGAGCAACCGTACCCGTAAGGACTATATCGCTGATGCCGTACTCCAGAAGGCAGGCTATTACAGCTATGCTGATACCAACAGCTATGATGCCAGCAAGGAGCATAATTGCGTGATTGGTGTCTATCGCCTGACCATGAAGTCAAACAGCGACAACTTCCGCCAGTCAGCCATCCAGGGCATCATGAAGCGTATCAAGGCAAAGGGTGCCGAGGTAGTCATTTATGAGCCAACCTTGGAGGAAGGCAGCACCTTCTTCGGTAGCCGAGTAGAGAACAACCTCGAAGCCTTCAAGACACAAAGCCATGCCATCATCGCCAACCGCTACGATGCTTGTCTGGATGATGTAAAGGATAAGGTTTATACTAGAGATATCTTTAGAAGAGACTAATTCTCTACCATAAAAAGGCTACTATGATTAGAATTGAAGTTTTTTCTTTGTTGCTGCGTGGATATTTCCCGAAAGAATGGTCGTTTTGTTATAATACATTTTCTTTTGTCTTACAAGCGAAGAAAATGCGTTAGCACTCAAATTAGGGCTTAAATTAGAAGAATGCAACCTGTGAAAAATGCAATAACGCCAGATGGTGCATATTATTTACAAATAGTATTAACGAATCAACTCGGATTGAATCTTCGCAATCTTATGTGTCATGGAATAGTTGCTCCTCAATATTTTGGATATTGTTGTGCAGGGTGGTTGCTTCACGTCTTGTTTTTGATAGGCATGGTGAGAGAAAAGAATGTTCAATAATAATAATCACAATCAAATTCTCTAAAGTAATTTATGTCAGAACAATCATCAGATAACAACAATCGAATAGCGAAGAATACTCTACTTCTTTACTTCCGAATGCTCTTTATGATGGCAGTAACACTTTACACGAGTCGTGTAGTACTGAACACATTGGGAGTGGAGGACTATGGTATATATAATGTGGTGGGAGGTGTCGTATCTATGTTTGGATTTATTAGTGGTTCCATGGCCTCTGCCACCCAAAGGTATATCACCTTTGCTTTGGGGCAAGGTAATAAGGAAAGATTGCAAACAGTATTCTGTACAACTATTCAAATTCATGCTTTGATAGCAGTAATCATTGTGTTGTTATGTGAAACTGTCGGTATATGGTTTTTATATAATAAAATGCAGATACCTCCGGACCGTATGGATGCTGCATTTTGGGTACTACAATGTTCCATTGTGGCTATGGTGGTGATGATAATGAGTGTCCCATATAATGCAGTTATTATAGCTCATGAGAAAATGTCGGCATTTGCTTATATCTCTATTTTAGATGTCGTTCTGAAATTGGCTATAGTGTATATGCTTTTGGTGTTTTCTATTGATAAATTGTTTTTGTATGCCTTCCTCTTGTTGGCAAATCAATTGATGATACGTTTTTGCTATAGTATATATTGTAACCACCATTTTGAAGAAACAAAATATAAGTATGTTTGGAATAGAAAGTTGTTTAAGGAGTTGACAGGATTTGCAGGATGGAGTTTGTTCGGTAATTTGGCAGGTGTTCTTTTTAGTCAAGGATTAAATATGATGCTAAATGTATTTTTTGGACCTGTAGTTAATTCTGCACGTGCTGTTGCTGTTCAAGTCCAAAATGCTATACAACAATTTGTTGGTAGTTTTCAGGTTGCACTAAATCCACAAATTACTAAGACTTATGCAAAAGGGGAACTGGACAATATGCGCATATTGGTATTCCGTAGTGCTCGTTTCTCTTTTTTCTTGTTATTTTTTCTTTCATTGCCAATTTTATTTGAAACAAAATTTATATTGACTGTATGGTTAAAGACTGTTCCTGAGAATACTATCGTATTCTTACGCATTATGATATGTACTTCTTTGATTTATACATTGGCCAATCCGCTGATTAATGCGAATCAATCTACAGGTAAAGTTAAGAAATATCAAGCAATTTGTGGAACTATTTTGCTAATGATATTACCACTCTCTTATATATGTCTTCGCTTGGGTTGTCCAGCATATTCTGTGTTTATAGTTCATTTTATGATGGAGTCCATAACGCAAATAGCAAGAATGTTAATTCTGCGTCCTTTGATTGGTATTAGAATCATGGATTACTTTAATCATATATATAAGCAAGTTATGTTAGTGGTTGCCTTATCTGCTATTTTACCATGCATAGTATACTTAAATGTCGAAGAAGGAGCTTGGCGATTTTTGATTGTAGCTTTGAGTTGTGTTTTGTCTGTTTCTACATTTGCATATATTATGGGGCTAACGAGTAATGAAAGATCTTTTGTAAAGTCCAAGGCTATAGCTATAATTCAAAAAATAACAAAACTATGATAAGAATACAAGATAAACAAAGTTGTTGTGGTTGTGGTGCTTGTGTACAGCGATGTCCCAAGCATTGTATTTTCTTGCAAGAAGATGATGAAGGATTCCTTTATCCTAAAGTGGATGAGGTTATATGTATTAATTGTGGATTGTGTGAGAAGGTTTGCCCCATCCTCAATCGAGCGGAAAAGATAGAGCCTCTAAAGGTGTTGGCTGCTAAGAACAATAATGAAGAGGAACGAATGAACAGTTCTTCTGGTGGTGTGTTCATGCCCTTGGCAAGGGAGGTTATCAATAAGAAAGGTGTTGTTTTTGGAGCTGTTTATGATGAGCATTGGGAAGTACATCATGTCTATGCCGAAAAGATTGAAGAAGTCTATCCGATGATGGGCAGCAAATATTTGCAAAGCCGAATAGAGAATACTTATAAAGAAGCGGAACAGTTCTTGGAGCAAGGGCGAGATGTTATGTTTGTAGGCAGTCCATGCCAGATTGCAGGTTTGCGGACATTCTTGCGAAATAAGGAATATCCAAATCTCTTGTTAGTTGATTTCTTGTGCCATGGTGTACCAAGCCCTGGAGTCTGGCGCAGATATTTGGCGGAAACATATGCTACAACGCCAATAGGAGACATTAATTTTAGAGATAAGCGTAAGACAGGTTGGGCAAAATATCGTTTTGTTGTTAAAAAACAATCTCTTACAAATGAGAATGTGGACAAAAATATAATCTTGACATCTGAAAATCATTCAGCTAATACTTTTATGCAAGGTTTCCTCTCTGATATTTTTTTACGTCCTTCTTGCTACGGATGTAAGTGCAAAAATGGTGTAAGTCATAGTGATTTGACTATTGGCGATTTTTGGGGAATTGCTCAGATTGCCCCTGAGTTTGATGATGATAAAGGTGTTGGAATAGTTCTTGTCAATAGTGAAAAAGGAAAAAAAATCTTCTCAAAGTTGTCCTTTGATATCTTGTCTTTTTCTTTGGAAGAGGCTCGTCGCAATAATGGCGGTTTTAACGAGAGTACGTCACCTAATCCAAAAAGAAATCAATTCTTTAGTCAGATAGAAAATGGTATGACCATAAAAACAGCAGTAGCTATTTGTTTGCAATTACCATTAAAGCAGAGAATAATATTTTCTATAAAGAAACTCATCAAATGTTTGTTTTCTGATAGAGAGATAGACACGATTAAAAGAATTATTAAGAGATAAAGAGTATGAAAAAAATAGGAATAACAAGTTATTGGTGTAGCAGTTCTAACTATGGTCAGATACTGCAAGGTGTAGCATTGCAAAGTGTCCTTAGAAAGTTAGGATATTGTCCATGTACTATTGCGTATGATATGGATGCACCAGAGCAATCAGATCATAGCAAAATAGATAAATTTAGGTTGCTACTATTAGGAGAAGTTTCAATTGCAAGGCGAATAATAAGAAAAATCAAATATCTTCTATCTTCAAATAAAATCAATAAACGAAGAGAAAAATGTGACTTTTCTAAGCGGGGTTTTGATGAATTTAAGAATAAATATTTGAAAATGTCTATAGGACAATATAAAACATGTCAAGAAGTTGCTGATAGTCATGAATTTGAAGACTATTATGCTTTTATCACTGGTAGTGATCAAGTTTGGCATGAGGCTTCTGGACCAAAAAGAAGAAAGTATCTATTGTTAGAATTTGCTAAAGAAAACCAAAAGAGAATATCTTATGCGGCAAGTTTTGGAAGAAACAAAATTATACCGATAGGAGAACGTAATGAATATAAACGTGAATTGAAAAGATTCTCGTCAGTCAGTGTAAGAGAGCTATCTGGGGTAAAAATATGCAAGAGTCTTGGTGTGAAAGCTTCATGCGAACTTGATCCGACATTGTTATTATCTAAAGATGAATGGTTCAGCCATTGTAACATGGAAATTCCTGCCCGAAATGCCAAAACTGCCTTTTTCTATACTCTTTCGGCAAATAATGAAATCGTTGTGAGGATAAAAGAACTATTACAATCTTTAGGGTATAAATGTATATATGTTTGCTCAGATGAGTTTCATGAAGATGCCAATGCTAATTGTGAAGCGACGATAGAAAAATGGCTACAATACATAGCATTGTCAAGCATTGTGGTTACAACCTCATATCATGGTACTATTTTCTCTATCAATTTCAATACACCTGTTTTAAGCATTGCGAAAAATGGCGATATTCATAATGGTAGCAACCAAAGAATGTTTTCTGTTATGTCTAAATTAGGTATTCTTGATAGCCTTATTGCTAAATATGATGAGAATGCCATAAAGAAAGTTATCAATCAAAAGATAGATTGGGATTCTGTTAATAATGTAATAGCTCAAGAACGTGAAAAGTCAACCTTCTATTTACAAAACGCATTGAAATGACAAATAATATAATTAGATATCATTGGATAGACAACATAAAGGCGTTTGCTTTATATTTGGTTGTGCTTGGTCATATAGGCTCTTCATCATTGCATCACATTATATATGGCTTCCACATGCCTTTGTTCTTTCTCTTGTCTGGAATGCTGCATAAGGATAAGCCTGTGGCAGATATGTTTAAGAGATTGGTAATACCGTATATATTGTTCAATATCATTTATCTTGCTTTGGAGAGTCCATGGTT
>OGKG01002511.1_pt1 | contig 19019 bp, 11 predicted proteins | sample 1572201 | NCBI WGS metagenome assembly OGKG01 (sample SAMEA2582146, study PRJEB24529) | metagenome | biome: Human gut stool | place: China | collected 2011 | reverse complement strand
CTTTCAAAAGAGTGGTATCACACAGAATTAGTCAACAGTGAATACGATATGCTGCACCGTTCCCCGACGGTAGAGTATTCTTTTTATAATGCGGTCAAAACAGGGGATATGGAAACTGTGATACGGAATTGCAAAGAAGATGCTTTTATTGACCTAAAAGGTACAGGAGTGCTTTCCCGCAATCCGCTTACGAATATCAAATATCATTTTGTTGTCACTACCGCCATGATCACACGCTATTGCATTGACGGTGGATTAGAACCGGAACAGGCTTACCGCCTGAGTGATTTTTATATTTTAAAAATGGATTCCTGTACCTCGATACGCCAGGTGGCAGACCTGCATCATGAAATGGTAAAAGATTTTACCGGAAAAATGGTTCTTCAGAAAAAAAGTGCAATTCTCTCAAAGCCTGTCATGCAGTGTGTCGACTACATCTACACGCACATCAAAGAACGCATTACCATCAATATTTTGGCTGAATATACCGGGCTGTCCGAGAGTTATCTGTCCCGTGTTTTTAAACAGAACCTTGGTATATCCATCAGTGACTATATCCGTGAAAAAAAGATTGAGAAAGCGACACATTTGCTGCGCTATTCCGATAAGCCGATCGTTGATATTGCAAATTATCTCTTCTGTTCTTCACAGAGCAATTTTAGCCAGATTTTTGAAAACTATACCGGACTGACACCAAAGAAATACCGGGACGAATATTACAAATCCATGTGGTGACAGTCCGGTTTTTGCACTACTCACTTAAAACAACATCAATTCTGTGACATTTCCCAGAATCGAGTGTTTCGATCACTTTCTTACTAAGCCGTACCCCATATTCCGGCTCTGTTTCTAAAATGATCTGATCATCACACACTGCCTGTCTGATCTGACCATCTCTGCTGCTCTGTTTTTTCGGATTGTGCAGTATGATATGGAATTTCTTACCTGCAAACTCCAGCTGCAGCCCTGCATCGCCTTTTTCGTCAAACTGCTCCGGCAGCAGGGACGGTGCGATCACAAGGTCGCCGAGTTTTCCTTTTACGCCAAAGACCTCCGTGATCATGGTTAACATATACCAGCTTGCCGCACCTGTCAGATATGCATAAAGTCCTCTTCCATCATTATCAAAATACTCCGGTACTCCCGGATACATCCTGCTTCTGTCAAAGTCCATCGCAGTATCAAGAAGCGTCTTTAATACCTTGTACCCCTCTTTTATAAAGCCCTGTTTATAGAGCGCATTGGCATACATTACAGCCATATGTGAGAATACAGCACCATTTTCTTTTTCACCATATGCAAATCCAAACATTCTTCCAAGATCAAACTTTTCTTCCTTAAAATCAGTGTTTAGTCTGTAGCCACCGGCTTTTTGATCAAACAGATATTTGTCTGCGCTATTACAGATTGCCTTGATCTGTTCTTTTTTTGCGGTTCCACTCATGATGGCAAATACCTGTCCTGTAAGCATCATGCGTACATCTCCACTCTCACATCGTTCCACCGGTCTGCCGTTATTGTCATAATATCCGTTGAACCAGCCTCCATCCGTGCCATCTGATATCCATTCGTTTTCGCGGATGTTTTTCATCATCCACTCAGCCTTATGCTCCAGGTTTTCGCAAATCGCAGCTATTGGGACAAGAACAGTGCCTCCGCTTGTGCAGTTCTCACATGCCTTTGCATAGCTCATGAGAAGCTCCTGCTCTTTGTCAGGGCAGTTGTAAAGTATTTCGTCATCAGCAAGCAGCAGCTTAAGCTCATCTAACACCTCAATCCTGTTTATTCCGCTTATTTTTTCCACATTTCTTAAACACTTTGCTATATCAAGCAGATTTCCGGCATATGCACATGTAAATGCAACACTTTCGCCTTTGTCCCATGCCATATCGAGCGCATCGTTCCAGTCTGCACCGTGCAGCTTCATCTCGTTGTGCTCCCCAACATCATAGAAAGCACACAGATTTTGAATCAGAATATGCTCTAAAACCGTTCCAAAATATATCTGACCGCCTGCCGTCCTTTGTTTGTTACCATATGTAGTATTCCATGCTTCATCATGGCTTGTGCCTCTCATGGACTGGTAATCCTTAAAGTACGTCGTATGCTCAAACAGTACATCTGTATCACCGGTCTGGTCAATATAAAGCTTTGTGGTTACAAATGGCCAGAATGCGTGATCCATCCATACACGTGTGATGTTATTTCTGTCAGCAATAAACTCGCCAGGCTCGTTTCCTATAATGGTCGCATTGGTTCCATCAATTCTCACACCGCCATAATTGTTTACAATCATCCTGCGGACATCCGAAGGTTCCATCAGTAAAAGTGCAAGACAGTCCTGCCATAGATCTCTCCAGCCTCTTCCACCTTTTCCATAATCATGATGTGGAAGGAATGAACAGCCGTATATTCTTCGTAAGATAGGTTGAAAACATATCCATTTAAGATAATTGTCCTCCTCGGCATTTCCTGTCTCAAAATCAATATTTACCTTGTCTATCCAGTGTTTCTTGACGGTGTTTAGTTCTTCTTTTACTTCAAGTACACTGCGGTACCGTCCGGTAATGGCATTTATGTCATTTTCTTTTTCCGTAAGACCTGCAAGCATGATATAGCTTACCGTCTCCAGCGGTTTTATAATACGGTTTGCAAATTTTATTGCTCCGACTGCTTCTTTTCCCTGAAATTTTTCTCCGGCCTTTGCACCTGTTTTTTCAGTTCTGACTGCCTCAGGAATAAGGAAAGAGCCTCCCTCTCCTATAAACTGCTCAACGGCAGGATAGAAACTCTCAGGACTTTCTCCGTTTCCGGATGATCCATATACGAAGTAGCTTATATCATTTTTCCGGTGTCCACGCTCATCAAATGAGAGGACAGGTGTAACCTCAATGCCGTATTGTGTGGTTTCTATTCTGTGCAAAAGTGATGTCACATGTCTGTGATCCCTGATATTGTCAGCACTTCTGCCATAGATTGGGATTGCCCCGATTGGGACTATCTCCATAGCCTCATCTGTCTTGTTAGTGATCTCCACAAGCATGACTTCCATACTTCCATCAAGTGTGACAAATGATGTTGTGTCGGCCTCTAACCCATATATCTTTGAAGCACGGTGCAGCTTCTGCCACATTAAACCTGCCTCAAGCTCACTTTCATCCTGATTACCTGTAAATCTGTCGGCCTCCTGCTGTGCAGATGATCCGCATACTGACCAGAAGCCCTTCCCCACAATCCGACACCAGAAATTTCTGGTGCCTTTATTGTTGTGAAGATTTTCTATACTAACAGGTTCCAGAAGAAAGGTATTCTGGCTTGTTTTACTGTCTCCACCGAGAGTTGGTGTAATGCTTGATTTAAGCCCTTTTTCCCCTGCAAGCGGCAGATACAGTCCACTGTAGTTTTCGGGATTTTTGATCCTGAAGGTTCCGTATTTGTCTATAAAATCTATATTTTTCATATTTTCAATCAATCCTCTATACAATTACAAATCAAATTTTCACACACCATATACAATCCTATAGCAGTCATTATCCCACCTACGGAAAATTTACATGGTAAGCTCAATCTCTGTCTGCTCGCTAAGAAGCTCTTTTGGGATATAGTCTCCCTCAACCGCCTGTCCGTTTACAAGAAGGCTCTTGCATCCGCTCTCAACATGATCAGGATTTTTTACAACTATATGAAGATGGCATCCCCTGAAATCCTTCTCTATCTCAAATCCATCCCAAGCTTTTGGAATAGACGGAGCAATATGAAGTCCATAGAAATCAGGACGCATACCAAGTATTCCCTCTACACATCCAACCATGACTGTTGAAGCAGTTCCTGTGAGCCAGTGTACATGTGAACGTCCAAAGTTCGGACTTGCTTTTCCTTCAGTAAACTGTCCATAGCAGTACGGCTCAAGTCTTCTTATCTCTGCTCTGTCATTCTGTGCGGCAGGAGCATTTTCAATAAAATACTTAAAAGCTCTGTCTCCATGTCCTTTAAGTGCCTCAGCAAGAATTATCCAGCCCTGTGACTGTGAGAATATTCCTGCATTCTCTTTAGTTCCCGCATTGTATATCACTGCGAGTGCTCCGTCGAATGCGTGTGCATGATATGGAGGATCCATAAGAATGGCGCCATACTCGGTATTGAGTCTTTCATATACCATTTCAAGAGCCTTATCCGCCTGCTCATCACTTGCAAATCCACTTATAACGGCCCAGCTCTGTGGGTTAAGCCACATATTTGCCTCAGGATCATCACGCTTTCCGATAACCTGTCCATCCCCTGTAAATCCACGGATAAATCTGTCCTCGTTCCAGCAAAGCTCCTGAATGATCTTTCCGAGTTTTTCCTGGCTTTCATCAAGATATGTGATATATTCATCATCTTTCTTATAGGCTGCAAACTCTTTTAATATAGTCATTGCATAGTAGAACTGAAGTGCTACGAAGGTTGACTCTCCATCTGCACCAAGCCTCAGGCAGTCATTCCAGTCTGCGTAAAGTCCTGCAGGCATTCCATGTTTTCCGAGGTGGTTCATCGAAAAATCAATTGCTCTCTTTAAATGCTCGTAAACCGTTCCCTCATCCTTGTTGGCGAATGGAATGACCTCATCTATAAATGCTACATTTCCTGTCTCTGATACATATTTGTATACAGTTGGGAAAAGCCATAATGCATCATCAGCTCTGTAAGCCGGATGTCCTGTCTCCTGTACATAGGAAGCGTCGTCAGGAGTATCCTCATGTCCCGGATTGTGTGTAAACTTGACAAGCGGAAGTCCTCCACCGTTATCAACCTGTGCTGAGAGCATAAATCTGATCTTTTCAACAGCCATCTCTGGTGCAAGGTGTATAACACCCTGAATATCCTGGACCGTATCACGGTATCCGTATCCGTTTCTGAGTCCACAGTATGTAAATGATGCAGCCCTTGACCAGATAAATGTCATGAAACAGTTATATGCGTTCCATGTATTGATCATTGTGTTGAACTCATCACTTGGTGTATTAATCTGGAAATGTGATAACTGTCCATGCCAGTATGCGATAAGCTCCTCAAGTTCTTTGTCGCAGACAGCTTTTGTATCCGTGTAAGAAGCAACAATCTTTCCTGCTGTCTCATTATCTATCATTCCAACTAAGAATGCTATTGTCTTTGTCTCGCCCGGTGCCAGCTCCAATACTGTTGTGATTGCTCCACAGCTATTCTCGTTGTAGTTGCCGTGGTTGTTAAGCTTTCCGCTCTCTACTCCGACAGGATTGCCATATCTGTGATATTCTCCGAGAAATTCTCCCCTGTCACCGCACCAGCTGTCAACAGGTGCTCCTGCTAGTCCGATAAATCTGTTTACCACATCCTTGTTGTCAATTTCCTTGCCATCCTCGATGCGGTCAAGATTGGCATGGATCATCTGGCGCACTCTGTTCTCCACAAATACCGTCTTTGTAATATACTGTGAATACTGCAGATTCACCTGATCCTGCTCATAGTTGCTGTTGTTTGTAAACTCAGCGTAGCCTGTAATATTAAGGCTTCTTGCCTTATCAGAATTATTCGTCACGCTCAAATTCCACACTTCGTATGTCTTGTTCAACGGAACGTAATATCTTACTTCTGAATGAATACCGCTGTAATCAGCCATCATCTTTGTGTATGCTGTTCCATGATGACACTCACTCTTGTATTCATTTAAATCCTTTCCTACAGGCTGCCACGAAGCTGACCAGTAATCCTTGCTATCGTTGTCTCTGATATAAATATATCTGCCAGGCTCATCGAACTGATTAAACACATATCTCAAAAGCCTTCCGTTTGCACCTGACTTTGCAAAGCTGTATCCACCTGCATTATTGGAAACAATTGCTCCATATTCCGGCGATCCAAGATAGTTTACCCATGGTGCCGGTGTGTCAGGTCTTGTAATAACATATTCTTTTTTTGATTCATCAAAATATCCGTATTTCATATTCATTACTCCATTCTCTACTTAATTATGTGATCTACGGTTATAACTGCCTCCAACGTATATTCAGCAGTGATCCATTTTCGTAATATAATATACATTTTTGCAGCAGTGTATTATACAAAATTATTTCTTAAAATATCAGATTCATGACATAACTAAACTTATCTCACAATATAAGTGTAACTTCCTTTACCGGGACGTTTAACATCTTCATCGTAGCTATCCTTCTGATATACACGGACATAATCGATCACATATGGATTATTCTCAAAGCCTGTCTCATCGTTTGGATTTCCAACCCAGCTTCCACCAACAGCAAGATTTAAGATAATGTAAAATGGCTGGTCAAATGGTGCCGGATATGCAAGTGTTCCCTTTCCCTTTGGAACCTTTGCACGGCATTCAAATCGTCCATATATGAAGGTCTGCTTATTCTGTGTTGAAACTCTTCCTGATGTATAGGAAGCTGCTTCTTTTGTTGAGCCGGTATCACCATCAGTAACTTTTTTGACCGGATTTATTATTAATTTTCCATCTTTTACCTGAATGTTTTCAGCCGAGTCTACATACTCCTGCAGCTCATTATTTACCCATCCTTTTTCATGTGTCTCCACATTCCAGTCAGCACGGTTTAATGAATCACCATTAAACTCATCGCTCCACACTTTTTTGTAGCCATCATAGCTTAGTTTGGCTGTCTGCTGCGCCGCATCCAACGCTCCCTCTGCAAACGTCTGTGACGGCATGGCTGATAATACTCTTTTTTTCATAAAGTATCCCTTTCATTTATAGTTATTTGCTATCTCGTATCATGTTACTGTCCACACCTTTCAGTGTAACCCGTAACCACAGCATTACTATAACGATTAAGTATCCTTAAAGTATACAAAAAAAAGCACAAAACCATCAAATTCATGACATTTTAATTTTCCTGTAATTTCCGCAATTCCCTCGGTGTCATGCCAAACTGCGCCTTAAACATCCGGCTGAACACCTTATAATTCGTAAATCCATTGTGCTCCAGTATGTCCGTGATGGAATCCTCAGTTGCCAGAAGCTCCTCATGTATGTGATTGATTCTTACCTGATTGACATACTCGAGAAATGTAACTCCCATGCATTTTTTGAACATACGGCAGAAATAATCCTGATTGAGTGAGGCTATGTCTGCCGCCTCCTTTAATGCTATTGGCTCCTGATAGTTTTTCGCCACATATCTAAGGACATCCTTAAGGCGCGCTATCTGTCTGGATTCTTTTCCCGCATTCATCTCTTTGTACGAATAATTTGTAAACAAAATATATAGGAATTCGTTCACTTTTGCCATAAGCCGAAGCTCATAGCCCTTGCCCTTTTTTCGGTATATATGCGCTATCGACTTAAGAAGAGACTTCATCTGCTCATATTTTCTGCTGCCATGCTCGGTCTCATAGCACTCTCTAAACCTTATATGTCTGTAATCGTCTATGTAGCTGTCCAGATATGCATACGGTATCTGCACCAGAAGCACCCTGACTCTTTCATAGCTTTGCGTGCCATGTATCTTATTTGAATTTATGACAAAAAATTCATTTTCTTGCAATGTATATTCATTTTCACCGCAGACAACCTGCAGTGAGCCGGAAACTACATAGATTATCTCTATATGGTCATGCCAGTGCCTCGGTGAAAACTGCCTGTAATCCTCATATCTGTCGCAGTAGATCGGAAGATGTGGTATTGATCTGACGTTTTCGTGTGTGTATTGCTGCATAATTTTCTCCCTGACTTACTAAATCAAACTTCGTATTTAATGCTATATTAGCCTGATCCTATCCAATTATTCCGAAGAAAACAATATTCATAGTTTGAAATTCTACCTTCAAAATATACTCCTCTCACACAAAAAGTCAATATCGACCTAAAATAATGTCAGTATCACAATTGTATATATCGCTTTTATAATTTACAATCATCTTGTACGAAAAGAACAAGCTCCCGACATATTAATGTATGGGAAGCTCTTTAAATAATAAAAATATAAGAAAGGTAATCTGTTATGAACAAATGGTCACGATTCAAATTCACTCCTAATCTTCCACTTGGGGCAAATGGTGAAAGAGTTACAGGAAGCAAGGCTCACATAGAGCTTTCAAAGGAAGCTGCCAAGGAAGGCATGGTGCTTCTCAAAAACGAAAACAACGTACTCCCTCTTGCAGCGGGTTCTAAGGTAGCCCTTTTCGGAAAAGGCACCTTCGACTATGTAAAGGGCGGTGGTGGAAGCGGTGATGTAACTATTGCATATATCCGCAGCCTCTACGAGGGGCTTAAGCTTCAAAAAGATAAAATAAGCGTATTTGAGGAGCTGTGCGATTACTACCGCAACGACATTAAAAAGCAGTATGCAGCCGGTGCGGTACCCGGCATGACTATAGAGCCGGATGTGCCGGTTGAGCTTTTAAACAAGGCAAAGGCATATACCGACACTGCTATCATCTCAATCTGCCGCTACTCCGGAGAAGGCTGGGACAGAAAGAGTGTTGTTGACCCAAACAACAAGGCTCTCTGGGACTACGAACGCGAGATGACGGAGAAGTCGGCAGAGCTTTTTAAGGATGGTGATTTCTGTCTTTCCGTAAAAGAAAAGGAGATGGTTGACACTGTAAAAGCCGGTTTCAAAAATGTAATCGTGATTTTAAATGTCGGTGGAATGGTTGATACATCATGGTTTGCTTATGATGATCAGATTCAGTCAGCACTGCTTGCCTTACAGGGTGGCATGGAAGGCGGACTCGCTGCCGCTGAGCTTTTAGTAGGAGATGGCAATCCTTCCGGAAAAACTGTCGATACATTTGCCAAATCGCTCGACGACTATCCGTCTACTTACAATTTCCATGAGTCAAGAGACTATGTGGACTACACCGATGATATATATGTCGGATACCGCTATTTCGAGACAATTCCGGGAGCTGCCGAGAAGGTTGTATACCCATTTGGCTATGGACTCTCATACACCACATTTGATGTGGAGACTGTTTCTGCCGGCGTTGTGAATTCCAACTGTACATCTGAGGCCAATAAGCTTTATGCAAAAGTCCGTGTGACAAATACAGGTAAATTCTCCGGAAAAGAGGTTGTTCAGGTATACATTGCTAAACCACAAGGAAAGCTTGGCAAGCCTGCAAAGGAGCTCGCAGCCTTTGAAAAGACAAGAGAACTGCAGCCGGGTGAATCACAGCTTATAACCCTCACATGGGAAATAAACGATATGGCATCATATGATGACCTTGGAAAGGTTAAAAAATCTGCATATGTGCTTGAGGCAGGTTCATATGATATATACATTGGAACGAGCGTCCGTGATGTGACAAAAGCAGATTACTCATATATATTAAATCATGATGTAATCACCGAGCAACTTTCTGCAAAGCTTGTACCTACAAGTCTGCCAAAGAGAATGCTCTCTGACGGAAGCTATGAAGCTCTGCCTCAAAGTGAGCCTGTTGACACCGACTACTCAGCTATTGGCAACATTGACCCTTCCCTGACAGAGGGTGTTGCTCCCGGTCAGAGAGCCATCCCATACTTCCGCTTTGCCGATGGCATGGCTAAAAACGGCAGTCACGACATCATGGATGTTGTGGAAGGACGTATCACGCTTGATGAATTTGTATCAGAGCTTTCCATCGATGATCTCATTCATCTGCTCGGTGGACAGCCAAATACCGGTGTTGCAAATACCTTCGGTATCGGAAATATGCCTGAATACGGTATTCCTTCTGTCATGACAGCAGATGGTCCTGCAGGAGTGCGCATAGCTCCTGAGGTCGGTATATGCACCACTGCGTTTCCATGCTCCACACTGCTCGCATGCACATGGAACCCTGATGTTTTAGAGGCTGTAGGACGCGCCGGCGGTGAAGAATTAAAGGAAAACAACCTTGCACTGTGGCTCACCCCTGCCATCTGTATTCACAGAAGTCCTCTCTGCGGACGTAACTTCGAGTACTACTCAGAGGATCCATTCGTCACAGGAAAGCTCGCAGGTGCCATGGTACGCGGAATCCAGTCAAACAATGTCGGTGCCACAGTCAAGCACTTTGCCTTGAACAACAAGGAAACCAACCGCAAAAACAGCGATTCACGCGTTTCAGAAAGAGCTGCCAGAGAAATCTATCTGAAGGCATTTGAGATGATTGTAAAGGATGAAAATCCATGGGCTATTATGTCCTCTTACAATATGATAAACGGCTACAGAGCCTCTGAAAGCGAGGATCTTTTGACAGGAATACTGCGTGATGAATGGGGCTATGAAGGAATGGTCACAAGCGACTGGTGGACCTGTGGCGAGCATTACAAGGAGACAAAAGCCGGAAATGACCTTAAGATGGGAAATGGATATCCTGATCGTGTAAAGAAGGCTTATGATAAGGGTGCCATCTCTCGTAGTGAGATGGAGACCTCTGTAAAGCGTATATTAGGATTAATATTAAAGCTTGATTAAATTTTACTCTGCTTTATGCAAACCTACCCGGTTCATAATACCCGATACTTATTATACAAAAACAAAAACGGACATGCAAAACTGCCATGTCCGTTTTTGTTTTTGTATTTGTATATCTTCAATCATTAATTCTGTATTTTAGCATATTCCTCAATTTTGCATACATGCTCTTTTGTTTTTTCATCATAGTTAATTGCCACAAGCAGGACGTTTCCCGTATATTGCAATAATGAATTCGGATACTGTCTCTCACGAATCTGCTGCATGGCTGTATCCGCATTCTTATTCCATTTCAGCTCCACAACAAGCGCCGGATAATCATTTATATACTCAGGCTTCGGAATATAAACAAAATCAGCAAAGCCACGCCCTGTCGGTAACTCCCTGACCGGCTTAAAATAATAGTTCATTGTTCCAAGATAAGCAATGGCCAACACACTGCTAAGGGAGTTCTCGTCATTATATTGAATCACCGAGGTATACTCCATATGAATCTGCTCAATTTTTGCTGCCACAGTATTTACATCTTTGTTTATTGTTGCATTAAACAAATCTATTGACTGTCTCTCAAACTGTATGATTTCATCCCATTTGTTTTCCTCAACTGCATCCATAAGCTCATTGCGAAGCTCTTCATTCGGAATATATGCCATCTGATTTTTCTGATTAAAAGCCAGATATCCAAGATGTATAAGCAATGTCAGCACATCATCTTTGTTTTTAAATGATACCATATCATTCTGAAACGTGGTTGTTCTAACTTTTATCTCATTTCCTGAAATCATTGAAATAATAGCGGCTCTTAATCCATCAAAATCCATGTCAATAAGCGGAATCAGAGATTCATATGTGCCGGTCTGTGACCAATAGCTTTGGAAGCTGCCTCTCATCATCACGCTCACTACCGCTTTTGGATTATACACATGTTTACCCGAAAGCATATAGCCGTCATACCAGTTTTTTACTGCTTCATAATCCCTGTCATACTTTTTGCATAACTGCTTAACCTCATCATCTGTAAAGCCAATATATGATGCAAGCGCTCCTGCATCAAGCATTGTGAACTCTTCAAAATTGTTAAGTGCTGACTGAGTTTTTAGCTTTTTAATAGGAAGTATGCCGGTAAGATAAGCTAACGCAATATACTTTGTCGGCTCTGTCCCTTTAAACATTCCCCTAAGGAAATTAATATATTCCTCCTGCAGTTCCTTATTATTAGCCTCATCTCTTATCAACACATCCCACTCATCTATTATGATAACAAAGGTATTTCCTGTGGCTGCGTTTATATAAGACATGGCTCCATAGGCTGTTTTAACAGTGTCCGGTATTACATCACCATATGCTATTATAAGCTCATCAAGAATACCGTTATTGATGTATTTCACGGTGTTTTGCACTTCGCCCGCATCCATCATGCACCACTGGACATCAATATGAATAACATCATATTTATTAAGGTTTGTCTCAAAGGAATCAAGCCTGCCTACCTTTAGAGTGGAAAACATATCAAAGGAATCACATCCTCTGCTATAATAAGCAGCAAGCATATTCGCCGTGATGGACTTTCCAAAGCGCCTCGGTCTGCTATTGCATATGCATGCCATATCAGAACCTATAACCTTATTGGTGTATGCCAAAAGCATAGTTTTATCCACATATATTTCCGATTTCAATGTCTTTTGAAAAGCTTTATTTCCCGGATTTAAAAATCTTCCCATGAATTTTCCTACCTTAATGAAATAATTTAACAACCTATACTACATGTTAAGTATAGCAGTTTTTAATCAACTTCACCATATCAACTTTGAATTATATACAATTTAAACTATTACTTTCCATAAATATTGTACTCAGGCACATCCACGCCATCTGTTCCGGCATAGTATGACATCTCCACCTCGTTGAGTCCTTTTTTCTTGTCAAGGATCACATTGTACTGGGATGAATATATAACATCTCCATTTTTATTAAATCTGTATTCAATATTCACTCCATCTTTGCCTTTTAATGCCTTTCTCGGAATCTTTGCAAGGAAGATACGCTCACTGTCGGAAATCTTCTTCACCTCGACTGCATCCACCCATTTGAAAAATACTGGTGCAGCCACTCTTGTATCATCCATGCTATAACTGTCGTAATCATAGTTGGCTGTGTCATCATCTTCTGTATCCTTTAACACATGATAGCCCATCTGTATGCTGTCCACGCCATCAAGACCGGTGTCATTGTTGTTATAGCTGCCCGAATCGTAAGGCGAATATACATATAAAAGGATAAGCTGTGAGCTCTTTACCTCATCTATGCTATCCCTGAATAAATGTGCAGCCTTTATATGAGATATATTGAGCTGTCTTAAGCTGTCATTTGTCTCACCTGCCAGCTGTCTTGCATACATGGTGACCATACCCTTATTTTCCATAAAGTCCGCATCTGCTGCAAGCGCCGGAGATGCATCCGTGGAAAGTGACATCAGATATTTGTAGTCTGTATCCTCCATACATACTGTATTGTACCTTGCAACCAGATAATCAGGCCTTGCAAATGCAAGCACAAGATAACATACCCCGATTACTATTATTCCGTACCGAAATAGCGAAAAAGCAGGCTTACATATAGATAAAATCACTCCGAGCATAAACAGCGCTATCACTCCAAGTGCCCAGAACACACAAAGCCTGGTGGCTGTCAGCCCGTACTCTGACACATACAGTCCCATACGGTATGCACTTGATGCAATCATGATATATGTGCATAAAGTTATTAAAATTAAAAATGCATTTAATATTTTATTCCTTCTGAACAATCCACTTCCGAGCAATACGATAATCACATTAAGTATACACACGAAAAGCAGCTGGAAAAAGCCTTCTCTCGCGTACCTGGCGTAGGTATAGCCGCTTGGAAGCTGCATAAGTCCCCCGAACAGATACACAATCTGTATAAAACAGAAAAATACATATACCACTGATATAGTTGCAGCTACAGTGATACCGATTGCAGCCGGAAATGCCGGAGTCTCAACCGGTGCATCCGATATACGCTTCTTGCTCAGATACTTTATACCACAGTACGATGAGAAAAGCGCAAATACAAAAAGAAATACAACCTTGCTCACTGTAAAGAAATTGATATCAGCAAATATTTTCTTTATTACTGAGGCAAAAACCGCATCCGCAGAGCACAGCAGCACCACTATCAGCACAACCAGAGGAAAGGCAATTGCTATTCCGATAAACACATAAAGCATTCTGTGTTTTTTCACATGCCGCTCTCCGGCAGTTGCATTTGCACTGTCACCGACCACACTTTCACTGCCCATATTGTCACTATCCATGCGCTCATTTCTCATATAGTCGGCAATATCCATAAACGGCTCAGCTATACATCCAATCGCTCCAAACACTGCCTGAAATGCCGCAGCGATATACTTTATGAGCCCCCACTGTCTGTCATTGCAGAAATTGTGAAGCAGCATAAAAACAAGAAACACAAGTATCCAGCAAAAATTAAATCCTTGTATAATTTTATTACCGGTCAAGCCTGACGAAAGGCCTGTGAGTATCATCATCACACTGTACCATATGGTGAGTGGCTTTGCCTCTATATGAAGTATCTTCATACAATACAGGCTGTATACTCCTGTGACGATTGCAAACAACGTAACAAGTATTCCACCTGTATTCTCATACAGGAAAATGGTGTACAGCAGCGCATATATTATCGTAGGTATACATAGCCTGCCAAAAAAATCCGCGTTTCTCCTGCTTTGTTCACGCCGTCTTTGCTCCGCCTCCTGCTGCATCTTCTGCAGTTCAATACCCGACATCCCCATATGTGGCTGTGAAGTCTGTGGCGTGTTCTGTGAAAACTGTTGGGGATTCATGCCCCCGATATTATTATTGTCCATAGCTACCTCCTTACTATCTATGTAGTTATTTTCTCATATTTTTTACTTACCGGCAAGCTAATTGTACTACGCTGTTTTTAGTTTTGCAATAACTTTTTATCGTATCTCGATAAATTAGTTGTAATCGTTATAAATGTCAGGTAAATGTCACATTAAAAATGAGGAAATAGTAACCTGAGACGCGTAGAAAAAGTTGTTTGAAAATGTTAAGGCTTACTGATAAAACCAAAAATCGCAGATACCATATTATGATATCTGCGACTTTACTTATCTTATTTTCTCCTAAAGACACTCCAATGGATATTGACTTAATGCAGTCATATAGTTTTATTTTAAACTACTGCTGCACATTAAACGCTTTAATTCCCGGATAAACTGCGCTCTTTCCCAGCTCCTCTTCAATTCTTAAAAGCTGGTTATACTTTGCAACACGCTCTGAACGCGAAGGTGCACCTGTCTTTATCTGGCATGTGTTGAGTGCCACCGCAAGGTCTGCAATTGTTGTGTCGGCAGTCTCACCTGAGCGGTGTGAGCTGATTGCTGTATAGCCTGCCTTGTGTGCCATCTTGATAGCCTCAAGAGTCTCTGATACTGAACCGATCTGGTTTAATTTAATCAGGATTGCATTTCCTGCTCCAAGGCTTATTCCCTTTGCAAGTCTCTCAGTGTTTGTTACGAACAGGTCATCTCCTACAAGCTGTACCCTATCGCCCAGACGCGCAGTAAGCTTCTGCCAGCCTTCCCAGTCCTCCTCATCAAGACCATCCTCGATTGATATAATAGGATATTTGTCACAGAGCTTTGCCCAGTGCTCTATAAGCTCCTCTGAGGTATACTCTGTGCCGGCCTTTGGCAGCTTGTAAAAGCCCTTGCCCTTTTCACTCTTCCACTCTGATGATGCGGCATCCATGGCAATCTTGAAATCTTTGCCCGGCTCATAGCCTGCCTTCTTTACAGCTTCAAGAATTGTCTCGATAGCCTCCTCGTCAGATTTGAGTGCCGGTGCAAATCCACCCTCGTCACCTACTGACGTGGCAAGACCGCGCTCCTTTAATATGGCTGCAAGTGCATGAAATACCTCCGCACACCATCTGAGACACTCCTTGAAGGAAGGCGCACCTACCGGCATAATCATAAACTCCTGCACGTCAAGTCCTGATGAGAGTGCATGACATCCACCGTTTACAATGTTCATCATAGGTACAGGAAGTCTGTTTCCCGAGATACCACCTAAAAATCTATAGAGAGGAATATCAAGTGATACAGCTGCCGCCCTCGCACACGCAATTGATACAGCAAGAATGGCATTAGCTCCAAGCTTAGACTTGTCCTTTGTGCCATCTGCCTCTATCATAGCCGCATCTATTGCATAGATATCACTTGCGTCCATACCTGTCAATATGTCGTTGATTACAGTATTTATATTTTCTACTGCCCCGGTAACACCCTTGCCCAGATATCTGCTCTTGTCTCCGTCACGAAGCTCAAGTGCCTCGAACTCTCCTGTTGAAGCTCCTGATGGTGCTGTGCCTCTTGCAACAGTTCCGTCAACCAGATAAACCTCTGCCTCAACTGTAGGATTTCCTCTGGAATCAAGTATTTCTCTGCCCACTACCTTTTCGATTTCTAAATAATTCATTATGAACCTCCTTATGTTTTTTCTGATTCAATTTTATCCTACAATACAGTTTCTCTATGTCATGATTGTAGGATTGAATGCAAGCATGCATCGATGATACCTTTTGACCCTTTAATCATAAAAATACATATGTGAAAGCCTGCCCCATATGCATATATTTATAAATAAAGAAAAATGCTACACAGTTAGTTTAATCTAACTAATGTAGCATTTCAATAGTTCATAATGATAATATTTCCCAATTATAGAAATATTATGTTCTCACATATCATTTTAAATCTATACATTCTCAATCATTGCTTATATATAGCACATCTTTAGTTACTGTTCACACGCAAGCTTGACACCACGCTGTCAAGCTATGCGCCATAGTGTTAATTATTGAGTGATTACAGCCCCTGCCTCGTAGAGGCATTTTTAATGGGCTGTAATCGTTGCTGGTCACACTGTTAGGTGTGAACAGCAACTATCTCTCTGCCTCAATCTCACGCGCAACATACACGCCGCTTGCCGACGCATGTGAAAGTGAATGTGTCACACCGCTTCCGTCTCCGATGATGTAAAGTCCCTTATATTTGCTCTCAAGCTTATCGTTAAGCTCTACCTCCATGTTGTAGAACTTGACCTCTACGCCGTAAAGCAGGGTATCGTCATTTGCAGTTCCCGGTGCTATCTTGTCAAGCGCATAAATCATCTCAATGATTCCGTCCAGGATTCTCTTTGGAAGCACAAGGCTTAAGTCTCCCGGTGTAGCTGAAAGTGTAGGGGTAACGAGTCCTTCCTCAATACGCTTCTCATTGCTTCGACGCCCTCTCACAAGATCACCAAAGCGCTGTACAATTACACCGCCACCAAGCATATTTGAAAGGCGCGCGATGCTCTCACCATATCCGTTGCTATCCTTGAATGGCTCTGAAAAATGCTTCGCAACAAGAAGAGCAAAGTTCGTGTTTTCAGTCTGCTTGTCTGCTCCCTCGTAGCTGTGTCCGTTTACTGTTACTATGCCGTTTGTATTTTCATTTACCACGATGCCATGCGGATTCATGCAGAAGGTACGCACATTATCCTCAAAAAGCTGTGTTCTGTATACAATCTTGCTCTCATACAGCTCATCTGTCAGATGTGAGAAAATCAGGGCTGGAAGCTCAACACGCACACCGATATCCACACGGTTTGACTTGGTTGGGATATCAAGGTCATTGCAGACCTTCTCCATCCACTTGCTTCCGCTTCTTCCAACTGAGATGATACAGTATCTGCTCTCATATGTGCTATCCGCTGTTTTTACTGCATATCCGGATACATTGTCTGTGTGAGCCTCTTGTAAACTGCAAGCATCAGCCCCTGCTGTATTCTCATCATACAGCACCTCTACCGACTCAACAGGTGTATCAAAATAAAAATCCACCTTATCCTTCAGATGTGCATACATATTTTCCAGAACAACATAGTTTATGTCAGTTCCGAGATGTCTGACCGATGCATCCAAAAGCTTGAGCTTATTCTGCATGCAGACCTTTTTGAGCTTTGTGCCGGCTGTAGAATAAAGCTTTGTGCCCTCACCGCCGTACTTCATATTAATCTCGTCAACATATTCCATCAGATCAATGGCCGGCTGCTTGCCGATATGCTCGTACAAGGTACCGCCAAAATCATTTGTGATATTATATTTTCCGTCTGAAAAAGCACCTGCTCCGCCAAAACCGCTCATAATAGAACAGCTCTTGCAGGAAATACAGCTCTTTATTTTCTTTCCGTCGATAGGACATTTTCTCTTAGCAAGCTCATGTCCTGCCTCAAAAACCGCTATTTTGCAGTCAGGATTCTTCTCGATAAGCTCATATGCTCCGAAGATACCTCCCGGTCCCGCTCCAATGATTATCACATCATAATTATTCATCTATCAATTGCCTCCCATAATACGTTGCTGTTTGTACGCCCAAGGTGGCGCACGCCAATCACTTATGATACTATATTTTCTCCATTATCGCAAGAGCAATCTCTATATTCCAGCAAATCTCCCGGCTGACAGTCAAGTGCTTCACATAGCTTTGCAAGCGTGGATACCTTGATTGCCTTTGCCTTGCCGTTTTTTAAAATTGATATATTTGCCATGGTGATTCCCACACGCTGCGACAGCTCCGTAACACTCATCTTTCTCTTTGCAAGCATTACGTCTATGTTAAAAATAATCTCGCCTTCCATGTATCTCTCCCGCTCAAATAAAACTGTAGCGCACACGCTATATTGTCAAATCACTCTGCTCCTGCAGATCTGCGGCCTTTACCACAAGATGTGACAAAACCGCCGCCACGACCGATGCCACAACACAGGCAAACACTATGAACACAAGAGCCAGTATCACCCCCCGGATGATTCACATATATCCTCCACATGCAGACATTCACAATAAAAAAATACAATGCATCAAACAGAATTATTTTCGATGCCAGCTTTATATGTCTCGCATTCTCTAGGGAAAACGACCTGTCTTTTCCGATATTTACAGCTACTCTCCAGCCCAGATACAATATAACATAGCACGGAATTGCACTGATGATAAACAGAACAAGCCATGGTATATACATATCAGAAATCTGCGGATCAGGCGCAATAAGCACATGCCCTATCCATGGTATGGCAACCGCACAGACCACTAATCCGCAAAGTGCTACCGCTATTATTACTATCTTTAACCATTTTTCAAGTTCTTTTTGTCTCATTTATTCACCTTGCTTCTCATTGAGAAGTCCATACTCTGCAAGAAGCTTTTTTTGATACTCCTTATCCTTTGAAGCTTTCTGCAATTCATCATATTTGCCCTCAGACAATAAAATCTGATTTAGCTGGTTAATCAATTCTATTCCTTGTTCTAAGCCTTGTTCTAAGCCTTGTTCTAAGCCCTGTTCTAAGCCCTGTTCTAAGCCTTGTTCTAAGCCTTGCTTTATTCCTTGTTCTAAGCCTTCCTCAATAGCATCAGCTCTTTCAAGCTCAAGCTGCCTGTCAAATTCATAATTTAACTGCA
>OGKG01002508.1_pt1 | contig 19041 bp, 6 predicted proteins | sample 1572201 | NCBI WGS metagenome assembly OGKG01 (sample SAMEA2582146, study PRJEB24529) | metagenome | biome: Human gut stool | place: China | collected 2011 | reverse complement strand
AAGTGAGTATGATGTCCATATTTTTTTGTGTTGCACTTGATATTATAATCTACCCACCTCCCCTTTTTCGAGGGGAGGCAAGTTTAGCGTAGGGCGAAGCGGTTGATGTGCTTTTGAGAAGGTTGTGGAAATGGAGAGGTTGGTGGGTGTAAAGCAATCCCTCCGTCTTGACGGCATAAAAGTTTAGTGAATAAAAAGGCGGACGTGTTGCAAGTAAAACGCAACAAGACAACAGTTTATGCCTTGCCGTCAAGCCACCTCCCTTTGACAAGGGAGGCAAGGACATGGTGCGAGGCAAGGACATGGTGCGAGGCAAGGGATAGTGCGGGTTTGGAAAGGTTGGTGTCAGTGCTGTTGTACAGATAAAGTCACGAAAATATTAACTCCTTGTCGGTGCGGAAAATGTTTTAGGCAGTGCTTGGCGATATATTTCACTTGACCGGTGTCTGTAGGGCGCCGGTTTTTTGTATTATGAGCCGCATTTATGACCGTTTGCGCCGTTATAACAACCGTTCGTGCCAAAAAGTTGAAATCGCAAAGCAAATGAGTTATGATATAATTATAAAATTATAAGGGGGAGAAGTATGCTCATCTGCGTTTACGATACCGCAAACGAGGCGGAGATACTGAAAGCGAAAATAACACAGATCGCAACGGCGGCGTATCGAAGAATTGCCTACAGGGTATGTCAGAGGTATGAGAGCTTTGCGACAGAGTGTAAGACGGCTGACCTTATAATCGTGCTTGCCGACGGAGCGGACGGTATGGAGGGCGTTATTGCGGCAAAGAATGCCGACAGGGATACGCCTGTAATATGGCTGTCGGATGATGAGGGATTCGGGGCGCAGTCATACAGGCTTGGCTGTACCTATTTCCACAAGAAGCCAATACCGCTTGAAAAGCTGAAGGAGGCACTGCATAAGTGCAGGTGCATGGCATAAGCACGGGTAAATCTACAGGAGGAAAAACATGAAGAAAAAATTTGTACGGCTCATAAGTGTGGTGCTGTCTGCGGCAATGACGCTGACGGCTGTACCGTTATCGGCATTTGCCGAGGGCGAGGGACATACGCATGACGGCGAGAGCAATGTCATCACGACACCGCTTGATTTCAGAGAAAAGACGGCGGACGAAAACGGTGACGGCTGGAGCTGGGATTATGACACAAAGACGCTGACGCTTGACGGAGTGAACATTCAGGCGACAACAGACAGTATGAGCGTCGTAACAGTTCCCGACGGTACGAAAATAGTGCTGAACGGTAACAATACTATCGTACAGACGAACACCGGCGACAGCGATACATACGTTCTCAGTGCCGTAAATAATAAAGAGGTCAATTGTGACGGTACAATGACGATCAGCGGCGACGGTGTGCTGAATGCAGAGAACCGCTCTACAGACAGTATGGCACGCTCTCTCGGCGGAACGATAATCCTGAACGGCGGTACAGTAAACGCAACAGGTACTGTAAAGACAAATTCGCTTGAAATACATAATGACGGTGTGTTGAACGCAAATGCGACAACTGCATCTTTTGAGGGTGTGGCTGTCAATGTCAGCCGTGGCATTACTGTTGACGGCAACGGCAGTCTTACTGCAGTAGGTTGTGCTAATGAATCTACGTTAAACAGTGCAATATTGCTTACCAGTAATTTCGACAAAATTTCCGTCAGCGAAAACGGCAGTATTACTGTGCCTGAAGGCAATGCAGCAAGAGTCGGAATATACTACAGCGGAAACAACGGCGACGGAATGGATGCCGAAATAAGCGGCGGTAAGGTCACTGCTTACGGTACTAAGTATGGCATTTACAAAGTAAACCTTATAATGAGCGGAACAGGCTCGGTTTACACTACGGGCGGTTCATACGCTATCGGTCAAACTTTGCCGGAAATAGACATGGATGAATTAATAGTAAGGGGTTCTGCCGATTTCAAGGCTGAGGAAAGTGCTGTGACAGGCGAGGTCAAGTATAACAGCGGCTATTATGAGATTGGCGGAGCGGACGCTAAGACGGTAGTTATAAAGCCTGATACTTCTCCCCGTATAATACTCGGAAAGCAGACAGGAATATTCAAGACGGAAGAGTATGAAATAATTGAAGGCGAGACTGATACCAAGCTCAAGGGTACGGTTTACTTTGATATTACTCTGAAGAATATGAGCGATGAAGAGTTTGCAGACGCAAGAGGCTATTTCGGCGGCGATGAACCCGATTTATCAGCAAGCATAATCAAGACCGATTACGGCTGGGTGTGCATGGTCTGCGATACCGAGTTTTCGGTTACATACGACACTGATAATACTCTTACAATAAAGTGCGGAGATATTGTATCCAATACCGTTCAGGTAAAGTCGAATGCAAACCGTTTCAACAAGGTTACACAGGGTGACAACACAAACAGAACGGTTTTCTATACAAACACTTCGCAGGAAGAGAAGGACAATTACAAGCTTGTAAGCACCTATACGGTTGACAGTGAAAGCATAAGCTATAACTGGTACAGTACGAACAGTGCATACAGTGCAGATGAGCTCGGTGCGGCAGTATCCGGAAGCAACGGCGAATTCAAGCTTGCGGATAATATTCCTGCCGGAAATTATGTTCTGTATTGCGATATAACCTATTCAGACGGTGACAGCACAGAAACTGTTACAGAAAAATTTACATTTACATATAAAGAATGTGCACATGAAAACGGTTATTCCGACGGTAAATGCACAAACTGCGGAGCGTTATGTGATCACAGCGATATTGATATTGACACGGGTAAGTGTAACGAGTGTGCGCATCAGCTTGTTGCTACAATCAGCACAGACGGCAATGTGCCGACAGGCTATGACACGCTCGCAGACTGCCTTAACAGCATTACTGCCGATACCGGAAACTATGTTAAGATCTATCAGGATATCGGCGATGCATCGGCAACTGCAACTTTAGATACTATAGATGTAAAACACAATGTTATGATCGACCTTAACGGTCACAAGCTGAACAATATCAAGCTTGGGGTCAACAAAGACGTCACACTTACATTAACCGGCACAGCGGGCAGTTATGTTACGCAGGTGTATGTCCGCAAAGGCGGATCTTTCATAATTGACAGCGCTGCAAATGTAGAATTTGATACAATTTTTGTTGAGGCAGGTGCAGGGCTTGCTGTAAACGATGGTGCAAAAGTAACTACAGCGTCTTTGACTGTGAAGGCATCCGTGAATGATGACGGAACTACAACGACATCTGTAAAGCTTGCTACGGGAATGAAGATAGGTGGGCTGACATATTGGCGCCAAGATGGTTCCGGATTACTGAAATTAGGTGATCTTCTTGATGTTACCCGGCAGGCACTGCAATATGACGAAAGTGGCGAGTATCATGATCTTTATAAAGAATTTGTAAGTAAGGGTTTACCCGTTGCGCTTACTGTTGTAGAGCATACTGACGCTGACCACAAATACGGCAGTGGAACAGGCAGGTGCGAGAAGTGCGGAAAGCCCTGCGAGCATGGCGGTGATATAAACACGGACAACGGCATCTGTTCAATCTGCGGTGCGGTTGTGTCTGTCGCACTCTATACAAGTGCAGACGGAAACTTATCATCTTATTTAGATGCTGATGGGCTTGACTCTATACTGAATGAATACAACGGAAGCGGCACGATAAAGCTGTTTAAGGATTATTCTAAACCAAGCGCTCAGTATGACTTATACGGAGAACTTACAATTGACTTAAACGGACGCCAATTTAATATCCGGAGTATTACTCCTTGCAAAAACGGAAAGCTTACAATCAAAAACAGCGGCAATCCGGTTATGCTCGGTTGTAATGTATATCCGACAAACGACGCTTCATACGCCGGCGGTACGCTTATAATAGACGGCGATGTAGTTTTAGACACTGCGATCTATGTATATGATTCGAGTACGGTTATACTGAAAGCCGGTACATATCCAGCCGGACTTTATGCAAGGGACAGCAAGACATTATATGATATGCTCGGCGAGGGTAAGGCTTTCTTCAAGACTGACGGAACTCTTTTCAACGCAAGCGTTAAGGAAATATCAAGCAGTGTAACGCTGATAGTCAAAGACCACAGCCATACCTATGTTGACGGCAAGTGCGAGTGCGGATATGTTTGCCCTCATAGTGATGTTGACAGCGAAACGGGTAAGTGTACAGAGTGTGAATATCAGTATGCGGCTGTTATCGTAAAGGACGGGGCTGTAGCTTCCGTTTATAAGGAAACTGAGATGGAAGCGGCTTTTGGAGCGGCTGACAGTGACGCAAACACCGGCTGTACATTAAAAGTATACAAGAATTATACAGGCAGCTATACAACACTCAGCGGTAAGTTCACGCTGTGGATCGCTGAGAAAGCCAATGTAGGTACGTTAACTGTTTCGGGAGATATAACCGTTACGGGATCGGGAAAAAGTAATAGTATTTATGGCGATTTCGATGTAGCGAACGGCGGTAAGCTGACATTTGACGAAAACTGCGGCGCTATGGGAACTGTGTCGGTAGGTGCAGGTACATTTGACTGCTATTGTTCAATCGGCATAACACTCAATATAAACGATGCAAGCAGTGACGTAATTCTTCACGGCGGATCTTTCAGAAAAATATGCTATAACGGCGGCGGGGACAGAGCAAACGCAGAAATACTGACTTTGTTGGCTGAGAACCGTATGTTTATGAAGTATCCCAATGCTGTGACGATAGACGGCTCAAAAACACTGTTGAAAGACGGTCTTGCAACTGTTTTTGTAGCATCACATGAAGATCACAGTTACGACAGCACAACGGGCAAGTGTACGATTTGCGGTAAGCGGTGCGGTCATACGGATGTTGACAGCAAAACAGGTGTATGCCTTACCTGCGAATATCAGCTTACTGCGGGCGTTTCGGGCGTGGGAACAGCGAAGTATTTCGATAATATAGACAACGCTTTTACTGCGGCATCATCGGCGGAAAACAGCGGTTGTACGCTGACATTGTATAAGGACTGCACGCTTTCGAAGGACGTAACAATCGACAATACAAAGGTTACTGTCGATGTGAACGGATATTCGCTTGGAGGAGATAAAAATATCGTTGTAAATAGCGTTGGTATTCTGTGCCTTAAGGACAGCAGGAAAAGCACCAACAGCGGATGCATAAACGCACCTTTAAATGTAAACGGCGGTACGCTTATAAACGGTACTGCGGACGGCAGCAGTTCAGCCGTTTCCTTGTACGACGTACTCGCAAGTGCGGCTAAATGTGTGAAGATCTACGGTGGTAGCTGTAAAAAATTAACGGTTAATTACGGCACAGGCGGTATAGATTTATACGGCGGAAGCTACGAGTTAATTTACACCACAACCAATATAAACTACAGCGCACCCGTAAACGATCTGCTTGCAAAGGGCTATGCGTATGCGACCTTAAACAGTGTCACACATCTCCCCGAAAGTATAGTTGACGGCAGTGCGACAAATCTGAATCCCGGTCTTGAAAATGTCATGGTTGTAAAGCATACTCATACATACAACGAAACAGAGACAAAGTGTGCGTGCGGTGCTGTGCTTTATGCAAAGGTGACATCAGCCGACGGTACTACTAACGAATATTTTGACAGCATTGAGGAAGGCTTATTATATGCCGATAAGGCTGAAAACAAGGGCTGTGTTTTCACTCTTGTAACAAGCGGTAAGATCAATAGTGGGGTTACGCTGTCAAGCGGTCAGTTTACGATTGCCACTGCCACAACGAATAATAATTATGTCCTCGGTCCTTACGCAGGGAAAATAACTATTGACGGTGCAGATGTTATTGCTGAAGGCGATATGTTCATCAGGTGCAAGGTTAATGTGAAGAGCGGATCTCTTACATTACCTGAGGGCTCAAGCACCGGATTTGATAGTATTGCTATATCAGGCGGTACCGTAACTATCAGCGAAGGCGTCAATGCTGACAGTTATGTGGGTGCTGATAATTTATTTGTAAGCGAAGACGCAACTGACGCAAAGCTTACTATAGGCGGCGGTACTTACGGCAATGTCTATCTCGGACAGTTTAAATTAAAGGACGTAATCGCAAGCGGTGTGCGTGTGATAAGCTACGACAATCCGACAGATCCGACTGCGGAGAAAACAGCAACGGCTTTATTATACAGCGATATAGCCGAAAAAAATAATTTTGACTCCGAAAACGGAACTGTAAGCTATTATCTGGTCACAAAGTGCGAGCATAAGAATGAGGACGGCAGTTATGCCTTTAATGACGGCGTATGCAAATACTGTAACTCTGAGTTTGCCGCAAGCGTAAGCTATACAGACGGCGGCGAAAAGACAGAACTGTTCGGTGATATTTATGACGCTTTTGATAAGGCTAATGAGATAGGTACGGCTACAATAACGCTGTATAAGGATATTACAGACAGCGAAAGTAAACGGGACGTTACCGTTACGGGCAATGTAACGCTTGAACTGAACGGTAAAACACTGGGTGGTCGTTATGGCATAGCGCGTATATCGGTATCTGACGGTGGCACGCTTACTGTAAACGGCGATGGCGATATGGATACACCTATTTACGTTAATGAAAACTCAAAATTAGTCATTAACGGCGGTGGATGCTTCAATTCTGTGTCAGTTAAAAAAGGAGGCAACGCAGAAATAGGCGGCGGCACTATACGAGGTCTGTCCGTTCGCGGTAACGTAAAACTCAGCGGCGGTAAATTCAACGACATCGAGATATTTAACGGCAATCTTGAATCTGTTCTGGCTGACGGTTACGCTTATAAAGTTGAAGGCGGTGAATGGCTTTCAATTGCAGAACGTGCAGAGAGCGTTTATAGCAGTTTGAATAACAACGATAAACCGTTGAGTGTAGAAGAAGCGCCGATAAAGAGCGCAAGTATTGCGTGGGTAGGCGAAGAAGCGCCTGTTATATACCGTAACGGAGAGAAATATTTATACGTCGATATTACATACGAATTGGCGGTCGGTTCAAGGGGTGCAACCTATTCGGATTTTGTAAACGGCAATAATCGCATTAAAGATTATAATTTGTACAATAAATATATGGTACACTGTTATGAAATCGGTAAGCTTGCGGCTAAAGACGGCGAGGTTGAATATTACATTGTACTTAAGTGCAACGGATACGAATATAAGTCGAATGTGCTTAAGCTTACACTTGCGACCTGCTCACACCCGAAGGATAGCTTTTCATACGAAAACGACGGTTTTGTAATCTGCGGTATATGTGATGCATTGATAGAAGCCGAGGTAGTAGATGCTGACGGCAAGTCATTAGGCTATGCGGATATAGAGAGTGCCATAAAGCTGGCACAGGAGAACGAGGGCAGCACTGTAAAGCTGATGTCGGAAGGAGTATCTGAGTCCGTTACCGTGACAGGCGGCAGGTTTACTGTTGACTTTAACGGTAAGAAGGTATTTTATCAGTTCGATGTCAACGGCGGTGACGTGACTTTCACTTCTTCGGTAAAACAAGCCGATGTAGAAACTCTGATAAGCGGAATCACAGTTAACGGAACTGACGCTAAGGTTACAATTGACGGTAAAATCAAGCTGGGAAGTGTAACATTAACAAGCGGTGCGCTTGCAGTAAACAGTGCCGAGAGTTATATTAAAGAACTGTCAATAAATGGCGGAAAGACTGTTATAGACGGTGCAAGAATCGGTGCACTGAGAATTTTCGGCGGTGAAGCGGTCATCAATGATGTTAATGCCGATTCTTTAGCTATGTTTGACAACCGCTCCGGTGAAAGCGAATATAACATCTCTATCGTAAGCGGTAGGTTCGGCAGTTTCACTTGCAATGCAGACAGCGGTTATAATATAGGCAAGGTGATGGCGAGCGGAAGCAGCGTATTTGAAAAGGGAGAACCTTGTTATTATGACAGTGTTAAAAATCGGACCGAAGGTACTGATTTAGTCTTTGGTGTATGCGACCATAAAAACAATATGGGTCGTCCTAATTTAAACGATGCAAATGTTTGCAATTACTGCAATGAGGAAATCGTTGCAACTGTAAGCTATACGGCAAACGGCGGCGAAGAGACAGATCTGTTCAGCGATATATGCGACGCTTTTGACAAGGCTAATGAGATAGGTACGGCTACTATAACGCTGTGCAGGGATATTGCAGACAGTGAAATTGTACATGAAATAAATGTTACGGGCAATGTAACGCTTGCGCTGAACGGCAAAACATTGGGTGCTACGAATAAAGCAAATAAAATATATATTTGTGGCAGCACGCTTACCGTGAATGGAAACGGTAAAGTATGGAGCACAATTGAAGCTAAGCCGGACTCGAAATTAACCATTACAAACGGCGAATACAACGATGTGTATGCCCTTTCAGACAGTGAAGTGGTAATCCTGGATGGTATAATAGACTGCTTATCCGTTTATGGTACGGGTAAAGCAGAGGTCAGCGGCGGTAAATTCAAGTATTTGTTTATGTACAACGGCAAGGCAATCGAATCTGTACTGGCAGACGGTTATGCGTATAAAAATGCTGACGGCACTTGGCTTTCGATTGATGAGCGTGAAAAAGATAGCTATTTGGGCGGTTCTATAGGAGCGTTATCCGTAGAAGAAGCGCCGATAAAGAGTGCAACAATTTCCGCTGAGAACGAGTCACCGATAATATACCGTAACGGTAAAAAGGCTTCAACTTTCGCGGCCGATGTGACATATTCGGGAAATGAAACACTCTATATTACCGGATGCTTAATTGACGGAACGGTAATAAGCGAAAAAACAGAATTATTAAACGGTTACTGTTATTTACTTGGCGATCAAGTTGATAAAGTGGTGGCAGAAGACGGAGAAATCCAATATTACTGCATATTTACCTATGACGGATATGATTATAAGTCGAATGTGGTAACGCTTACAGTAGCTACCTGCCAGCACCCCGGCGAAAGCGTAAAATGTGACGATAACGGTTGTGTGTGCGGTATATGCAACAGAGCACTACCGGCTTCGGTAGAGCTGTCTGACGGCACGTTATCGTATTACGAAAACTGGAATGACGCTATCAGCGCTGCCCAGGAAAGCGAAGGCTGTACATTAAAGCTGTTAGACTACAGTGGTGTTAATGATGGTGAAATATTTGACATAAGCAAGGGTAGATTTACCGTTGATTTAAATAGAAATGACGGCACCACAACATTTGCATTTAATGTCAAGGGCGGAGATATAACGTTTACGGCATCGCAAGCAGCCTCAAGTTCACTTACCGGTGTAACGGTATCGGGTGAGAATGCCAATGTTTTAATTGACAGTAAAGCCACATTGAATTATTTAGTTGTAAATTCCGGAAAGGTTAGTGCCGATGGTGCTAATATCGGCGCAATAACGATAAACGGCGGAGACACGGTCATCAATGATGTTAATGCCGATTATTTAAGCATGAAAGCAGACACGACCGGTGGAAGCGGATATAATGTCTCTATAGTAAGCGGTACGTTCAACATCTTCACTTGCGAAAATGAAAGCAATTATACTTTAGGCAGGGCAATTGCGAGCGGAAGCAGAGTTATAGGCTTAAATGCGATTGTCGGTTCAGGTTTCAAATATGCTGAAATTCAGAGCATGACCAAAGCCAATTATCTTAATGTTATAAAGTGCGACCATAAGGACGAAAACGACAGCTATAAGCTTGACGGAAACCTTTGTCCTTACTGCAATGAGGAAATTGTTGCAACTGTAAGCTATACGGCTGACGGCGGCGAAATGACAGATCTGTTCAGCGATGTTTATGACGCTTTTGCCAAGGCTAATGAGGTAGGTACGGCTACTGTAACGCTGTATAAGGATATTACAAACAGCGAACTTACACAGGGCGTTACCATTACCGGCAATGTAACGCTTGCACTGAACGGTAAAAAACTGGGTGGCACTTTTGCTTTCAACGCACCTGTAGAAGTATCCGACGGCGGTATGTTTACCGTAGGCGGCGATGGCAAAATGCGGATGCCTATTAAAGCTTACGCAAACTCAAAGTTAATCATCAACGGCGGTGAATTCACATCGGTGATGGTTTACATAGACGGCGACGCAGAAATAGGCGGCGGCGTTATAGACGCTCTGACCATTATAGGTAACGCTAAAGCAAAAATCAGCGGCGGTAAATTCTACAACATCGAGATAGCAAACGGCAGTCTTGAATCTGTTCTGGCTGACGGTTATGCATATAAAAAGGACGGCGGTGCATGGCTTTCAATTGCAGAACGTGCAGAGAGCGTTTATAGCAGTGTGAATAACGACAATAAACCGGTGAATGTAGAAGAAGCGCCGATAAAGAGCGCAACGCTTAGCACAGAAATAAACAAGCTGTATCGCAACAGCAACGCAAACCCCACGCTGAAGTTCAACCTTGCTCTTGCTCACGGCTCGAACCTGAACGACTCGTATGTAAGTAAGAGATACGGTATAAACTCCTATGTAAGCGGAGATATAATTTATAGCAGCTTAAGCGCACTTGTAAAGGACGCTAAATTGTCGGCAGACGAAATAATTGATAAGGCAGGCGACAGCGATGCTGCCGAGATATACTACGTAGTTACTACCGGTGACGGCTATGAAATAAAGTCGAACACTGTAAGCATAGACCTTGTTGACTGTGATCATTCTCAGGTGGTCGATCCTACAGCGGACAAGGAAACCGCAGGTAATATTACTACGCCGACATATTGCGAGATATGCGAGAGCAAGTTCAATGCAAAGATAACAAAGGGCGACGATGTCAGATATTATAACGATCTTGACGAGGCTGCGAAAGACGCTCAGAAGAGCGAAAACGAGGGCTGTACCTTATATCCGCTTTATAACAAGAACGGATACGGCGGTCAGTTAGTCATAACCGAAGGTAACTTCACGCTCAAGTACGCAGTTCGTACAGCGTTCTCACGTCCGATCATCATAAACGGCAAGGCAAAGCTGACGGTTACGGGACGTTGTGCGGTGACAGCGTTTGAGAATCAAGACGCATTCATAGTGCGGGGCGGTGATGTCACATTTGACGGGCTTGCAACAGGCAGCAATGTGACCATAAACGGCGGAAATGTTACAATGGCCGCAAACAATATAAATTGCCTTACTATACACGGCGGTAATGTATCCATTTCGTCAGGTGGGTTTGCCGAAATCGTAACTACGGTCAGTGATAAGGTGATAGCCGATTATATCGATCACGGCTTCTGGGTACAGGACAGAGGAACAAAAGAGTGGATAGATATATACAGTCTTAATAAGGCAACGGCATCATCGACAAGCGGTCTTACGGTACGGGTGTGTCCGATGCAGATAATTCAGCCGAGGAATAATGTATATTACACCAACGGCTATTATCCCGGCGACATACCGTCACTTCAAATAAGTGCAGTGCCGTGGTATTCAGGCGAGGTCGACGCAAATGTTGCTTATCAGTGGATCGCCATTGATGAAAACGGCAACGAAACAGAGATAGAGGGCGCTACAGACAGAAAGCTGTCGCTCGAAAATCTCACAACGGGCAGGTACTACTGCCGTCTTACCTACAGCAATGCTACAACGGCTGGAGTTTCGATGAAGTCGGACGTTGTAACGGCTACGATAACCGAATGTGAGCATTCCGGAGGAGAGGCTACCTGCACCGAAAAGGCAAAGTGTGAAATATGCGGTGCGGAGTATGGCGAACCTCTCGGTCACGACTATGTTGTAATTAAAGTAGTTGAGCCTGACTATCGCAACGAAGGCTACAGCGTATTTGAATGCACAAGATGTAAGGATTCATATATCGGAAACCGTGTTCCCGTAAAGCCTATTCCCGATGTGGAAGAAATAGCGGTTGAAAAGACGACATACAATGAAGTCGATATAAGCTGGAAGAATATAAGCGGTGTTGACGGATATTATGTCGAATGCTATGTCGGCAATCAGTGGAAGCAGATCGGCTTCAGCACGGACGGCGACAGAGTAGCGGCAAAGCTGAGCGGTCTTTCTGCAGGCCTTAAATATAAGGTAAGGATAGCGGCTTATGCAGGAAGCTTCACCGGCAAGTTCAGATGTTTCTATGTTGATACCATTCCTTCTCCCGTATGGAATATAAATACGGTGAAGGCTACCGATGAAACGGTAAGAATAAGCTGGAACAGAAACACCAGAGCGGACGGCTACAAGGTAGAGTGGTACATTGATAATCAGTGGTCTGCAAAGACTGTTACCGGCAACAATAATATAGCGGCGGTTATAGACGGACTTTGTGCAGGAACACGATATAAAGTAAGGGTAAGCGCATATAAGGGCGACCTTTACAGCCCGTATACATACGGCTATATCGATACGCTCCCGTCAAAAGTTACGGGTATTACGCAGACAGTCACATCTTCTTCGTTTACGCTTAAATGGGATAAGAACGAAAGTGCAGACGGTTATACTGTTCAGTACTATGCAGACGGTAAGTGGAACGAAAAGTCGCTCGTCGGCAATGACAAAACTACCGTTACAATAGGCTCGCTTAAGGGCTACAAAACCTACAAGGTCAGAATAAAGGCTTATAAGGGTGAGCTTCAGAGTACATTCGACGACATCTATATCACTACCGCTCCGACAAAGGTCGACGGTCTTAAGGTAAAGAGCGCAGTTGACTCAAAGGCAGTAGTTATATGGAATGCGGATGCAACCGCTGACGGATATAACGTAGGATATTATATCGGCGGTAAGTGGGTCGAAAAGACCATAACCGATAATAAGACAGCAATGGCTGAACTTGACGGACTTACACCTTACAGCACATATAAAGTAAGGGTAAGAGCGTATAAGGACAATCTGTACGGCGATTACAGCTATACTACGGTTACTGCAGTGCTTTCACCGGTAACCGATATCAAGGTTGTATCGGCAAAAAGCAACTCGATAACCGTTAAGTGGGGTAAAAACGCCAGTGCAGACGGATATAAGGTTGAAATTTACAAAGGCGGCAAGTGGGTCAAAAAGACGTTAAAGGGCAGCACGAATGCTACTGTCACTATTGGCGGACTCAGGGCCGGAAGCGTGTATAAGGTAAGGATTGCGTCTTATAAGGGTGCAAATACAAGCGCTTATACTTATGCGAATGTGAATACAGCCAAATAAGCTGATAGTAAAAAAAAGAGAACACCGGGCGACCGGTGTTCTTTTTTGTGTATCAGATGCGTTTTTACTATAAGAACAAACTGAGCCGTAAGCAAGGGTGCTTACGGCTCGATTTGTATAATTATAACGTTAATATCCGCCGGTAACGTAACCTTAGCCGAGCTGAAACAGCCGGAACGGCGAATCTGGTGCGGCACATTGCCGCTTACTTGAAGTATCTGTTCAGCAGACCCTCGAAAGCCTTGCCGTGTCTTGCTTCGTCCTTAGCCATCTCGTGAACTGTATCGTGGATAGCGTCAAGATTTAACTGCTTTGCTCTCTTAGCGAGGTCGAGCTTGCCCTGTGTAGCGCCGTGCTCTGCGGCAACTCTCTTTTCGAGGTTTTCCTTAGTCGATGCGCTTACAACATCGCCTAAAAGCTCTGCGAACTTTGCTGCGTGTTCAGCCTCTTCCCAAGCTGCCTTTTCGTAGTAAAGACCTACCTCGGGGTAACCTTCTCTGTGAGCGGCTCTTGCCATAGCGAGATACATACCTACCTCTGTGCATTCGCCCTCGAAGTTTGCCTTTAAGCCTGCAAGAATCTCTTCATCCTCAACTGCCTTTGCAATGCCTACCTTGTGCTCGTCTGCAAATACAAGCTTATCGTTTTCCTTAAGCTCTGTGAACTTGCTGCCGGGAACCTTGCACTGGGGGCAGAACTCGGGAGGTGTATCTCCCTCATGAACGTAACCGCATACCGGACATACCCACTTTTTCATAGTAAATTACCTATCCTTTCATAGTGACAAAATCTTTATTTTCTTATTGTTATTAGCAAAATCAGTAACGCTTACTGATTTGTTGATTATATTATAACCTATACTTCGGCGTTTGTCAAGAGGTTTTTGAAAATTTTTTTGTAAAAATTAGGTTAGTTAGGACTTACTTAGGTGGTTGAGGTTTTGGAAGGGTTGGCGAGGGGCGAGTTGTGATTGTGAGAAGGCTGTGGGGATGTCAGTAATCGGTGTAACGATCCCTCAGTCTTGCGACAGATAGGGTTGAGCGGATATTAACGTTGATTAAATCGCAGAATGTTGCAATTTATAATAAGAAAAAGTCTTGTCGCAATCCAGCTCCCTTTGGCAAGGGAGCCAAGAATGTTTGCGATTTGCTACATTTTGCGAAACCGACAAAGTGTTTATAAGCCAAGTTTGGCGTTTGCAGTTTATATGCGGTTGTGATGAATTGTAGGAATATTCGTAGGGGAGTGTCTGTGTGTGCTTTTTGGTTTCGCATCCGTGCGAAACTTTGGGCACACACTTAAGGCATCCTTGCCTTGCTTGCCCCTCCCGAAACATCATTGCAATTATCAAAAATCAAGTTAATATATAAAAATGAAAATTTGATTGCAATCCGCTATTGATGATTGATAGATTAAAAACGCTGAGAAAATCAATAACTACGGTGCAACGGGAGGGGCAAGCCCCTCGCCCTACGAAAAGTGGGTGGGATAGTGCGGATACAGAATCATATCGGAGAATACAGATGTTAGCATTACGAAAAGTGAGAGGAATAATGCGGTTTTGGAAGTTTAGGGCGGCGAGGGGGATTACCGTTTTCAGCCGATTAAATACCGTTTGTGCCTTTTCGTTGCAATTGCCGAGAAAAACGATTATAATTAATATGTGAGAATATGGTTATAATTACGGCTAAGAGAAAAGGAGAGCTTATGAGAAAAACAAGCGAAAAGATATTACGGGCACTGCTTGCGGTATCGGTACTTGCAACGGCTGTGCTATCGAGCGGTTGTCTTGACGATGAGGAGGAGATTTCCGACAGCACGGCAAGCGACAACAGGCAGACGAGTGACAGCGGCAATGCGGAAAGCAGCGAAGGCAGTGATAATAAATATGACGGAAGTGTTACGGGCAGTCGTGCGTCAAAGCTGACGTTCAGCGGTTCGGACGGGATAAGCATTGCAAGAAAACAGCGTGAAGCCGAAAAACCTATGGGCGAGGACGGCACACAGACGGTATTCATTTATATGTGCGGAAGCGACCTTGAAAGCGAGAACGGGCTTGCAAGCGGCGACATTGAGGAAATGATCGCAGGGTCACAAAGCGAGAACGTGAAGTTCGTCATTCAGACGGGCGGTGCCGGAGCGTGGGCGGATACATACGGCATCTCTGCCGAAAAGACACAGCGTTATGTTGTAACGGGCGGAGAAATAAGCCTTATCGAAGAAAAAGAGTCTGTCAATATGGGCAAGGAGGATGTGCTTGTCGATTTTTTAAGCTGGGGTATAGAAAACTATGCGGCGGCTAAAATGGGGCTTATCTTCTGGAATCACGGCGGAGGAAGTATAAGCGGCGTGTGCTTCGACGAGCTTAACGAGAACGATTCGCTGTCGCTTGAGGAAATAGACACTGCGCTTACATCTGTATATGGCAAGATGACGGATAAGTTTGCGTTCATCGGCTTTGACGCTTGCCTTATGGCAACGGTCGAAACGGCGAATATGCTTGTTCCGCACGCAGACTATATGTTTGCATCGGAAGAAACTGAACCCGGCTACGGCTGGGATTATACCGAGATAGCAGGCTTTATGGAAAGTAATCCGACAGCGGATACAGCCGAACTCGGAAAGACGGTCGCTGACAGCTTTATGGCATCGTGCGAGGCTATCGGCGCAGGCGGCGAGGCTACGCTTTCGATAACGGATCTCAGCCGAATAGACGAACTTGTAAAGGCGGTGAATGATGCCGCCGAGGAAATGAACGATATTTCTTCCGACCCTGCACTGCTTGCAAATGCGGTAAGAAGCATCTATACCGTAAGAGCATACGGCAGTAACAACGATACAGAGGGATATACCAACATGGTGGATCTCGGCTCTATGATAGCGGCTACGGTATCGGGCGACAAGGCGGACAAGGTCATGTCGGCGCTTGAAAAGGCGGTAGTGTATAACATTTACGGCGAGGACAAGGACGGCTCAACGGGGCTTTCGACCTACTATCCGTTCGGCGTTTCAGGCTCTACCGAGCTTGCCACATTCGGCAAGGTGTGCGTAAGTCCGTACTATATGACGTTTGTTGACAGAATCGCATACGGCGCACAAAACGGCAGTACGGACGGGTACAGCGGTGAAAAAACATGGCTTGCGGACGGTGCGGTGTACTGGAGCGACGGGGATTATTCCGACTATGAGAGCAACTGGGAACATTACAACAACAAGACCGACAACATGGGCTTCTGCGGTGATAAGAGCAGTGTGCAGATAGATGTCGGCCCTGTGCTTGATGATGAAGGAACGTTCTACTTCAATGTTACGGACGATACTATAAACAACCTTGCGAGCGTAAACTGCTCGGTTTACCGTGTTGACGAAGAAACGGGTGAGCTTATCGAATTCGGCGTTGACCAAAGTACAAAGGTCGATTTCTCATCGGGACTGGTCGAGGATAATTTCAGCGGTCAGTGGTATATGATTGAGAATAATCTTATCCCTATGTTCATAGTGGAGAAGAACGGCAACAGCTCGGTTTACACGTCACCTATAAAGCTCAACGGCAAGGAAACAAATCTGCGTATAGCTATGACGCAGGACGGTAATGCGTATGACATAACGGCGCTTGGAACATGGGACGGTGTAAACGAAAACGGCGAGTCGGCAAGAAGCGTTGTTCCGCTTAAAGAGGGAGATGTCATAGTGCCGATATTCAACACCTACGACAGCGAGGGTAACTTTGCAGGCAAAGCCGAGGGTGATGAATGCACCTACAGCGGCGACAATATGATAGAGTTTGTCAATCTGCCTGCAGGCGACTACAGATACAGTTTTGTTATAAACGATATTTACGGAAACGTGTGCTATACAGGCTTCACAGTGTTTACGACAGACGATGACGGGAATGTGTTCTTTACGCCGGAAGAGTAGTAAAAACAGCAGGCTGTATCGATCACGCATTTTTCTTTTACAAAAAAACTAAGAGGAGAACCCCTATGCCAAACCGGATCATCACAGATATTTCAGATTATATCTTTGTGTCAGGAGAACCTCAAAAGGTCGATGCGATTTTTCTGCCGGGCGGCTCACACCCTGAACAGCCCGAATATGCCGCAGAATTATACCGACAAGGTTTGACTGATTGGATAGTCCCGTCAGGAGGAGTAAGCGTTAAAGAGGAAAAATGGCACGGCGTCCGCTCAAAAGCGGAAATTTATAGTGGCGATTACCGGTCAGACTGCGAGTTTTTTACAGATGTACTCGTAAAAAACGGCGTTCCGCAGACTGCGATCATTGAAGAAAGCAAGTCGGGGCATACCCGTGATAACGCATTTCTCTCTCGTAAAGCCGTTGATGAAAAGGGCATAATGATAAAAAGCGGTATAATTGTTTGTAAAGCCTTTCATGCTCGCCGATGCTTAATGCTGTATCAAATGGCTTTCCCAAATGTTGATATGACGGTCTGCCCCGTACATTGCTATAACATCACCAAAGAAAACTGGTATACGACCGAAAAAGGAACCGATCGAGTGCTCGGTGAGCTTGCACGGTGCGGAAATCAGTTTGTCGGCGATCTCAAGACTTATCTTGATCTGATATGAAAATACTGTGCTGCCTTCAGTAAAAACAGCAAGCCGTATCAAGCGGACGCTTCTCGTTTGTGATAAAATGAATACAGTCGAAAAGACGGAAGAAGGCTGTAAGGGGGAAAACAGATGAGTGAGATAAACGAATGGTATATGAATATTCAGAATATTGTTGATGACATAGACAGGTGTATAAAAAGCGGCGAGGATGAAAAACTGACGCTGGGCAGGCTGTCGCAGACGCTTGGCTATTCGGAATACTATGTTTCAAGGAAATTCAGCGAAATATCGGGAATGAAGCTCAGGGATTATATGAGATACCGTAGGCTTGCTTTTGCGCTGAGGGAACTGAGAGATACCGACAAGGGCATACTTGACATAGCACTTGACTATGGCTTTACATCTCACGAGGCGTTCACAAGGGCATTCAAAGCGGCATACGGAATTACTCCGAGCGCTTACCGCTTACACCCTGTACCTGTAATTCTCCGCACAGCTATAAGACCTTTCGACTGCTATCTTTTAGGCATAGGAGGAACAGGTATGGCACAGACAAACAGTGATATTAAGGTGTATTTCGTAACGATACCGGCTCATAAATTCCTGCATATCAGAAACTTCGAGAGTATAGGGTATTTCGACTTCCGGGAAAAGCAGAGCCATATTCCCGGACAGGACTGCGAAACGATATGCGGACTGCTTGACAGTATCAAGGGTAAGCTCGACGATATGGGCGGTAATGAGGCGAACAGCGGAAGCGGTCAGGTCATGGCGTACATAAACGAGCCTGAGGGAAGAATATGCAGCTGGGGCATTCCGCTGGCTGAGGCTTACGGCGTAAGGCTTCCTGCCGACTACAGCGGAGAGATACCAAGGCAGATGCAGATTATGGACGTGCCTGAGGGCGAGTATATCGTGTTTGAGCACGGACCGTTCGACTTTCAGACCGAAAACAGTGCGGTTGAAGCAAAGATAGAACAGGCTATGAAGGACTTTGACTATGAAAAGTCGGGCTATGAACTTGACAAAACGCAGGGCAGGGTGTTTTACTTCTATCACGACTGCAGGAGATACTGGAAGTATATAAGGCCTGTGAGGAAAACCGGATAAACGGAAAACCGCCTTTTAAATAGGGCGGTTCTTCGGATTATGCCGGGCGATGCACTTGACACCGGCTTGATTTTGTGTTATATTATAGATACAAAAAGAGGGAAACGACAGACGGTCGCTCCCAATAGAAGTTAAAGTTATAACCGCTTTAGTTGGTAGCTAGGGGCGGTTATTTCTTTTTATTTGTAAAATTTATAACAAAAGAAATGATACTGAA
>OGKG01002495.1_pt1 | contig 19111 bp, 11 predicted proteins | sample 1572201 | NCBI WGS metagenome assembly OGKG01 (sample SAMEA2582146, study PRJEB24529) | metagenome | biome: Human gut stool | place: China | collected 2011 | reverse complement strand
TCCGCGCCGACAATACTTGCAGGGTGACTTGCCGGGAAGATAGGTAATGCCAACACAAATGAAAACCGCTTCGCTTATGCGAGGCGGTTTTTCTGTAATCGGCAGGTTCTACAAGAATGATGCCGAAGAATTGTGCATTGTGCAATGATCCTCTGACATTGTAATGCAGCGAACGGAATGATATAATAGTGAAAAAAATATGAAGGGAATGGACGGCCTATGTCAAAGAGGATCATGAGTGCGCTGCTATGCCTCTGCATGTTGATATCTGTGAGCCCTGTGGGCTTTGCGGAGACGGTAGAGCAGATAGTGGAGCCGGAAGAGACGGAAGAGGAGGAATTCTTCTCTGCTGAGGAAAATCTCAACTCCGGCACCTGCGGGGACGGACTTACCTGGGCACTGGATGCGGAAGGAATTCTGAGGATTTCCGGCTTGGGGGCCATGGAAGACTATGATTCCGGAGCCGGCAGGGCACCCTGGTATGGGGTGCGGGAGGATATCCTGAGTGTATACGTGGACCAAGGGGTAACGAGCATTGGCGACTATGGATTCTATGGGCTGGACAAGCTGGATTCGGTAGTCCTTGGCGAAGATGTGGCGAGAATTGGAAGCTGCGGTTTCAGCGGCTGCAGTGCGCTCAGCTATGTCCAGCTTCCGGAAAGTATAACCGAAATCGGTATGGCGGCATTTGAAAACTGTGCTTCTTTGGTAGAAATGCAGCTTCCGGAAAAGGTGCGCAGAGTCGAAAGCCGCACATTCTACGGCTGCAAGGCACTGGACAGTATGGCGCTGCCAATGGATTTGCAGGGGATCGGTGATTCCTCCTTTGAGGGCTGTGAGTCCCTGCGGGCCATTGCGATCCCTCAGGGTATTGACAGAATTGAGAATTATACCTTTCAAAATTGCTCCAGCCTCCGGATGATCCAATTACCGGAAAAGCTTACTTCCATTGGAAGCGCCGCCTTTGCCCACTGCGGGGCGCTGAAAGAGGTGGAGCTGCCGGAGGAATTGGACAGCATTGGCAGTTCGGCATTTCAGGCCTGTCAATCCCTGGAACGAATTGCGATACCGGTAAAAATGAACGATATTCCCGAGGCCTTGTTTTCCGGATGTGAGAATCTATGCGAGGTTGAGATTCCGGAGACGGTAACCGCTATCGGAAATTATGCCTTTTACGGTTGTGCCAGGCTGAAGACACAGCTGCCAAGGGACTTGAACAGCATTGGCCGGTACGCCTTCAGCGGCTGCGAAGATTCCGATCTCTTCGATCTGTCTCAGGTGCCGACAACCATACAGGAGAATATGGCCCTGGCCGGATTGGTACCGATCCCGGAAGGGCTGTCTGACTGGACCGGCGGAGGGGCGGCAATCAGTTGGTCTGTCGAAACCGTTCCGGGAGAGGGACAGGCGGCAAAAGTAGAGGGGGACACACTGCTGCGTATCCACCCCGGCCGCTTCCGCCTGGTCTGTACAGATGCCTACACCGGCATCCGCAGCAGCAAGCTTATGCAGGTTACCTCCAACCTGGAGATCCGCCCGGAAGGCCTTATCACGATTACCAGCGGCCAGTCCTTCCAGCTGTCTGCTGTCGCTATGCCTGGGGAGGAACCGGTTTTCGCCAGTTGGAGCCTGGAAGCGGGCGGAGAGAAAGCCGCATCCATCTCTATGGATGGTTTGCTGACGGCCAAGAGTGTGGCGAAGGAAACGGAAATTACGGCCATAGCCGTCACGAGCTCCGGGGATACGGCCAGAAGGATGGTGACGATCCTGCCCAGAGTCACAGGCATCTCCATCCTGATCGATGGCAAAACGGCACCGGACAAGCTGTACGTGGATATGAAGCAGACCCAAACCCTGTCCCTGTCCGCCGTGGTTCAGCCTGAGGAGGCGAAGACCGCCGTGGAATGGGCCTCCGGCCAGGACCATATCGCCTCGGTGGATCAGGATGGTACGGTGACGCTGCTCAGCCCCGGACGGGCTATGATCTATGCCCGAAGCACCGATGGCAGCGGCGTCTGGGGAGAGCTGCTGCTGAATATCCAGTATGTGGACAAGGCGGAAACGCTGACCCTGCGAGCCTCCAAAACGGTTCTGGAAGTCGGAGAGCAGGTCCAGCTGGTGCTTTCCGGGGAAGAGGATATCCCGGCGGAGAGCGTGCGCTTTTCCGTGCTGGAGGAGGGCGGGGGCAGTGTAGACGAAAACGGCGTTTTCACTGCCGGTGATCTGCTGGGCTATGTCAATGTGACGGCAATGATTACGGGAGACAGCCAGCTGCGCAAGGCAAGCCTGCGGCTGCGGATCAAAGAGGAACTGGCCCACGAATTGCGCCTGCTCCCAGAATTCCCGGACGATCAGGGAGCAGCGGCAGACACGGAGCTGTATGTGGACACCAGCAGACTGGGGAGCAAGGCCTATACCTTTCGCCTGAAGGCCCAGGGGTTAGGTGCCTCCGGTGTCTGGAAAGACACAGAGAATGTGACCTTTGCGTCCACGAATACCTCCTTGGCCACAGTCAGTGCCGACGGCACCGTCACCGTCAAGGCCAAGGCCGAGGGGAGTTGCGAGATTGTAAGCCGGAGTCAGGATGCGCTGGAGGTGGAGACCGGCCTGCGCCTGATCGTCCAGGACCGGTCCCCCAGGCTGGAAAGCCGCAAGCTGACCCTGAACAGCTACCGCACTGACGGTGTATCCACAGCCCTTGTGGAAAGCTATGGAAATGCCATCCAAAGTGTGACCGTGTATGACTATGATAAGGCAGCCAAGGCCTACCAGGAGACGCCATCGAAGCAGTTCTCCGCATCCTGGGAGGCGGAAACGGTAACCCTGGAGACCTGGGAAGCATTGGGCGGCGGCACATATCCCCTGAAGCTGACGGCGGTCTGCGACAGCGGGGCCTATGACTATCTGATTCAGGTAAAGGTCGCCAACACGCTGCCCAAAATCACAGTGAAGCAGGAACGAAAATTCAACCTGTTTTATCTGGACAGCACAGCTCCTTTTACGGTAACAGCCAATGGAGGGGAAATTGAAAGCCTGGAGCTTGCGGGAACGGAAGACTTCCGGCTGGAATATGGCCGGGGCGAGGCCTGGGTTACCTACGGGGAAGGGTTCGCGCCTGGGAAAGACAAGCCTGCTACAAAGGGCAAGCTCCTGATCGGCCTGGAGGGGTATCGGAAGCCTGTGGAGCAGAACTTCACCCTGGCTACGGTGAATACCGCGCCTAAGCTCACGGTGAACCCGGCGGCCAGTGTGATCAACACGGCGCTGAACAGCCAGCTCCGGGAAAGCTGGACGAGGATCTACCAGAATGGAGAGCCACTGGACCTATCTGAGGCGGAAATCAGTGCCCTGGGGGATTTCGTGCAGCTGGAATCCCGGGGAGAGGACCTGATTTTCCGGTTGACCGGGGAGACAGGGGGCACGGTCAGCTTCCTGCTGCAGCTGCCCAACTGGGCAAGGGAAATCAAGCTGAGCCACAAAATCACCCTGGAGACGAAGCTGCCGAAGCTGACACTGGCCAATGGAACGCTGAAACTCAGCAGTGTCTTCCCTGGCCAGGCGGCGGAAACGGAGCTGCGGCTGAGTCAGTGCAACCTGGATTTGGGCCCCGTCTCCTTCGTCTCCACAGCGAAAGCAGGCTCCGCAGCGGAGAAAGAGGCTGATAAACTGGCACTGTCCTTTGATCCGGAAAGCAGGAGGATTTCTGCGGAAATCAAAAACGGGGAAACGCCGAAGGCAGGCACCTACGGCTTTTCGGTGAGGACAAGTCTTGCCGACGACGGGACGGAGCTATCTCCGGTGACGCTGAAGGTTACGGTGTCGGCCGGAGTTCCCAAGGTATCTCTTTCAGCCAAGGGAAAGCTGGATACGTTGAAGCCGGGCAGCTCCATTGCCTATACGGTGACGAAGCTGACGAACTGCCCGGGGCCTGTGGAGGCCATGGCACTGGAGGGCATGGATGCGGACAGGTTTCAGGCGGAGCTGGATACCACCGGCACAAAGACGGTGGTCAACCTGAAGCTGCTGCCAGGGGAAAGCTATGACACCCGCACCACCTATAAGATCCGGTTCCGCTTTACGGTCTGGGATGTGGAGATCTTGTCTCCGGTGCTGAATGTGAGAGTGTCCCAAAGTGCCCTGAAGGTGACGCTGCCCAAAACGGTAAACTACTACCGGGGCCAGTCCGGGCCGATCCAAATCATGCTCAGGCCTGCGGCAGAGCTGGCGGAAATCACCCTGGGCAGCAAAACGGACAAGAATTTCCTCCAGGCCCTGGGAGATGAAGACCACATGACCGTGGAAGAAAACCAAATTCTCTTCCGCCTGGAGAACCCAGGAGCCCTGAAGGTGGGCAAGAGCTATGTTGTATGCCTGAATGTGACGCCGGAGGGAAACGCTGTGAACGCAAAGCCGACCCAGGTAAAGCTGACGGTACGGATTGTGAAGTAAAAAGGTGTCCGCCTCTGCCTTTTCGGCAGGGGCGGACATTCTTTTACCAGCCCAGGTCTTCCGACTCGGCTTTTTTGCTTCTGGCCAGGAGCTGGTGAACGGTTTCCTTGGCATCCCCATTCTCGTAGAGAACGTGGTAGGCGGCGTGGACGATGGGCATATCCACCTGCTCCTTCCGGCACAGCTCCCAGGCGGACTTGGTGGCGTAGTAGCCCTCCACCACAGCGCCTACTTCGTCCATAGCTTCCTGGACGGTCCGGCCTTGGCCGATGAGGATACCGGCCTGACGGTTTCGGGAGTGGTAACTGGTACAGGTGACGATCAGATCGCCTACGCCGGAGAGTCCTGCCAGGGTCTCCCGCCGGGCACCCATGGAGACCCCCAAGCGGGCCATTTCCGTCAGCCCCCGGGTTATGAGCATGGCCTTGGTGTTGTCCCCGTAGCCCAGGCCCGTGACCACACCGGCACACAGGGCAATGACGTTTTTCAGAGCGCCTCCCAGCTCGGCACCGACGGCATCGGGACTGGTGTAGACCCGAAAGCTCTCGGACATGAAGGCATCCTGAACAAATTCGGCAAGGCTGCGGTCATCGCAGGCCGCCAGGCACCCGGTGGGCACCTGCCGGGCTACTTCCTCCGCATGGCAGGGGCCGGAGAGGGCCACCACCTTGTGGCCGGTTTCCTGGGCCACGATCTGGCTCATGCGCAGCAGACTTCCTTCCTCAATGCCCTTGGTGACGGAGACCATGACGGCGTCCGCGTCAATGTAGGGGGCCACAGCCCGGGATACGGTACGGATATGGGAGGAGGGAGAGGCGATGACCACCATCCGGCAGCCCCGGACGCAGGCAGGGTCGGCGGAGACATGAAGCGCTTTGGGAAGAAGCACATCCTTCAGTCTGGGGTTCTTGCCTGTGGCCTGGATTTCCGCGGCCCGGTCGGCGCTTCGGCACCAAAGCACGGTGTCGTGACCGTTTTTGCACAGGAGCGTAGCCAGGGCGGTGCCCCAGGCACCGGCTCCAACAACGGCGGCTTTCATTTCTCTTCGCCTCTCCTTTTAAAGAATTCGGTTTTGGTTTCCTGGCCCTTCACCAGCCGCTTCAGGTTGGAGCGGTGGAGGAAGACAGTCAGCAGCATCATAATGAGGGCAATGGCCAGGACAAAGGGATGGCCGGGATAAAGGGCAGCGAACAGAATGCCGAAGGCCAGAGCGCTGACCATAGAGGCCAGAGACACCAGCTTGGTCAGAAGGTAGGTGACGGCGAAGAGGGCCAGCAGGGTCAGCCCCACCCGCCAGTCGGTGACGAGGGCTGTGGCGAAGCCGCAGACGATGCCCTTGCCTCCCCGGAAGCCCAAGAAGGCGGGGAAGTCGTGGCCCAGGGTGGCGCAGAGGCCGCCCAAGAGCATACCCTCGGTGGGCAGGCCGTATTTGCCCAGGAGCCAGCCCCCCAGCAGACAGCTGAGGGCGGTTTTCAGCCCATCAATGAGGATCACCAGCAGGGAGGTGCTTTTTCCGTAGTTCCGGAAAAAGTTGGTAAAGCCCGCGTTGCCGCTGCCGTGGTTCCGGACATCGTCCTTCTCCACCAGCCGGGAAAGGAGTATGGCTCCGTTCAGGTTTCCCAGCAGATAGCTGAGGACAGCCGTCAAAAGAATGGCAAACACCATATCTTATTCCTCCTTGTTGCCCTTCTGGCGAATGGTGATGCGGATGGGCGTGCCCTGGAGGCCGAATACCTCCCGGATCTGGTTTTCCAGATACCGCTGATAGGAGAAGTGGAAGAGCCGGGCATCGTTGCAGAAGATGACGAAGTGGGGGGGCTTGGTGCCGGCCTGGGTCATATAGTAGATCTTCAGGCGGCGGCCCTTGTCCGTAGGAGGCTGGACCCGGGCGGTGGCATCCGCCAGCACGGCGTTCAGGTTGCCGGTGGTGATGCGGCTGGTGTTCTGCTTGTAAACCTGCTGGATCATCTGGAACAGACCGCTGACCCGGGCACCGGTGAGGGCGGAGAGGAAGATCACCGGCGCGTAGAGCATGTAGCTCAGGCCCTGGCGGACCTGGGTCTCCATGTCCCGCATGGTGTTGGTTTCCTTGTTCTCCACCGCGTCCCATTTGTTCACCACGATGATGGCGGCCTTGCCCGCCTCGTGGACCAGCCCGGCAATCTTGGTATCCTGCTCCGTGACGCCCTCGTTGGCATCAATGAGGATCAGGCACACATCCGCCCGGTCGATGGCGCTGACAGAGCGCATATTGGAGTATTTTTCAATCACATCGTCCACCTTGCTCTTCCGGCGCATACCGGCGGTGTCGATGAAGCAGTATTTTCCGGTGCTGTTTTCAAAGTAGGAGTCAATGGCATCCCGGGTGGTACCAGCCACATTGGACACAATGACCCGTTCCTCTCCCAGGATCCGGTTCAGAAGGCTGGATTTTCCCACGTTGGGCTTGCCTACGATGGCAACGTTGATGATGCCGTCCGTTTCCTCCTGGCCGTCGTCCTCGGGGATGTTTTGCAGGACCCAGTCCAGCAGGTCGCCGGTGCCGTGGCCATGGACGGCAGAGGTCTCAAACAGGTCCCCAATGCCCAGAGAATAGAATTCGTAAACGTCCGGATTTACGGGGCCGATGGAGTCGCACTTGTTGACGGCCAGGGCCACGGGCTTGCCGGATTTGCGGAGCATGGTAGCAACGTCTTCGTCGGCGGCGGTGACACCGCTGCGGACATCCACCACCATGATGATGGCATCGGCCAGCTCGATTCCGATTTCGGCCTGGCGGCGCATAAACCGGAGCATATCGCTGTCGTTGCTGGGCTCGATGCCGCCGGTGTCCACCAGGGAGAAGGTGCGGCCGCACCACTCGCAGTCCCCGTAGATCCGGTCCCGGGTCACGCCGGGGGTGTCCTCCACAATGGAGGTGCGGCGGCCGGTGAGTTTGTTAAAAAGCATGGACTTGCCCACGTTGGGCCGTCCCACAATGGCGACCAAAGGTTTTGCCATGGGTACACTTCCTTTCTCAAGTTCAATAATAAGGAAAAAGAGGAAGGCGAGCTGCCTTCCTCTGGTTTTTCCGCTTTTGCCTTACTCAGCCTCGACAGCCAGGACCTGACGGCCGTTGTAGGTGCCGCAAGCCTTGCAAGCTCTGTGGGGCATTACGGGCTCACCGCACTTGGGGCAAACCGCAACGCTGGGAGCAGACAGCTTCCAGTTAGAGCCACGGCGCTTATCGCGGCGGGCCTTGGACACTTTACACTTAGGGACAGCCATGGTGACACCTCCTTGGTAAAACTGCTTTTGACAGCATCAATATGGATTTACTTCTCAAGAAGCTGCTTTAAAGCAGCAAATCGGGGATCGAGCTCCTTCCGGCAATTGCAGGGACCGTCATTCAGGTTTTTGCCGCACTGGGGACAAAGACCCTTGCAATCCTCTTTGCAAAGCAGCTTGGAATCCAGATTCAGCACGAACACGGTCCGCACAATGTCATCCAGATCGGCGCTGTCTCCCTCCAGAGGGAATACCCACTCGTCTTCGTTTTCTTCGCTTTCCAGCTTGGTAACCAGGACTACGTCTATGGGAAACTCTACCTTGCGGTGAAATTCCGACGCGCACCGGTCGCAAATGCCATGGATGGTGGTAGCAATGCTACCCTGCATCACCAGGACCCCTGCGGTGTTGCGCACGTTACCCTCTGCCAGGACCGGCTCGGAAACCGGATAGCTGACGCCATAGCAAAGATCACTCAGATCCACACTTACCGAAAAGGAAACCGATGCACCGGGACGGTCGATGATCTGGGACAGCCCTAGAAGCATATTTTTCCCCCTCTCAAAGTCGTGCTAATGTATTATAATGGCTTTTTCCGGATTTGTCAAACATTATTTTTACTTTTTTTCTTCTTTGTCATTGCCGGGTTCTATGGGAGGATGCCGGGACATACCATTGGGTAAACCGTGGCAGGAGCCCACTCCTGCCGGAGTAGGAGGCTGGCTATGGAAAGTATTTACGCAGAGATCGCCGCCAGGACCGGCGGGAACATCTATATCGGCGTGGTTGGGCCTGTGCGGACGGGAAAATCCACCCTGGTCAAGCGGATCATGGAGGCACTGGTGATCCCCAGGCTCCAGGACCCCTTCCGGGCGGAGCGGGCGAGAGATGAGCTTCCCCAGTGCGGCTCCGGAAAGACCATTATGACCTCCGAGCCGAAGTTTGTGCCGGAGGAGGCGGTGGAGATCTCCCCGGACGATGTGACCCGCCTGCGCATCCGCATGATCGACTCCGTGGGCTACATGATCCCCGGGGCCATGGGGGCGGAGGAGGAGGGCAAGCCCCGGATGGTCACCACCCCCTGGTATGACGAGGAGATCCCCATGACCCAGGCGGCGGAGCTGGGCACCAAAAAGGTCATGGAGGGCCATGCCACCCTGGGCCTGGTGGTCACCACCGACGGCACCGTTACGGACATCCCCAGGGAGGATTATATAGAGGCGGAGCATCGGGCCATAAGTGACATGAAGGCCACGGGCAAGCCCTTCCTGGTGGTGGTCAACAGCCGGGAGCCCCGGGGGGAGGGAGCCATGACCCTCAAAAAGCGGCTCATGGACCAGGAAAACTGCGCCGTGGTGACGGCGGACTGCCAGAGCCTGGATGCCCAGGGCATTGGGGAGCTTCTGGGGGCGCTGCTGTATACCTTCCCCATGACCCAGCTCCGGGTCTATCTCCCCCGGTGGATGGATGCCCTGGAGCCGGAGCACCCGGTGAAGGCGGCCCTCTATAGTAAGCTGCTGGAGCTGGCCGGGAAGATCCAGAGCCTGGGCCAGGCGGAGGCGGTCCTGTCGGAGCTACGGCAACTGGACCGGGTCCGGGATTATTCCCTGCGGTCCCTGGACCCGGCCACGGGCTGGGTGGTCTGCGCGCTGGTGTTCCCGGAGAGCCTGTTCTATGAGATCCTCAGCGCCAAGGCGGGGATATCCGTTCAGTCCGATGCCCAGCTCCTGTCCCTTCTGGCGGAATTGGCCCAGGTGAAGCGGGAATACGACCGGCTGGCCGACGCGCTGGCCGCCGTAAAGGCCACGGGCTACGGGGTGGTCATGCCCGGGGCGGAGGAGATGAAGCTGGAGAAGCCGGAGATCCTGAAAAAGAACGGCACCTACGGGGTCCGGCTGAAGGCCGGAGCGCCCTCCATCCACATGATGCGGGTGGACATCGATACGGAGATCGCCCCCATGGTGGGGGATGAGCAGCAGTCCAGGGAGCTGATCTCCTTCCTCCAGGGAGAGGACCCGGAAAAGCTCTGGGGCAGCAATATCTTCGGCAAAAGCGTCTACGATCTGATCCAGGAGGGCTTGAATGCCAAGCTGGTCCGCCTGCCGGAGGATGTGCGGGGCAAATTCCGGGGCACGCTGACCCGGATCGTCAACGAGGGGGCCACGGGGCTGGTGTGCCTGATTTTGTGACCATTGACATTTCCCTTCAAAAAGCGTAAGATATAAGAAAAAAGGAGGGAAACGCACTATGAAAAAAACCAAGATCGCTTACCTGTGGCAGGACCGGAAGCGTGTTTTCGGGCTGCCCCTGAGCTTCACCCGGTATCGGCTCTCCGAGGACCGGCTGTTCACATCCAAGGGCTTCCTGAATGTAAAGGATGACGAGGTCCTGCTGTATCGCATCCGGGATATTTCCACCAGCCGGAGCCTGTTCCAGCGGCTGCTGGGGGTGGGCACCGTGACGGTGCTGTCCTCCGACAAGACCAGCCCCAGCCTGGTTCTGAAAAACATCAAAGATCCCATCGCCGTCAAGGAGCTGCTCCACCAGAGGGTAGAGGACATGAAGCTCCGCCGCCAGATCCGGGTCAGTGAGCTGACCAACACCCAGGGAGAGGACCACTGCTGCTGCCACGAGGACCGGGAGGAAATGGAACTCGATTGAGCCTATTCTATGCCGCCGCCGCGCACACTGCGCCACGGCGGCATTTTTTATAGGAAGAACAGAAAAAATCATTGACAAGAAGTGCTGCATAGCTTATTATTGGTATATAGCCCAATGGGAAAATAGAAGGGTCCTGCCCCCGTCTCCGCTAGGCGAAAGACCCTTCCGCGGAGGGGAAGGCATTGAAAACCGTCTCATACTTTGGGAGGATTTACAAATGTCTGCCCATCCGGTACAATAGAAACAAGGGCAACTTCCGATTCCCGAAAGGAGAGGTCACGATGAAAAACAACCGAAAACCGATTTTCTGGCGCAGAGGCTTGGCGCTGCTGCTGGCGGTGTGCCTGGCGGCGGGGTATGTGCCGGTGCCGGGCTATGCCGAGGGCTGCACCCATGCCCACGGGGAGGACTGCTATGAGGTCACCACCCAGTGCGTCCATAGCCATGACGAAAGCTGCTACACGGACCCGGCCATTATGGAGGCCGGAGAGGAGCCGGATGCCTGCGCCCACGTATGTGCCGAGGAGACCGGCTGCGTCACCAAGGCGCTGAACTGCGCCCATGTCCATGACTCGGCCTGCGGGGAGGCTGCGGAAGAGGAGCCGAAGGAGGAACCCCAGCCGGAGCCTCAGCCGGAGGGGAAGGAAGAGCCGAAGGAGGAGCCGAAGCCTCAGAAGGAGCCAAAGGAGGAACCGAAGCCTCAGGAGGAGCCGAAGGAGGAACCGAAGACCCAGGAGGAGCCGAAGGAAGAACCGGAAGCCCCCCAGGAGCCCCAGGTCAAGACCGTCACCGCCTGGACCTGGCTGGACGAGGAAGAGGCCCTGGACCCGGAGACGGGGAAGCTATGCCTTGTGGCCAGCGAGGAAGCGCCTGTTTTCCTTGACCAGATCGTGGAGGTCCTGCCCCAGGCCATCGAGGCCACGGTGGACGGCGAAGGGGAGACCCTGCCCCTAGCCGCCTGGACCTGCGGCGAGTACCCGGAGGATGGAGCCTATGAGGGGAGCTTCATCCTGGAGGCGGAGCTGCCGGAGGGGTATGCGCTGGGGGACGGCGTGGAAGCCTTGCATGTGGCTGTGGAGTTTGGCGGGGCGGTGACGCTGACGGCAGATGCCGTGGGCGTGAGCCTGGAGGGTTCATGGACAAGGTACGCCACCTTTGATGAAGCCATGAGGGCGGTCGTAACCGAGGGACTGTCGGCACGATCTGTGGAGGTCAAATTGTATGGGAATGCCACGAGTACTGGCGCATATACCATTCGCAACGGCATGACCCTTGATTTGAACGGCAACCGGCTGGAAGGATTAAGCGTGAGAGCGGACTTTTCAGTGGGAGTTGGAACTCTGACCCTGAGGGACAGCAGCCAAAGCGGCGGGGGCAGCAGCAACGTTAAGTTCCAGACAGCCGGAGGACGTATCCAGGTAGATAGTGGTAAATGGGAAGATATCACCGCAAGAAATGGTAGCGTTACTGTGGACGGCGGAAAGGTCAATAAAATTACAGCATACAACACTGTCACGCTCAAAGGCGGAAAGATTGACCGCCTGGCAGTAGACAATGCGTCTGTTATTTCCTTGTCCTACGGAACGTTTGAAGGTATCTATAGGATAAATCGGGCAGTCTTGGCGGCAGATCTACTGGCACCTGGCTATGCTTTCCAGAGGGATCAGGAGTTGCTGCGGTACAAGGATCTGCCAACACTGGATGACTATACGGCGCTATCAAACGTCACCGTAGTCCAGTGCGAGTCCCACGTATTCGAAAGCGGAAACCCCAACTGTATCTACTGCAATACCCCCTGCACCCACCCCACCGTGAACCAAACCACCGGAGCCTGTGAGGTCTGCGGGGCGGCGCAATACGACGCAGTGGTTGTGACAAATCCGGGGACGGAGCAGGAGCAGGTCAAGCTGTACGAAAAAGTGAGTGAGGCGTTTACTGCCGCTGATTCTATCAATTCCTTCAACGAAATCCGGCTGCTGCGGGATGCAACATCGGATGTGACACCACTTCATTATCCCTATAAGACAGATTTGAACGGCAATGGATTCACTCTTCGCGGATTCGTGAAGGTGGGAGAGGAGATGAGTTCTGGCAGCATTGAGAATGTCACATTTTCGCCAGGAGACAACCAAGAAACCAGCCTCCAGATGGAGTCTGGCGCTGCCAAACTGGGGGCGCAATGCACGATCCAGGGATTGTTATTGAAGTATATAAAGACCTATGATGTTGTAAAGGATGGCTTTGCTTTATACACAGACGCGCAGCACACAGAACGTGCCGATGCCGCGACAAGTCTTTTTACGGGGACGCTCTACACGGGGCCTCATACCCACGCTTACTCCGAGCAGAGTGGAACCTGTGCCTGCGGGAAGACGGCAGAGGCGAAAGTCACCTCCGGTGGAAAAACGACTTTTTATGAATCTGTGAGGGATGCCATTTCCGCGGCCAATACAGGAGGTGGAGTGGTCACCGTATTTGAGGACCTCTGGTTCCCCAAAATCGATAGGATCACCGGGAGTATGACCATTGATTTGAATGGTTTCACATGGTACACCAGGCAATCTGACCGCCTATTCACTGTGGCTGGCAGAGACGGAACCGAGGTTGTCATTCAGAATGGCGGGATCGAGAGCTGGAATCGTGGCAACGGTGCGGTTTATCTGCAAAGCGGCAGCCTTGTGATCGAGGGCACCGCGGTTTTGGATGGCTATAGAAATCATCCCGCCGTCACCGTCACCGGAGGCAGCCTGACCCTGAAAGCGGGGGCGGTATTGCTGCATGGCCTGAAAGCCCAGTCCGGCCACACCATCGGCGAGTACCTGGCACCGGGTACGGCTTATGCGGCGTATGATAAGGCCACGGGAAAAGCGGCGGAGCCCCTGACACTGGTGCAAGCCGATGTGGAGGAGACCGAGGAAAATCTGGTGATCGTGGCGCACACGCACCGCTTTGACGCTAACGGCAAATGCCAGGACTGCGGCTATGTGTGCAGCCACGAAAACGTCAACCAAACCACCGGAGCCTGTGAAACCTGCGGACAGGTGCAGTATGACGCAAGGCTGACCATGGGGAATACCTCTACGCTATATAAAGAAATGAATGACGCATTCATAGCGCTGGGAGAGGGCGTAGGCACGGTTACGTTGCTGCGGGATGTGAATGCTGATTACTTCTTTGTTTATCAAAATAATGTTCTGGACGGCAATGGGCACACGATCAGCGGCAGACTGATATTTGACGTGAATTCGAAGATCAAGCACGGAGGCGTGATACGAAATGTAACGATGAAAGCAGGTGCCAATGTTTTCATGGGTCCACAGATGGATCCGATATTCGGTGACAACTGCGTGATTTACGGCATCCGTATCCATGACGGAGAATTGCTTGCCCTGGTCCAGGATGGCTACGCATTCTACACGGACGAGGGCCGCACCACCTTTGCCGACCCAACCGTGAAAACGTATGAGGATGTGCTCTACACGGGACTTCACACCCACACCAAGCGGCAGGGCTATAAAACCTGCGCCTGCGGCTACACCTTCCCCTACGCCACCGTCACCAAGGCCCCCGAGCCCCTCAAACTGACCTATACCGGCCAGACTCAGACACTGGTCACCCAGGGTACCGCCGAGGGCGGCGAGATGCTCTATAGCCTGGAAAAGGACGGCTACTACGGTAAAACTGTCCCCTTTGGTATCGTTAAGACCTATACTGTTTACTACATGGCCCGGGGCGATAGCGGACATCTGGATACAGAGCCTGAGAGTGTGACCGTAACGATCAAGCCCACGAAACGGCTTCTGGACCTGACGGGTTTGAACCTGGCGGGTGACATCACGATTGACGGCGTCGACTACCCTATTGAAGCGTCAAACGACACCCTGTATGTTACCATCCCGGAGACGGGGGACCTCTTCACCTACTACGGCTACAAAAATATCTGGGCGTCTAACGAGCACAGCAATTACCCCACTTCCATGTCCGTCTACGCCATTGAGAGAACCCCCACCGGCTCTACCGCCAGAGAAATCACCGAGCTGCGGGACCTTCTGACCTATGCCGGCTGCTCCATCCGCATCAGCGGCAAGCAGGGCATCCGGATGATCACAGCCCTGGACGAGGCCACCAAGAAGGCTCTGACAGGCAAGGGACTGGCCGGATACACCCTGGAGGAATACGGCACCGTGGTGAGCTGGACCGGTGCCCTAGGGAATGGCAGCTTCCTCCGGCTGGGGGAAGCCTACGCCAGCTTCAACTACGCCTACCGGAAGGGCAAGGCGGACCCGGTGTTTGCCCGGAAGAACGGCATCATCCAGTATACCAACGTGCTGGTGCTGGAGAACCTGACGGAGGCGGACTACGACAAGGACCTGACCTTGCGGGCCTATATCCGGCTGCGCAATACGGAAACAGGGGAAACCGTGACCCTCTACGGCGGCACCGTGACCCGGAGCATCTATTATGTGGCCAAGCAGAACGCCGACACCTATAAGCCCGGAACCGCGGGGCACAAGTTCGTGCATAAAATCATCGACGCGGTGGAGAACCCGTAAATACCCTCTCCCGGGAGAGGGTGGCAGGGCGAAGCCCTGACGGGTGTGGGGCGGTACAAGGTCCGATTCGGTACCGCCCCTCATCCGCCGCTGAGGCGGCACCTTCCCCCAGGGGAAGGCAGGGAGATCATAAGGAGGAACATTTATGAAAAAATACATTGCCATTGTGCTGGCCTTGGGTCTGCTTCTGGCCGGCTGCGGACAGAAGGCCGGGGAGCCTACCGCGGCTCCTACCCAGACCAGTGCGGCACCTACGGAGACAACGGAAGCTGCGGAGACTAGGGAAGCTACGGAGACCACCGCGCCTCAGCCCAAGCTGGTGACGGCTGCCGTCATGGGGGACCACATCCCGGTGATCCGGCTGCTGCTGGCCAAGGACGAAGCTGTGGAGGTCACGGGCTATGACAGCGAGCAGGTCGCCCAGGTAAAGACCGGGGCGGGAACCGGCACCGTGGAGATCAGGTTCCTCAGCTTCCCGGAGGAGACCTTTGAGCCCTGGACGGCCTACAGCCAGTGGAACGCCGGGCTCTACGGCTCCTTTGACCTGCTGGGAGAGCCGGAAAGCAAACTCGGCACCAATACCAGGCTGGAGGTGCTGGCGGAATTGGGGGACTGCTATTATGTAAACTATGACGGCAGGACCGGCTTCGTTTCCTCCGGCCAGGTCAGCAAGTGGCAGTATGCATCCCCGGAGGTCACCGAGGGCAGCAGCGGCTCCTCCTCCTCCGGCAGCGGCTCCCGGGACGGCTTGGACATCACCATGATGGAGAGGATCCGGCTGAACCTGGTGGCGGAAACCACAAAAACCGGCTCCGCCAAGGCGAAGATCGACGGAGTGCCGGTGGTCATCCGCTATGCCTCCCTGGGAGAGCAGATCCAGGTGGTGGCGGAGGAGGGCTTTGCCGATCCCCTTCCGGGATACCTGACCATCCAGGAACCGGACGGCAGCTATGCCTACGTGCCGGAAATCTGGGTCCAGAAGGAAGGGGACCCGGCCTTTGAAGGCTGGGAGGGCTTTGCGGGCTACAACTGCAAGCTCTACGACAACCCGACCCTCTCCGGCAAGGCGCTGAAGCCGCTCTACGGCAATACGGCCATCAAGGTCCTGTGGGACACGGGGACCGTTGCCTACATCCAGGCCGGGGAGGACACAGGCTTTGCCCCCTCAGGGACTCTGCGGACCACCCGGCTGCCGGCACCCGCTGCCGAGGATTCCGGCGGTGGCTCCTCCCATTCTTCCTCCTCCGGCGGCGGCGGAGACTGGACACCTCCCAAGCTGTAATCGTTCTGATTCCGGGCGGCCTGCGGGCCGCCCTCTCTTTTTGTAAACATTTTGATAGTGGCTTTACCTGGGGGGAAAAATGTGGTAGAATGAGGACCAAAGTTCACTCCCGGAGGATGTTTTCATGCGTCTGCCTGAAATCAAGAAACCCAAATGGAATTTTACGGCGCTGGCCTTTCTCTTCCCCTTTGTGGGGATGCTGCTGGTGATGCTCATCAGCGGCTACAAGCCTTTCGGCAAGACCTCCATGCTGTATTCCGATATGTACCATCAGTATTACCCCTTCTTTGTGGCTTTTCGCCGGACCCTGCGGTCCGGGGAGAGTCTGCTGTACAACTGGAGCATTGGCATGGGTCTGGATTATCTGGGGCTCATCTCCTACTATCTGGCAAGCCCCCTGAATCTTCTCAGCGTTCTGGTGCCGGAAAAGTGGCTGCTGAGCTATTTTTCTCTGCTGATGCCCATCAAGCTGGGACTGGCGGGGCTGTTTTTCTTCCTGTTTCTGAAAGAGCTCTATGGGAAACAGGACTTCTCCACCGTGGTATTCGGGGCCTTTTACGCCCTGTGCGCCTGGGCCCTGGGCTTCCAGTGGAACATCATGTGGCTGGATACCTTTGCTCTGCTGCCCCTGGTGATCCTGGGGGAGATCCGGCTGCTCCAGGAGAAGCGGTTCTTCCTGTACACCGTCACCCTGTTCCTTGGGGTCTACGCCAACTATTATGTGGGCTTTTTTGTGTGCGTCTTTGTGGCCCTGGTATTTTTCTGCTATGAGATCTGCCGGTTCCCGGGGCTGAAGCGGGCAGGCCAGGACCTGCTGCGGATCGCCTTCTTCTCCCTGCTTGCCATCGGCATGACGGCCATTCTTGAGCTGCCAACCTTGGCGGCGCTGCAAACCACCCAGTCCAGCGTCAACGCCTTCCCCCAGGGCTTCCGGCTGAACATTGCCTCCTCCAACGACTGGAAGGGGCTGCTGGATGCCATGCGGCAGGTGGCGGGGAACCTGGGCGGGGCCCTGGAGCCCAACTTCAAAGAGGGTCTGCCCAATATCTACTGCGGCGTGATCACCCTGATGCTGAGCTGGCTTTTCCTGATGGCCAAGGAGGTCAGGCTCCGGGATAAGATCTGCTCTGTAGGGCTGCTGCTGTTTTTTACTCTGAGCTTCATCATCCGGCAGCTGGACTACATCTGGCATGGGTTCCATTTCCCCAACATGATCCCCTACCGGTTCAGCTTCCTCTTCAGCTTTGTGCTGCTGTATATGGCCTATCGGGGCTGGCTTCTCCGGCGGCGGTTCCGTGTGCCCCATATTCTGGCGGCGGCCCTGTTTACGGCGGCTGTCCTCAGCTGCTCCAAGGACCTTTTGCAGACGGAGACCGCGGAGGCCTTTGGCCTGTCGCTGGAGGTACCGGTATTTCTATTGTACAATGGGGGATTCCTCCTTGCCTTTACGGCGGCCCTGCTCTATGGCAGGATCCGGGTAGCTGTGCCGGAGGAGGCCACGGCGGAGGCCCTGGCCCAGCTGCGCTACAGGCAGAGCACCTATCGGGTCCACTCCCGCTGGGCGGTACTGGGGATCGCGGTGCTGGAGCTGGCGGCGAATCTGTTGTCCTTCGGCCTGTATTTCCCGGGCACCGGGGTCTCCAACTACCCCAAGGGGACGGAAGCCTCGGCCTCTATGATCCGGTATATGAAGGAACGGGAAAAAGAACGCTTCTACCGGGCGGAGACCACCCACTCCCAGACCCTGAACGACGACGCGCTGAACGGCTACAACGGCATCTCTGCCTTTACCAGCTCCGCCAACGTGAAGGTGACGGAGTTTATGAAGGCCCTGGGCTATGGGGCGAAAAACACCTACAACCGCTACTGCTTCGAGGAGAGTAGCCCGGTGGCGAACCTGTTCCTGGATCTGAAATATATGATCGAGCGGGATGACCGGGACCGGTCCGGCAGTATGTTTGAGGAGGTGCACCACTATGATAAGGTGCATCTGCTGAAAAACCGGGCCTACCTGCCCCTGGGCTTCCTGGCGGAAAAGAGTCTGGTGGACCTGGATTTCTCCGCCGGAGACGACAGCTTCGACTTTCAGAATCAGCTGTTCTCCGCGGCTACGGGGCTGGCTGCCGATGTGTTTGAGCCCATTGTGGGCTCCCACATGACGGTGCTGGGCAACGGCACCGAGGTCACCGAAAACCAGACCCAGGGAAAGGTCAGCTACTCCAAGTGTGAGAAGGGGGCCTATGTGTCCTATTTCTTCACGGCGGACCGGGAGGGCTTTGCCTGCATTCATCTGGACCTGCCCAAGCGGAACGACTTCGTGGTGTCCGTCAACGGGGTGGACGTGTACCGGGAGACCATCAGCCTGCCCCAGATGCTGGCGGTAGGGGACCTGACCGCCGGGGATACGGTGGAGGTCCGGGTCCTGTGTGACGAGGATGAGACCAGCACCATGACCGTGACGGCGGCCCTGCTGCGGGAGGACCTGTTCACCTGGGGCTACAGCATCCTGAGCGCCTCTACCCTGGACATCACCTCCTTCAGCCAGACCAGAGTGGAGGGCACCGTCACCTGTGACCGGGATGGCCTGCTCTACACCTCCGTCCCTCAGAACGGCAACTGGCGCATCTACGTGGACGGCACCGAGGCAGAGCCGAAGCTGGTGGGGAACTGCATGATCTCCGTGGAGCTGACCCAGGGGGAGCACACCGTCCAATTGCGGTACAAAAATCAGGCCTTCTCCTTGGGATGGAAGGTGAGCCTCCTGTCCGCCGTCGTCTTCGGCGGCATCAGCTGGTACGCCTACAGACCGGAGCTGGAGAAGAGAAAAAAGAAGAATTAAAGAGATATAGAAGTTAATGAAGGTGTAAAAGAACAAATTGGCAAACATGAAAGTCAATTA
>OGKG01002494.1_pt1 | contig 19115 bp, 18 predicted proteins | sample 1572201 | NCBI WGS metagenome assembly OGKG01 (sample SAMEA2582146, study PRJEB24529) | metagenome | biome: Human gut stool | place: China | collected 2011 | reverse complement strand
TATGGTGCTGCCGGAGAAGGAAGAAATCCATATGGAAGATCCGGTTCTTATCCATCAGAGTGGCAAATTTGGTGTGAAATTAAAGGCAGAATCTCCGTCTGTCCATATGATCCGGGCAAATATTGAGACAGAGATCGCACCGATCGTAGGCAGTGAGGAACAGGCCAGAGATCTGATTCAGTATATTCAGGATGGAAAGAGACAGGAAGAAGGTATCTGGCAGATCAATATTTTCGGAAAGACCATCGAAGAGCTGGTGGAAGATGGCATCCGCAGCAAGCTTTACCAGATTGGAGAAGAGAGCCAGGTAAAGCTTCAGGAGACCATGCAGAAGATCGTCAACGATTCCAATGGTGGACTGGTGTGCATTATTATATAGGAAATATTCGGATGAGGCTTTCATTTTGATAGAGGGATATGCTATACTCTTGAACAGCATCAATGACAAGAGGGAAAAGAAATGAAAGTAACCTATATATATCATAGCAGTTTTGCGGTGGAACTGGAAAAAAGTATGCTGATCTTTGATTATTATGGAAAAGGGGACCTGCCGGAACGTCCTGCGGGAAAGCAGGTCTATTTTCTGAACAGTCATAGTCATCCGGATCATTTTTCGAAGACGATCTTCAATCTGCGGGAGCAGTTTGGTGGAGCGGAATACGTGCTGGCCAGAGAGATTCGCCTGAAGCCGGAGGAAAAGAAGGACTGGATCCACAGTCTGAAGCCGGAGACAGATGTGGAGATCGGAAATCTTAAGATCAGAACCCTGAAGTCTACCGATCTTGGAGTCGCATTCATGGTGGAGACGGAAGGCAGACGGATCTATCATGCCGGAGATCTGAACTGGTGGCACTGGGAAGGGGAGGACAAGGCCTGGAACAACAATATGGCCGCCAACTATAAGCGGGAGATCAAGGAACTGGACGGCTGTGGGATGGATGTGGCATTTGTGCCGCTGGATGGCCGTCTGGAGAATGCTTATTACTGGGGCATGAAATACTTTCTTGAGCATGTGCCGGTAAAGGCGGTATTTCCCATGCATTGCTGGGATCATTATGAGATCTGCCAGAAAGTACAGGACGAGCCTTCCATGCAGGGACTCCTGGAACATTTTCATCCCATTGAGTACAAAGGACAGGAGTGGACATTATGTTAGTTAAGATCTATACAGACGGAGCAGCAAGGGGAAATCCTGACGGACCGGGCGGCTACGGAACTATTTTATCCTGTGTGGATGCTCAGGGACAGGAACATATCCGGGAATTCTCTCAGGGATATAAAAAGACCACCAATAACCGGATGGAGCTGATGGCTGCCATTGTAGGTTTGGAAGCATTGAACCGGCCCTGCCAGGTGGAACTCTACTCGGATTCCAAATATGTGGTGGATGCGTTTAACCAGCATTGGATCGATTCCTGGGTGAAGAAAAACTGGATCAACAGTCAGAAAAAGCCAGTGAAGAATCCGGATCTGTGGAAACGGCTTCTGAAGGCGAAGGGACCCCATCAGGTAAAGTTTATCTGGGTTAAGGGCCATGATGGTCATCCTCAGAATGAACGGTGTGATGAACTTGCCACTACGGCTGCAGATGGGACGGATCTGATCGATGATGTGGTTCTGACGTGATATTTTTCTAAAACTGACAGAAATATACGAGAAATCAGTTGCGATAGCCGAAATCGTGTGCTAAGATAAAATTTACATGAGCCGCTGAAAGTGCGGTTTGACAGGAGGAAAAGAAAGTGAAAGAATACGGCGTTAATGAGCTCAGAAGAATGTTTCTTGATTTCTTCGAGAGCAAGGGCCATCTGAAAATGAAGAGCTTTTCGCTCGTTCCGCATAATGACAAGAGTCTTCTGCTGATCAACTCAGGTATGGCACCTTTGAAACCATACTTTACAGGAGCTGAGATCCCACCGAGAAGAAGGGTGACGACCTGCCAGAAATGTATCCGTACCGGCGATATCGAGAATGTAGGTAAGACCGCACGTCACGGTACTTTTTTCGAGATGCTGGGTAATTTTTCTTTTGGAGATTATTTCAAGGATGAAGCGATCCACTGGTCCTGGGAATTCCTGACCGAAGTGATCGGACTGGATCCGAACAGACTGTATCCGTCTGTATATCTGGAGGATGATGAGGCATTCAATATCTGGAATAAAGAGATCGGTATCCCTGCAGACAGAATTTTTAAATTTGGTAAAGAGGATAACTTCTGGGAGCATGGTGCTGGTCCGTGCGGTCCCTGCTCTGAGATTTACTATGATCGTGGAGAAAAATATGGCTGTGGAAAACCAGGCTGTACAGTAGGCTGTGACTGTGACCGTTATATGGAGATCTGGAACAACGTATTTACCCAGTTCGATAATGATGGAAATAACAACTACACAGAGCTGGCTCAGAAGAATATCGATACTGGTATGGGTCTGGAGCGTCTGGCTTCTGTTGTACAGGATGTAGATTCTATTTTTGATGTAGATACTGTAAGAGCACTGAGAGACAAAGTCTCTGAGATGGCTCACTGCAAGTATCATGAGAGCGATGAGAAGGACGTATCTATCCGTCTGATCACAGACCATATCCGTTCCGCAACCTTCATGATCTCTGATGGTATTATGCCTACCAATGAGGGACGCGGTTATGTTCTCCGTCGTCTGATCCGTCGTGCCGCACGTCACGGACGTCTTCTTGGAATTGAAGGAAAATTCCTTGCAAAACTGTCTGAGACTGTGATCGAAGGATCCAAGGATGGATATCCGGAGCTGGAAGAGAAGAGAGATTTTATTGTAAAAGTTCTCAGCCAGGAAGAGGACAAGTTCAACAAGACCATTGACCAGGGACTCAGTATCCTTGCACAGATGGAAGAAGATATGAAAGCAGCAGGAACACAGACACTGTCTGGAGCAGATGCGTTCAAGCTGTATGATACCTACGGATTCCCGCTGGATCTTACCAAAGAGATCCTGGAAGAAAAGGGATATGGTATTGATGAAGATGGATTCAAGGCATGCATGGAAGAGCAGCGTACCAAGGCACGTACTGCCCGTGAGGTGACCAACTATATGGGAGCAGATGCAACCGTATATGATGAGATCGATGCAGCAGTGACCTCTGAGTTTGTAGGATATGATCATCTGACAGATCAGTCCAAAGTAACCGTACTGACCACAGATACAGATATTGTGGAAGCTTTGACCGATGGACAGATGGGAACCATCTTCGTAGAGAAGACTCCATTCTATGCAACCATGGGTGGACAGGAAGGCGACAAGGGTGAGATTACACTTGGCGATGCTGTATTCCAGGTAGAAGATACGATCAAACTGCTGGGCGGCAAGATCGGACATGTTGGTCGTATGACCAAGGGCATGATCAAGACAGGTGATGTAGTAACATTAAGTGTTCATGCCGCAGATCGTGCAGATACCTGTAAGAATCACAGTGCAACTCATCTGCTTCAGAAAGCATTGAAGACTGTTCTGGGAAGTCATGTAGAGCAGAAGGGTTCTCTGGTAACTCCGGACAGACTTCGTTTTGACTTTGCTCATTTCCAGCCGATGACTGCTGAGGAGATCGCAGAGGTTGAGACGCTGGTAAATAAAGAAATCCGTGCAGCACTTCCGGTGACTACCGATGTGATGAGCATTGAGGAGGCAAAGAAGAGCGGTGCCATGGCGTTGTTTGATGAGAAATATTCTGAGAACGTTCGCGTGGTATCTATGGGTGATTTCTCCAAGGAGCTGTGTGGTGGTACTCATGTAGCCAACACCAGTGAGATCCTGGCATTCAAGATTCTGTCTGAGTCTGGTATTGCAGCAGGTGTGCGTCGTATTGAGGCACTGACTGGTGATGCAGTATTTGCATATTATAAAGAGCAGGAAGCACAGCTTGCCAATGCTGCAAAACTTCTGAAAACTAAACCAGAAGCTGTCAGCGAAAAGATCGAGCATCTGTATGCAGAGATCAAAGCACTTCAGAGTGAGAATGAGGCACTGAAGAGCAAAGCTGCCAAAGACGCACTTGGTGATGTTATGAACCAGGTACAGGAGATCAAAGGCGTGAAGCTGCTGGCTGCAAGAGTTGACGATGTTGACATGAACGGCTTGAGAGATCTGGGAGACCAGCTCAAAGAGAAGCTTGGCGATGGTGTGGTAGTTCTTGCATCTGTCAAAGACGGCAAAGTAAGCCTGATGGCAACTGCAACCGATGAGGCACAGAAGAAGGGTGCTCATGCAGGCAACCTGATCAAAGCAATCGCAGCGATCGTAGGCGGCGGTGGCGGCGGACGCCCGGGTATGGCACAGGCAGGCGGAAAGAATCCGGCAGCTGTGGATGATGCCATCAAAGAGGCAGCCAAAGTGGTTGAAAGCCAGATTAAATAAAAAAATGAAAAAAAGGCGAAAAAACTGTTGACAAAAACGGTTTAAGCTCATATAATTTTAGCAGTGCAATAAAATACCCATACAGTTGTATTCTGCACAATACACAACTGGAGGGAGGTTAGGTGTGATACTATGTCAAACGTGATCGTTAAAGAGAACGAGACTTTGGATAGCGCATTGCGTCGTTTCAAAAGAAACTGTGCGAAAGCTGGAATCCAGCAGGAGATTCGTAAAAGAGAGCATTACGAGAAGCCGAGCGTAAAGCGTAAGAAAAAATCCGAAGCAGCTAGAAAGCGTAAATATAATTAAGGATTGTGCGGTGATGCCTTGACTGTAATGGTCAAGGCATTTCTTTTTCCAACACAAAATGAAAAAACGGGGTAATGCATGAGCAATATAATAGCGGATATTTTAAGCAATCGGATCCTGGTCTGCGGTGTTCTAGGATGGGCAGTTGCTCAGATTTTGAAGACCTTGATCTATGCCATGCTTAATAATGAGTTCCGGTTGGAGCGGATGTTTGGAGACGGGGGGATGCCCAGTGCCCATTCGGCAACGGTCAGTTCCATGGCAACGGCTGCAGCGATTGTCTATGGATTCGGATCTTTTGAATTTGCCATTTCAGCCATGCTGGCGATCATCGTCATGCATGATGCTATGGGGGTTCGGATGGAGACTGGAAAGCAGGGAAAAGTCCTCAATGAGATGATTGACTTTCTGCGGACAGAAGGATTTGTGGAAGCATTTAAGAAAAATGACAAAATGTATGAATTCTGGGAGGCAAGCCTGAAGGAGTTTGTGGGACACACACCGATTCAGGTGGCAGCAGGCTGTATCCTGGGAATCGTGCTTGCATGTGTGCTTCTGCTGTAATAGGAAGATCAGATAAGGATTGTAGCGGCAACTGGCTGCGACAGTCCTTTTTCTATGGCTTTTATGCATATTTTTTCAAAATACAACTACACATATAACAAAGGGACGTTGAGGTGATATTCTGAAGGTTCTGAAAAAGTTTGTTGTGTATATGATGGTGATCAGTCTGCTGTTCCCGATGAATGTACAGGCGGATCAGGTGGCTGCAGAGGTGGCGGCACCGCATGCCATTCTCATGGAGGTGTCCACGGGAACAGTGCTCATGGAAAAAGCGGCAGATGAGAAGGTGCATCCGGCCAGTGTGACTAAGATTATGACCATGCTTCTTGTTATGGAGGCACTGGAACAAGGAAAGATCGCGCTGAATGATACGGTGACAGTGTCAGAGTATGCAGCATCTATGGGTGGATCGCAGGTCTATCTGGAGCCTTATGAGACCCAGACTGTGGAAACATTGCTCAAATGTGTGGCAGTTGCCAGTGCGAATGATGCTGCGGTAGCTCTTGCGGAACATATCAGCGGCAGTGAAGGTGATTTTGTAAAGAAGATGAATCAGAAGGCAGCAGAACTTGGCATGAAGAATACCCATTTTGTCAACTGCTGTGGATTGGATGATGATGCGCATCTGACGACGGCCAGAGATGTGGCGGTCATGTCCAGAGAGATACTGAAAAATCATCCGCAGATTCATGAATACTGTACCATCTGGATGGAAAATATCGTACATACTACAGCAAGAGGAGATTTTGAATTCGGGCTTTCTAATACGAATAAGCTGATCAAACAGTATGAGTATGCGACAGGGCTTAAGACCGGTTATACCAGTGTGGCGGGATTCTGTGTCTCTGCCAGCGCAAAGAAAGACAATATTGAGCTGGTGGCAGTCATTATGGGAGGTGCAGACAGCAAGAGCCGGTTCCAGGATGCGATTACGCTGCTGAACAGTGGATTTGCCTGCTGCAGCCTTTATCAGGATACCGATCCGGTTCCATTACCGGAATTACCGGTAAAAGGAGGTGTGGCGGATACAGTAACGCTGAAATATGCAGGAACATTTTCCTATGTCTCCACAGATGGGAGCAATCTGAACCAGATCGAGCGAACAATGGAATTACCGGAGGAGATACAGGCTCCGCTGGAAAAAGGATCTGAGGTGGGAAGGCTGGTCTATCGGATCGGGGGCACAGAGATCGGCAATACAAAGATCTTGACGGAACAGGCAGTGGAGCAGGCAGGATTTTCGGATCATCTGTTTCATACGGTACACAGTTTTTTGTTATAAATACGGGATTTTCTTGCGGAATAGATAAAATCTGTGTTATGATAACAGTTATGAAAACTGGAGCAAAAAGAAAACTGGAAATAAAAACCTGGGAAATAAAGACTGATCGGCTGAAAAGGACGGATGGATCCCTCAGAATCGTATTCCTGGCGGATCTCCATGACCGTTTGTGGGGAGAAGGACAGGAACAGCTTCTGGAGGCTATAGACAGTCTGAAGGCTGATCTGATACTGGGAGCCGGAGATATGCTGGTGGCAAAGGAGCATGCTGTGAAGATGGAGCATGCGCTTTTGCTGTTTGAAGAACTCACAAAGAGACAGATCCCGATTATTTTGAGCAATGGAAATCATGAATCACGGATGCGCCAGCAGCCTGAGAAATATGAACATCAGTACGAAGAGTATGCTGGACGGCTGACCTCCATGGGGGTTCGGATCCTGTCCGATGAGGCATGTGAGCTTGTACATGGAAGCAGCAGCGTGAAGATCTATGGTTATGAGATGCCGCTGGAGTATTACCACAAGCTTCGGCAGCCTGTCTATAAAGGGGAAGACCTGGAGCAGAAGTTCGGACGACCGGATGAGAAGCATTTTCATATTCTGATGGCACACAATCCGGTGTATTTTGATACCTATGCAGCATGGGGAGCGGATCTGACGCTGGCAGGACACCTTCATGGAGGAATCATCCGCATTCCTGGGATTGGAGGCGTGATCACCCCGCAGGTGAAGCTGTTTCCTGAATATGACAGAGGTTTTTTTGAAAGAAACGGAAAATATATGGCAGTCAGTGCAGGATTGGGAGAGCATACAGTTCCCATTCGGATCTTCAATCCACCCCAGCTGATCCTGCTCACAATAGAAGGAGTTGCCTGAAGTATGGCATTATCAGTAAAGATCGAGAGCTTTGAAGGACCGCTGGATCTTCTGCTTCATCTGATCGATGTAAATAAATTCAATATTTTTGATATTCCGATCGTGGAGATCACGGTCCAGTACATGGAGTACCTGAAATCCATGGAGACGGAAGATCTGAACGTGATGAGTGAATTTCTTGTTATGGCGGCTACGCTTCTGGAGATCAAGGCTAAGATGCTGCTGCCGGCAGAAGTGGATGAAGAAGGTGAGGAGATCGATCCTCGTGAAGATCTGGTCCAGAAGCTGCTGGAATACAAGATGTACAAATATATGTCTTATGAATTGAAAGACCGCCTGTCTGTGTCTGGAAAAGTCCTTTATAAGGATCCTACGATTCCAGAGGAAGTGGCTAAATATGAGCAACCGGTGGATCTGGAAGAACTGGTGGGAGATCTGACGCTGACACGCCTCAATGCGATTTTTCAGTCGCTGATGCGCAGGCAAAATGACAAGATCGACCCTATCCGAAGTAAATTCGGACAGATTGAACAGGAAGAAGTGAGTCTGGATGAAAAGATGATGGATCTTCGGACCTATGCACAGGAGCATGCGACATTCCGCTTTTCGGAGCTGATGCGGGAGCAGAAGGGCAAGATTCAGATGATCGTCACATTTCTGGCAGTGCTGGAACTGATGAAGACCGGGGAACTGACAGTGGTGCAGGAGCATTTGTTTGACGATATGCTGATCACATCACAATTATAGACAGGAGAGACGAGGTACAGGTGTGGAACTGGAAAAATTAGAAGCAACCATAGAAGCGGTGCTGTTTGCCATGGGGAATGCAGTGAGCGTGGAGAAGATCGCTACAGCTATCGGCCATGATACAGAGACAACGAGAAAACTGGTACATCAGATGATGGATCGTTACAATCAGAGAGAAGGCGGACTGGAGATCATCGAGCTTGATGATGCTTTCCAGCTGTGTACCAGACGGGAATATTATGATGCACTGATCCGTGTGGCAAAGCAGCCGAAAAAATATGTACTGACGGATGTACAGCTGGAGGTGTTGTCGATCGTGGCATACAAGCAGCCAGTGACCCGGCAGGAAGTGGAGAAGATCCGCGGTGTCAACTCAGACCATGCACTTAATCGTCTGGTGGAGTACGGGCTGATCGGAGAGGCAGGAAGACTGGATGCTCCTGGAAAACCGATCCTTTTTGGAACAACGGAGGAATTTCTCAGAAATTTCGGTGTGCGTTCCACGGAAGAACTTCCGTCCATTCAGCCGGATCTGGTAGAAGAGATGAAGTCGGAGGCCGAAGAAGAGGTGCAGCTGAAACTGAACCTGTAAGACTTGCAGATTGAGTGCTGAATAGTGACAAGTTTCTGCGCATAGATTGAAACAAGGCAATGTGCAGGCGGCTTGAATATGAAGAAAAGAAAAAAATGGAAACCATATCTGGTGTGTATTCTGACAGTGCTTCTTATGATGGAAATAAGCATAAGAGTACAGGCGGAAGGTACACCGGAAAATCTATACGCCCGGTCGGCAGTCCTGATGGATGCGGATACCGGGCGTATTCTTTTTGGAAAAAATGACAACGAAGTTATGCCCATGGCAAGTACGACCAAGATCATGACCCTTCTGGTGACACTGGAGCATGCAGATCTTGATGAGATCGTGGAAGTGTCCGCAAGGGCAGCATCCATGCCGGATGTACAGTTACATATTCGGGAAGGAGAGAGGTATCGCCTGCAGGATCTGTGTTATTCACTGATGCTGGAATCTCATAACGATTCTGCGGTGGCCATTGCAGAGCATGTGGGCGGGACTGTGGAAGGGTTTGCGGCCATGATGAATCAGAAGGCAAAGCATCTGGGGTGCTATCACACGTATTTTATTACACCAAATGGGCTTGATGCAGAGGATGAACATGGGAAACATTCCACAACTGCAAGAGATCTGGCGCGGATCATGCGCTGTTGTATAAAAAATGAGACATTTCTTTCCATCACCAGAGAGCCTTCCTGGGCATTTACAGATATGGACGGAAACAGAAGCTTTACGGTACAGAATAAAAATGCATTTTTACAGATGATGGAGGGAGCTTTGACCGGAAAGACCGGTTTTACAAATGAAGCCGGATACTGCTATGTGGGAGCACTGGAGAGGGGAGAGAAACGGCTGATCACTGTGGTGCTGGCCTGCGGCTGGCCAAACCATAAGACCTGGAAATGGATGGATACAAAGGCACTCATGAACTATGGTCTGGAGGATTATCATAAGGAGACGGTGGGAAGTGACAGGATGGCATTGGAGCCCGTATCCGTGATGGATGGCCAGAAAGAAAAGGTGGAGATCCTGACCGATGCGGCTTTGGAAGATTTCCTGCTGAAAGAGGATGATGAGTTTACCATGGAGGTACTGGTTCCGGATATCCTGAAAGCGCCTGTACAGGCAGGAGAGCTGGTGGGAAGCGTGGCCTACTATATTAATGGGCAGATCGTGGATCTGTTCCCTGTGTATACAGCGTCAGAAGTGAAGAAGATCGATCTGGAATGGAGACTCAGGCAGGTGATCGATCTGTGGCAGATGGGAAATATTTTATAAAAATTTTAGTATTTTATGCAGAAAAATGCTTGGCAGATCAGAAAAAATCAAGTACACTGAATAACAGATATAATACATTCAGGTGTCAGTTCGACACAAAGTTCCCAGAAGAGACGATATTGAGAAAAGAAAGGAAATATATGACATATGAAGAATTTTTAAGTGGGCTTGAGAAGGCTATTTTTGTGCAGAGAAGAGAAGAGGAGACGATCAAACGGGTACAGGTGCTGAAAAATAATGGAGTACAGCTGGATGGATTTTCCTGTGTGATGGAAGGACACCGGGAGCAGCCGACGGTGTACGTGAATCATTATTTCAGGGAAGATGTGACAAAGGAGGATCTGTGTACGCTGGCAGCGATGGTTCTGAAGATCCAGAGGGACAGCATGCTGCATCAGACTGGTGATTTCGAGATGCTTCTGGATTATGAGAAGATGAAAAAAAGAATCTATTGTCGCCTGATCTCCCGAAATAAGAATGAAGACCTTCTGAAGACAGTTCCATGGATTCCCTGGATGGATCTGGCAATCGTGTTTTATATGGAGATTCCGGGAAAATTGATCAAAAATGCCACTGCCCTAATCCGGACAGCACATATGGAACGTTGGAAAATAACAGAAGACCAGCTCTTTGAACGGGCAAAGAAGAATCTGCAGAGACGAGGATTCCGCATGGTCGCCATGACGGAATTCCTGGGAGATCAGGTGGAATGCCCGGACGCAGAAATGTATATTCTGAATACGAAAAAGCCGGAATTTGGTGCGGCTGTGTTTGTGGATTCTCAGGTGCGCCGCATCTGTGCCCGGCAGATCGGTGGAAGCTATTATATTCTGCCCAGCAGTATTCATGAACTGATCCTTCTGCCGGACAAGGTGGATTATGAGCGCAAAGAGCTGGACGAACTGGTAAGGCAGGTCAACAGCCAGTGTGTAGAAGCGGAAGATTTTCTCAGCGATCATGCCTATTATTATAATGCGCAGAAAGATCGGATAGAATTCTAAATAAACGGAATAACCCGGGGGAAAAAACAGCCCAGAGACAATTCGCAAAACCGCCCTGCGGGCTTACTGTTTTGCTCATTATGGGGCTCTCGCCCCATAGATCCATAAAACCAGCCCATTTCAAGTAAACTTGAATGGTCTGCTTGTTATGTCTCTGCCTGTCTCTGTGCTGTTTAGAAAAATATTACAAAAATATTACAAAAAACATTTGCTTATTTCCTCAACATGGTGTATGATAGTTGAGGTAATAAGCCAAGCACCTGTAGCTCAGCTGGATAGAGCACGGGCCTCCGACGCCCGGTGTCGCAAGTTCGAATCTTGTCAGGTGCATTTTTTATATTCAAAAATAATAAAAGGAGATGCTTATGGAGTTGAAGAACCTGAAAGAATTATTGCAGATGTACAAAAAGTACACGTTCACCGGTATGGCTGTTTTTGCAACAGCAGCAGTACTGACAACTGGCTGTGGAACAACGAAGACCGGAGATGCTGCAGAGGGAACAACAGGTGCAACGAATGAGACAACGGAGGAAGACGCGAATGAGCTGATTGAGAACACTCATGCTTCGATAGAGCGTCTTGTTACAAAATATCTGGACTGTATTATCAACGGAGATACAGATACACTGGCAACGATCACAGATGAGCTGACCGATGAGGACAAGGCCAAGATTGTTTCCCGTGCGACTGCATATGACTCTTATGAGAATATGGTCTGCTACACAAAGGATGGTCCGGAAGAGGATTCCTACATTGTGTTCCTGTGTTTTGATATCAAACTGAAGGATTTCCTGAAGGTGGAGACACTGGTTCCGGATATTCAGTGTCTGTATGTGACACCGAAGGATGAGGATGGCAGTCGTTATATCCGTTACAGCAATGTGGAGGAAGACGAAGAACTTCAGGCCTATGTCAAGCAGCTTGAGGAAGATCCGGAAGTAAAGGCACTGTATGCGGATATGCAAAGCCGCTATCAGGAAGCACTGGAGAACGATGAGGCACTGAGAACCTTTATGGAAAAAGTGACTACTGGTTCTGGAAGTGATGAGGCAGAAGCAGGTGAAGAGCAGACAGAGGAAGCTGCTGCAGAAGAGACCACGGAAGAACAGCCGGAGGAGACTCAGGAGGAAAGTGTTGAGACTGGTGAGGCTCAGGCACAGAACCGAGAGACCCGTGTGAAAGAAAGCGTTAATGTTCGTTCCGATGCAACAACTGATTCTGATCGAATTGCATTGGCTTATCAGGGCGATGCGATCACTGAGATCGAGTCTTATGACAATGGCTGGAGTAAGGTTGAGTACAAAGGTCAGACTGGATATGTGAAGACAGAGTTCCTGGAATAGTAAAAAAAGAATAGAATGATAAAAAGCTCCATACCCTAGTATTGATTACGAGGGAAAGGAGCTTTTTTATGTTATCAGAAGCAGACAGAGCGGTGCTGGATGAGAGTTTCCAGAATACAAGGATGGCCGGTGAGGCGATCCATATGGTGATCGGCAAGGTAGAGGATGAGGATCTGGCACTGGATCTGAATCGTCAGGCCTGCCGTTTTCTGCAGTTCGAGGAGAAACTGCAGCAGATGTATGCCAGAGAGCATGAGACGCCGCCGCGGGATCATGTGGTGGACAAGACCATGCTGTGGGGCGGTATTCAGATGAATACGCTGATGGATGACAGTACGGAAAAACTGGCAGATATGATGATCCAGGGAAATACCAAAGGCATGACAGAATTGATGAAGACGGTCAAGGAAAACCGGACTGCCGCACGGGAATATTGTGAGATTGCAAAAGAAATCGCAGACTTTGAGGAGAAAAATATCGAAAAACTGAAAGCATATCTGAAGTAAGATAGACTGGTAATCAGTGACATATTTTGGTATAATCAAGAGCGTATGGCGGCAGTGAAAAGAGATCTGCCGCCATCAAAGAAAGGATTACATATATGTTACGTTTGAATAAATATTTAAGTGAAGCGGGCGTCTGTTCCCGAAGAGAAGCAGACCGTCTGATCGAGCAGGGAAGAGTGAAGGTGGATGGCACACCGGCAACGGTAGGTATGCAGGTGGATGAACATGCCCAGATAACCGTAGATGGAAAAGCAGTGGGTGAGAAAAAGCAGAAAACCATTCTGATCGCGGTAAATAAGCCAAGAGGAATCGTCTGCTCAGAAGCGCATCAGGGAAATGACACCAATATTATCGAGTTTTTGCAGTATCCCAAGCGGATCACTTATATGGGAAGACTTGACAAGGATTCTGAGGGTCTGCTGCTTATGACCAACCGTGGTGACCTGATCAATGAGATGATGCGGGCAGCCCATTATCATGAAAAAGAGTATGAGGTGGTGGTAGACCGTCCATTTACAGATCGTTTTCTCAACGATCTGGCAGCGGGTGTCTACTTAAAAGAGCTGGATGTGACCACCAGACCATGTCAGGTACAGCGGCTTGGAAAACGTAAATTTTCTATTGTTCTGACCCAGGGACTGAACCGCCAGATCCGCAGAATGTGCGGCGAACTGGGGTATCATGTGCAGGAGCTGAAGCGGACCCGGATCATGAATATCCGTCTGGGACACTTGAAGACCGGCACCTGGAGAAATGTGACCGAGGAAGAACTGCAGGAGCTTCTGTATCTGCTGGAAGAGTCCGGGGCAGAAGCAGCAGAGGCAGCAGAGACGGAAGGAGCAGAATAAGATGGACAAGATTGCCCGTATGAGAGAGCTGGGGGAACTTTTGAGAAATGCCTCCAGAGCGTACTATCAGCAGGATCAGGAAATCATGAGCAATCTGGAATATGATAAGCTGTATGACGAGCTGGAGGTGCTGGAGAAGGAGACGGGAACCGTGCTGGCAGGTTCACCTACAGTGACTGTCGGTTATGAAGCGGTGGATGAGCTTCCCAAGGAACGCCATGAGTCACCTATGCTGTCTCTGGATAAGACAAAGGATGTAAATGAACTGGCAGCATTTGCGGGGGAGCATGAAGTATTGCTGTCCTGGAAGCTGGATGGACTGACAGTTGTGCTTACTTATGAAAATGGGGAACTCTCCAAGGCTGTCACCAGAGGCAATGGAGAGATCGGGGAGGTTATCACCAACAATGCCAGGGTATTTCGGAATATTCCACTGAACATTGCCCATAAAGGCGAGACGATTCTTCGAGGTGAGGCGGTGATCCGATATTCCGATTTTGAAAAGATCAATGCAGAGATTGCCGATGAAGCAGCGAAATACAAGAATCCCCGTAATCTCTGCAGCGGTTCAGTGCGCCAGCTGAATAATGAGATCACGGCAAAGAGAAATGTCTATTTCTACGCATTCGCACTGGTGAAAGCTGACGGTGTGGATTTCCACAATTCCAGAGAGCAGCAGTTCTTATGGATGAAAGAACAGGGCTTTGATGTGGTGGAATATAAAAAAGTGACCGGAGCGGGTATTCCGAAGGCTGTACAGGAATTTTCCGAGGCAATCGTACACAATGATTTTCCATCGGACGGTCTGGTAAGCACATATGAGGATATTGCCTATGGTCAGTCCCTGGGAAGAACAGCCAAGTTTCCAAGGGATTCCTATGCGTTCAAATGGAAGGATGAACTTCGTGAGACAGTGCTTGAGAAGATTGAATGGAGTCCGTCCCGAACAGGACTCATCAATCCGGTGGCAGTCTTTGAGCCGGTAGAACTGGAAGGCACCACAGTCAGCAGAGCATCGGTTCATAATATCAGCATTGTAAGAGCCCTGAAGCTTGGTATTGGCGATCACATTACGGTTTATAAAGCAAATATGATCATTCCACAGATCGCAGAGAATCTGACCCAGAGTGGTAACCTGATCATTCCGGATGTCTGCCCGGTGTGCGGCGGTGAGGCGAAGATCATCAAGAGTAATGATGTGGAGTCACTGTATTGCATGAATCCAGACTGTCAGGCGAAAAAGATCAAGGCATTTACTTTGTTTGTGAGCAGGGATGCTATGAATATTGATGGACTTTCTGAGATGACGCTGGAGAAGTTTATTGGCTGCGGATTTATCCGGGAGTATGCGGATATTTTTCATCTGGATCGTTACCGGGATGAAATTGTGACCCTGGAAGGATTTGGAGATAAATCTTATAATAATCTGATGAACAGTGTGGAACAGGCAAGACATACCACGCTGCCAAGAGTGATCTACAGTCTGGGAATCCCGAATATCGGGCTTTCCAATGCCAAAATGATCTGTAAGGAATATAAAAATGATCTGGAGAAGATCCGCAGGGCAACAGCGGAAGAATTAAGCGCGATTGCAGGTATCGGCGGTGTGATCGGCACCAGTGTGGAAGAATACTTCAAAGATGAAGAGCATAACCGGTGGCTCAACGATCTGATGAAAGAACTGGAACTGGAGCAGAATCAGGAGCCTGAAGGAGAACAGACGCTGGATGGAAAGATATTTGTCATCACTGGAAGTCTGGAACATTTTTCCAATCGGAATGAGCTGAAGGAACTGATCGAGTCCAAAGGAGGAAAGGTGACAGGAAGCGTTACCTCCAAGACCAGTTATCTCATCAACAATGATCTGTTGTCTGGTTCATCAAAAAATAAAAAAGCAAAAGATCTGGGAGTGGAGATCATCTCTGAGCAGGATTTTCTGGATCGATTTTCATAAAGCATAGGAGGAGCATAATCAAATGGATAATCTGGAAAATATTGACGTATCAAATATGGATGTTTCGACGATGTCAAAAGTAATTGAAAGACTGTGGCCCAAATTTCTGGACGCAGGTATGAATATTGTCTGGGCTGTGCTTATTCTGATCGTTGGATTAAAATTGATCAGTATTTTAAGAAAGTTTCTGAAGAAGACGCTTCTCCGTGGAAATGTGGATACCGGCGTGGTACAGTTTCTGGATGCGCTGGTGAAAATCTCTGCATGGACGGTTCTGATATTGTCACTGCTTGGACATTTTGGCATTCAGACTACCTCTTTTATTACGATTCTTGGATCGGCAGGAGTCGCTATCGGTCTTTCTCTGCAGGGAAGCCTCTCAAACTTCGCAGGTGGCATTCTGATTCTGGTTATGAAGCCTTTTCAGGTAGGACATTATATCAATGCCTGTGGATGTGAAGGAACGGTCTCTGAGATCTCCTTGTTCTGTACGACTTTACATACGGTGGACAACCGCAATGTGGTCATTCCCAACGGTACGTTGTCCAATAGTAATATTGTGAATTTTTCTGCCAATGAGACCCGTCGTGTGGATATGAGCGTAGACGTGGCCTATGGCTCGGACCTGAAAGCGGCAAAAGCACTGATCGAGAGCATTTTATCAGAGGATGATAAGATTCTGAAAGACCCGGCATGGACCGTTGCTGTTGATAATCTGGGAGACAGTGGAATTACGATCCTGATCCGTCCATGGGTGAAAGCTGCTGATTACTGGGATGTAAAATGGCGGACACTGGAACGGGTACATGACCGTCTGACAGAAGCAAATATCGATATTCCGTTCCCGCAGATGACAGTTCATCTGGAAAAATAATGTAAAGAGGGGTATACTGGAGACAGGGCACAAAGGAGAGCGACAAACGTATGGCAAAACTGTTTAAGGTATTAAAGAGCCGAACCGTGCTGGTGGGGCTTGCAATTCTCATACAGGCAGCCTGGTATATTCTGTTTTTGAGACAGCTGACCAGCTACTCTGTATTTATCAATGGATTTTTCCGGATTTTAAGTGTGGTGATCGTGTTATATCTGATCCGCAAGGATGAAAATTCGGCCTATAAGATCGCATGGATCATCCTGATCATGCTGATCCCACTGTTGGGTGGTATCCTGTATGTGCTGGTCGGAAACAAGAAGCCAAGCAAAAAGATTGCCCAGAAAATGGCAGTGGTCAAAGATGGCATGAAAGATACCATGAAGCAGAATGAGGAGATTCTTGCAGAAGTCAGAGCACAGGATGCGAATGTGGCAGGCTCTATGAATTATCTGGGAACCCTTGGCCGTTATCCGGTGTGGAAGCATACCTCGGTGAAATATTTTCCCATCGGTGAAGAGATGTTCGCATCTATGCTGGAAGATCTGAAGAAGGCAGAACATTACATTTATCTGGAATATTTCATCATTGAGCAGGGAATCATGTGGAACTCGATCCTGGAGATCCTGGAACAGAAAGTAAAAGAAGGCGTGGAAGTGCGTCTGATCTATGATGATGTGGGCTGTGTGGACCGTCTGCCGATCCATTATACAAAGCTGATGGAGAACAAAGGCATCAAATGTATGGCATTTAACCGGTTCGTACCGTTTCTGTCACTGGCCATGAACAATCGTGATCATCGGAAAATCCTGGTGATCGATGGTTATATCGGTTATAGCGGCGGAATCAATCTGGCAGATGAATATATCAATGAAAAAGCGAGATTCGGTCACTGGAAAGATACAGGAGTGCGTCTTTTGGGAGAAGGTGTGTTCAATCTGACGATCATGTTTCTGGAGATGTGGAATGCATTTCAGAAGCCGGATTTTGATTATGAAGCCTTCCGTCCTCACAGATGGCACCCGGAGACCTTTAAGACAGATGGTTATGTGATTCCTTATGCGGACACGCCTCTTGACAACGAAGAGCTGGGAGAAAATGTATATATCAACATTCTCAATCAGGCAAAAGATTATGTATATATTGCAACACCGTATCTGCTTATCAGCGATGAGATGGAGCGTGCGTTGTGCCTGGCAGCCAAGCGGGGTGTGGATGTACGGATATTGATGCCGGGCATTCCGGATAAGCCTATGGTCTTTTATATGGCAAAATCTTATTATCCGCCGCTTCTGGAGGCTGGTGTCAAGATTTATGAATATACGCCGGGATTTGTCCATGCTAAGTCCTATGTGTGTGATGACCAGATCGGAACTGTAGGCAGCATCAATATGGATTTCAGAAGTCTTTACCTGCATTTTGAGTGCGGAACGATGCTCTATCAGTGTGAGGCAATTCATGATATTAAGACTGATATGGAGCAGTGTTTTGAACAATGTCATCAGGTGACTATGGGGGACTGCCGCCAGGGCGTGATCGGTGGACTGTTCACCAGTGTATTGCGGGTACTGGCACCCTTGATGTAACAGGAAAATACCATAAGTGAAATACAACCAATAAAATATACAGAGGCTGAATAAATTATGAACGTACTATTTTTTCTGACACCGAAAAGTGAAGTTGCATATTTGAAAGATGAATGGACCCTGCGACAGGGAATTGAGAAGCTGGAATACAGCGGATATACTGCAATTCCCATGATCGACAAGGAGGGACATTACCTTGGGGTGGTAACGGAAGGCGATTTCCTTTGGACACTGAAAAAACGTTATGATATGAACTTAAAAGAGGCAGAAAATGTCTCAATCCTCACAGTGGAGCGTCGGATGGAATTCCGCCCGGTATCCATCAATGCGTCCATGGAGGATCTGATCCAGACAGCCATGAACCAGAACTTTGTTCCGGTCATTGACGATAAAAAAATATTCATAGGCATTGTCACCAGAAAGGATATTATCAAATTCTGTTTTGACACCTATGTAAAGACAGGCAAGGAGGAAAAAACATTATGAAATTAAAAGATCTTCAGGATGCAATGATCGCAGCCATGAAAGCGAAGGATAAACCGAGAAAGGACTCTATCTCCGCACTGGTATCCGCAGTGAAAAAAGCAGGTATCGATGCAGGATGCCGTGACGATATTCCGGAGGATATGGTCAATCAGGTCGTATTAAAAGAGCTGAAAAGCGTTAAAGAGCAGATCGACACCTGCCCGGCTTCCAGAGAGGATTTGCTGGCAGAGTACAAGGCCCGTTACGATGTGATGAGTGAATTTGCTCCGAAGCTCTTAAGCGCAGAGGAAGTAAAAGAGATCCTCACCAGCAAATTTGCTGACGTGCTGGCAACCAAGAATAAAGGTATGATCATGAAGACCGTTATGGGTGAGCTGAAAGGCAAAGCAGACGGTAAAGTGATCAATCAGGTAGTAGCAGAACTGACGAAATAAAAATCTTTTTAGGGAAGACTACTAAGATGAGGCGGGGGATGAAGAAAATCCTTTCCGAGGTTCTTTTTGGGCAAT
>OGKG01002493.1_pt1 | contig 19118 bp, 15 predicted proteins | sample 1572201 | NCBI WGS metagenome assembly OGKG01 (sample SAMEA2582146, study PRJEB24529) | metagenome | biome: Human gut stool | place: China | collected 2011 | reverse complement strand
AAAGGTCACGCACATTCTTTTTAAATTCCGTAAATTCCTATGAAATCCCTCCGGCTTGCCTTCGGCAACCCACCTCCCTTTTCAAGGGAGGCAAAAAGCTTCCAAACTGCTTTGGCGAGGCTTGCTCTCTGCAAGGGAGGCTGAAAAGTAAAAAGACGAAAACTGAAGTGGAAAACGAATAGTGAAAAGGGCGGGCAGGGGTGTGTGGAAAGCTCCTCATATGACACACAAAAAAAGAATAGGCATACAGCACCTAAATTAAGTACAAAAACAGAATAGGCACACGATATCAGAATGGGGTACAGAAACGGAATGGTGCACAAAATGCAAAACAGGGCACAAAAAAACAGAGCAAGGCGAACCTTGCTCTGCTTATGATTGTTAATAAATCGGATCGATTGCTACGTGAGCGTCAGATCTCAACCCAACCCGAGTCGCCGCCCTCTACGGGGCCGGTGCCTATGGAGATTGTGATGATATCATCAAGCTCGTATGCAGAAACATCGAAATCCGGTGTTTGATAAACCTGTTTCATTGAGATTTAATCTCCTTTCAAGATATAATAATAAAATTTAATGTCGGAACGGAATATTCAGTTTTGAACAGCCGAACCGATAGTAAAGTTTCGCTGTGGTTTCTTGGTAAAATTCAATTACTGAGCTTTCCAAGCAGCAACAGCAGCATCATATCCTGAAGCAACTTTAGCAGTTACAGCTGCGGAATACCAAACGTAATGATCGGCAGTACCGTCATTGTAGCATACGTAAGCGATGCAGTCAATATCAGTTGCCTGAGAAGCATGAGAGATATTCTTAATGATTGCGCCGAAGTATGCATCGGAAGAAGCATTTGCCTGACTTACATAGTCGGTAGAAGCAGCCTTCCAAGCTGACGGAAGTGCGGTACCTTTTTCAACTGCTGCCTTAGCATCAGCTGCATCGGCAGCGCCTGTGTTGGCAGCAATGAAGCCAACGCTCTTAATTTTATTGCCGTTTGAGTTCATAGCAGCGAAGTCAGCAGCTGTGATAACCGAAGTAAGTCTGAACTGGAAGAGATCATCCGGAGCAGTTGTCTTATCGCCTGTGAACTTAACCTGAGTCTTATACTTAGCTACAGCATAAGACGGAGCTGACGGCATGTTAGCCATAATGTTAGCTCTTGTAGTATCAATGCTTGCCTGAGGAACATAAGTAGCTACAGTAGAACCTGTTGTCTGCTTAATGTACTGAGCCTTTGAACCACTTGCATCGGAAATCAATATGTTTTTGTTACCAGCAGCAAGAGCAGCTGCATCACCGGTAACATTGAAAACGATGCTAAACTGAACAACTGAAACGCCATCAGCTTCTTCAGTAACTTTATATCCGGTTTTTGCCGAATGACCTTTTGTTGTGTCGCCATTAACAACCTGAAGGACGCAGCTGTTATACAGAGCTTTTTCTTCCTCTGTCATTGTCGAGTTGGCCATTGTCAATGAAGCAAATGTCGGGTTAACTGTCGGTTTTGTTGTCTCTTTTGCATATTCAGCCCAGTCACCATGAAACGTACGAGTTGTAAGGTCGGGCGTATAAACCGTGTTATCAAAGAGGATAGCGAGACGCATATCACTCATAAGTTGGTTATAGTCAGACATATCTAAAGCGATTGTAACAGTAACTTTTGCGCCTGGAACAATCTCTTTCTCGGTTTTATCCGCCTTAACGACAAAACCGAAAGTCTTACCATCAGTCAAAGCCGACGAGCTCATAACCATCATGCTTAAGGCCATTACTACAACAAGAGCCACACTTAAAATTTTTCTCATCTTAAGCATAAATTAATCTCCTATTTGTAAATATATAATTGTTTTGCAGTGATGACAATTACCACGCAGAATTGAAAGCTTCAGCGAGTACATTCTGATCGCTAAGCAATTCAACGAACTGGTCATGTAATTCTATTGCACCTGCGTCAGCAGAGTCAATAGCACTGTCGCCGTTTACTTCAGCAGCGTAATAAGGAGCTGTATCTTCGTCCAAAAGTTCAACGAACTGGTCATGCAATTCAACTGCAGCAGCGTCAGCTGAGTCAACTGCACCGTCGCCGTTTACATCGCCGAAGTAAATGAATACATAGGTTGCAACTACTTCGCCGCTGTCATTTTTAAGAAGGATGGTAGCTCCGGTAGTTATATTGCCCTGATCGTTGGCAACTACTTCAATAGAACCTGCTTTTGTAGTAACATAATCCTCAATGTTTTCGCCATTAAGGGTGTCTATACCGAATACACAGCCGGCATAATCGCCCGAACCTGTGCAAAGGTTTGTTCTGATTACGGTACCGTAATCTGCACCTTTTTCGGTAAGGATAAGTTCCGGATCAGCTGCAGCAGCAGCCTTCATTACCGGGAAAGTAAGTTTCTGACCTGTGGTATAAACCGTTGAGGTTACATCAGAGGTCTTGTAGGAACCTACATAGAGTTTACCGCCGAGATTGGTCATTGTTTTCTGATCGTTAAGCACACCGAAAGCGGCCGCAGTATCGGAAATGGCCTTAGAAGCGGTAAAGGTGAGGGTCGAAAGTACGACGCCGTTTGCCTTCTGAGCAACAGCTCCGCCGGCAGCCTGCGGTAATACGCCGACATAGACACAAGTCTTGCCGCCCGCAGCAGCATCATTTACGACCGTCTTTGTTGCATCGCCTGCACCGAACAGCGTTGAAGCGGTTGTGCCGCTTACAAACTTAACAGCACTGCTGTCATACTGAACAGGAACAGAAACCGTTGCAGCATAATAATCTGTAGTTAATTTTACGGTAACCTTGACCGTTTCGCCTGCGCTGTAAGACGCCTTGTCAAACGATAAAGCGATAGTGCCGTTTTCTGCGACACCGGTATTATCATTTGCGAAAACGCCGACTGCAAGCACGCCAAGGAGCATAACTACAGATACAATAAGGCTAATAGCCTTTTTTGCCTTGGTCATTTTTTGCCTCCTTCTATTCTTAATCAATATTAAATATACACTTTTGAGAGCACAATGTCAATAATTTGTGAATAAAAATGGCACGCCGAAAGAAAATATCCCTTACGCTATCACAAATAAAGTTATTTCCTTGCGGGCTTACAAGCTTTGTACCGTTTTTTCACAAAACTATTCCGCCGCACTTTTAAAGTATATGCTCTAATCTTTTTAAGAATATCCCATTACATACGCCCTTGTGGGGGAGAAAACTCCCCCACCGGGTTTTAACTTAAGTAATTAAAGGAAATTACTTCTGAGCGATTGCAGTTCCGCCGTAAGCAGCGTCAACTACAAGGCCGTAGTTAGCGAGGTCAACCTTACCGGTAGCAAGGCCGCCTGCAGTCTTATAAGCGCCTGTGAGAGCAGCTTTGTTGTTGATTGCGAGGTCCATGGAGGAAGCATCGAATCCGTCAACAACACCGTCGCCGTTTACATCGCCGTAGATAACGACTGTGTAGATAGCAACCGGAGCACCGCTCGACTTAAGGCTGAGTGTTGCGGTAGCGCCTGTACCATAGAGGCCTGCAGCGTTAGCGGCAACATTAAGAGTTGTAGCCGAAGAATCCTTAGCCGTTACTCTTGCGAGTATGTCGCCGGCAGTAGCGAGCGAGCCGGGTGTTACGCCGGTGATGAGAGAAGCGTTCTCTGTTACGGAAACGCCCTCATTTGAACCCGCTGTGGTGGGAACTGCTACGTACTTGCATACGAACGGAGCCATAGCATTCTTGAGGTTTGTGATAACAGCGTCAATCTGAGCTGCTACAACATTTGAATAGAAGCGGTCATTTGCAGCATAGTTTTCAGCGGAGCCGCTGTAAAGGTTTGCTGTGTTGCCCTTCTCATCGGTGTACTCATAGCCGAGTACGGAAATGAGCTTAGCATAAGCTTCGGTCTTTGAAAGGCCGTCAGCCTTTGATGCGTCAAATGTATATGCACTGTTTTCAGTGAATATTGACTTAGCCTGAGCTATAACTGCCTCAAGCTCGGTGTAAGCACCTGCCTCGAGGGCAGAAGCCGATTTCGGCATAAGAGCGCGCTGAGCGATTTCAAGCTCATACTTAACATCGAATACCTCGGACTGAAGAGCATTTGCGTTGGCATTTAATGCCTCGGCAGCTGCAAGAGCCTTGGTGTATCTTGCATAAGAGCCTGCTGTGTAATCAGCCTCTTTGTAGCCCTGAGCCTTAGCCGCAGCAATTTCTTTAGCAAGGAACTGCTTTTCGGTTTTAACCGCAGCGCTCTTCAGGAAGCTTGCATACCAAGCAATGTTCTTAGCGCTGTTAAGGACTTCAAGCTCTGAATAACTGGGAGCCTTGTAAGCCTTTACGGCATCCATATAAGCGTTCTGAGCTTCGGTTGAAGGAGCCTTCATGGAAGCTACGATAGCACTCTTATATGTAGCGTTTGCCTTGTTGGCAATAGCAGTAATTTCAGCCTCTGAAAGTGAGCTGCCGTCAATGTACTTTTCGGGAGCTACGGGGCCCTTGTAAGCGTCAATGATAGCGTTGCCGGCTTTCATTGCCTTTTCGTAAGCCCAATAAGCATAGAGGTCGAAGTTCTGATAGTTGATGTCGCCGGCAGCCTTAAGAGCATCCTCAATGGGAGCCGGTGTAACGGTTGCTGAACCGCTTGCAGGTGTTGTGCTTGCTGTATCAAGAGCCTTAGCGGCGGTTTCAAGAGCGGTTACGGCTGCAGTGAGATTGTCGTCACTGTAATTGCCGATGTTAGCCTTCTTGAACGGGCCGTAAGCGAGCTTAGCAGCAGCGGTAAGAGCTGTCCAGTAAGTTTTCCAAGCCTCTGCCGGATACTTAGAAGAATCGCGGTTAGCCTTGAACTCGCTGTCAACGGCATTCTTAACATTGGTGCCGTTGTAATAATAGAGTGTGCCGAGAGGAGCAGACATATCAAGTGTTCTGGTTCTGTTCCTATGCGAACCGGATACAGTTACAGCTTGATTACCGAGATCGTATGTGGCACCCGAGGGAACCGTCGCTGCGTCAACATCAGATTTAAGTCTGAGCGGGTTAACGGTAACAATGTTACCGGTATAACTATCATCATCCTTCACATACTTAAGGAAGGTCTTATTTACAAGCGCCTCGGCCTGACCCGAGGACTCAAAGTAATTTGCGTCAAAGCCGGAAATAGAACCCTTGGTGAACTTGCAATCAGTATCTCTTGTATTGGTCCAAGTTACGGCAATGTTTGAAATAGCAGAAGCAAGAGCCGACGGATTTGTTACGAGGCAGTCGGTGGTGGTTGCGCCTTTCATTTTAACGTAATCAACAGCTAAGTATGTAGCTTTCTTCTCACCAGAATCCCAAGGGGAGCCGACGGTATCGGCTGTATCGTTGGTTGCATACTCAAAGGTAGTGGAAGTAATGTCGCCGTCGTAAGCAGTACCGTCCTTGAAGGTGAAGCTGTAAACAGCGGTTACCTTTACAAGGCTGTCTGTGTGAACTGCCGCGTTAAGAGTAACATCTTTGCTCTCATACGGTGAAAGTGGTTTCTTGTCGGCGGCGGTGAGCATTTCGGTGCCGTTAACGGTAACAGACTTAAGAGTGAGCATATAAGGATGATCATATGTATCGCCGTGCTTTAAGAGCATACCTGCAGATGCGTTTGTTACCTTAAGAGTAGTATTCATCTGGCCGTTTGTAAGCTGTACATAGTTAAGTGTACCCTTATCTATTGTAAGCTTAGGCTCAGCATAGGACTGAGCGTTAGTAGTCCAGCCGAGGAAGAAGTTTACGAACGGAAGAGCTACGTCAAGAAGACCGCCTGTTTTAACGGCATAGGCAATACCTGAAATCAATTTCTCTGCGAGGTCTGCAATAGAGCTCTTCTGAAGAATAGCGTCAATTGAATTGTAAGAATCGGCGATAAGAGCGGTGTTGCCGCATACCTTGCCGAGAACCTTGTTAAGGAGTTCTCTTACGATTCTGAATACTGCGGGATACATAGCCTCGGTTCTGAGAGTGCTGTTAGCAGGAATATTGAGTATGCCCGTAACGCTGTTTGTACCGAGGAGCTTGCTTACGTCAAGGTTGAGAAGTCTGTCGATAATGTCTTCTCTGAGAACAGTCTCAAGGAAGGTCTTACCGTCAGCAGCGGTTTCGTTGATTATCTTCTCAACAGGAAGAACGTCGCGGATAATCTTGTCGAGCTTAACCCACGGATCCTGTGCGGTAGCAAGGTCGAGGTCAAGGCCATCGGTGTTGATGAGCTTCTGGAACTTCCAGCACCACTCGTTGTCAGAGGTGAGAGCCCAGTCGATTATCCAGTCAATGGTCTTTTCCCAAGCGCGTGTGTTCTTTTCGAAGTCCGCAAGCTTATAAGTCTTGGAGGCTTCAAATTGGTAGCCGCCAGCCTTATCGGAGCCGAGGTCGGCAAGCTTGGAGAGATACTTCATACCGATGTCGGTGCCCATGGTAAAGATAACATCGAGCCAATAGCCGCTGTCCTTACCCTTTACGAGGGTCTTCGAGTTGTAATCGGCATAAATAAGTGCGTCATAGTTGTAAGTCGGAACGAACTGAGTTGCAAGCTCACGAATTACGCAAGCGAGAAGAGCGGTTACGTTCTGTCCCTTGAGCTCGGCAGCCGACGGGAGAATTATCTGAGGCATAAGAGCCTTAACGCCGATTGCGCCGAGAGCGGTAACAACATCCTGATTGGAAGCGGACTTGTCTACAACTGTGTCATAGTAGCCTGCATAAACAGTCTCATAGCCAGTACCGAAGAGATACTCGGGGTTATAAGCTGCTACATACTGAAGAGCCTTGCGAAGATTGGGAACAAGGTTTGAGTTATCGCCCTTTGTCCAATTGATTGCAGCCTTTGCAGTATCCGAAAGCATTGTGTCGATTGCCTTGCCGACAAAATCGTTGAGTGCCGCAAGAACGGTGGTATAACCCGCTGCCGAAGCAGTAACGGAGCCGTTGTTTGCAGCTGTGGGCATAAACTCGTCAACGAAATCACCGGAGATGGTGTAGTTCCAGTTAATGAGCTTAGCGAACGAATTAGCGGTGGACATATCAAACTTGAGCCAGGTCTCTGTGAGACCGTCTTTGCTGACAAGGCGATAATAGCCGTTGCCGTCGGAGCCTATTGTGAAGTCCGACCACTCCCAGTTGTATGTGCCGGCAGCCTTAGAATAGAATGCCTTTACATCTGACGGAAGCTTAGCGAGAACAGCGGTGGCCTCTGAAGCCTTGCCGCCGAAGAGCTCGGTCTTTTCAGCGCCGAACCACTGTGCAAGAAGCATCTTAACCGAGCCGTTGAGAACAACGGGAGCAAGATCCTTAAATACATAGGGAGCTATCTGATAGAGAGCCGAAACAAAAGTATTGCTGTCAAGATTGAAGATTTCCGAAACCTTATCGCTTGTGGCAAGTGAGGGAAGGAAGTAGCTGTCTTTAACGTAATATTTTACGTTTTCGCCCGAAGCGTTGGTGTAAACATAAACGCCTGTGCCGTTGCCTTCCATATCGGTTTCTTCGGTCTTGTAATATTTCTCATCCTGAGAAACATATGTCTTCTTGGCGGTATCATATTCAAATACCTCGATGTAAGCACCCTTAGAGTCTGAACCCTTAACATAATAATCGCGAAGACCTGCTTTAGCGCTTGTCGGAAGAGCAATGTGATTGCTTATGCAGTTGCCGGAAGCGTCTTCTTTATAAGAAGTATAGCTCTGCGGCTTAGACATAGCGTTGATGAGGACATTCTTGACAAGAGTGTCGGGATTTGCGGCTGTTGTCGAATAAGTGTTGATGAGCTCCATGTCATCGTCAACTCTTGCGAACATCGGATAAACGAGGCCTTTTAACATACCCGGAAGATCCGAGAGGTACTTATTAACGCCGGAGATATCAACAAAGTTGCCGATAATGCCGACGTCGAGTTTGCCGTCGTTGATAACCTTTTTAACGAGACCTGCGTTGTCGTTAAGAAGAGTTGCAATGCCGTTGACTATGTCAAGCTGAGCGTTCTTTTCTCTTGTCATGCCCGACTTCCAGTTTTTAAGGTTAGCGTCTTTAACTATGCCGAGCAAGCCTTTGACAAGCTTAACAAGTCCGTTGTTAAGAAGAGCCTGTGCGCTGTCGATGGTTCCGCAAAGAGCATTAACCGAGCGAAGGTCGATAACAAGGCGCAAACCTGCAGTATTAATAACTTCGCCCATGTTTATGTTCGCGGCGGCAAGGGTAACATCGAGGAAGTCAAATACGACTGACATTCTCTCTTCGGTAGAGAGTCTTGTTACCGCGCCGTCCGGGCTGTATGCGTCAAGAGCGGTAAGGTTATCAGAGGTCTGATACTTCGTCTTTGCGGCAAACGCCATTACGGACATAGTTGAGAAAATCATGACAACTGCCAAGATGACACTTAACAATTTGGTAGATTTTTTCATACGTGTTTTTTCCTCCTAAAAAGATTTACATTAAAACCATGTATGCGTACCTGATTTTTTCTGCGGGCGGCACTCCCCGCAACAATTCCTCGCACAAAATCCGCTGTACTTCTGACCGCTCTTTGATTTACAAGAAAGCAAACCGATTTCGGCACGTTAACTCGGTCGGTTTCCACCGTTTCCACTTCCGTAAAAATGAATCGGTGGAAAACTGATGATACACACCCGAGCATATTACCGTAGGATGTGTATCAAAACGGGATGGAAACTGCACGGTAAATCAGCCGTGCGGCAGCGCTCCCTCAAAAAAGGGGGCACTTCGCCCTATTACACCATTCCTATGGTTAGTTAAAGTATAGGGTTTTAAACGAAAAAAGTCAATAAATTGTTCACACAAATTTGTTGATTTTCTGTATTGAACAAATAGAATTGTTATTTTTGGGCAAAAGTGGCAAACAAAATTGGCAATGTTGTTGTAAAATTATGAACAAATTGTTAACGTTTTCGAGTTTTGAACTTTTTGACAAGTATTGAACACGGTTTTGAACATTTTTACGGTATTTTCGGGTAAAAACAGAGGGCTTTTAGGCTCCCTCAAATAGGGTGATTCCCCACGGTGTGGGGAAATGTCGCGGAGCGACAAAGGGGACTCTCTCCCGTCAGGAGCTGGTTGTGAGCAACGCGAACAGACTGAGGGATTAAACAGCGAAGCACTTTCTTTTTAAAATCTTTTTTTTTGAGAAAATCCCTCCGGCTTGCCTTAGAGGCCCACTTCCCTTTTCAAGGGAGGCAAAAAGCGGCTCCCGAGGCAAATACCCCGTGAACCGCTTTGCAAATGCAATGTTCTTTATTTGAACTCTTATTTGATTGTGAGATTTGCGCCGTACATGGCCGCTAAATCAAGGCTGCCGTCAAACGTGTTTCCCTCCTCGGTGTAGCACTGCACGTGGTAAAGACCGCCGTTGCAGACAAAATCCATAGTGAGCTGATAACCGGAATATATTTTCGGGTTTTTATCGTCGGCTTTTTTAATCTCTACCACATATGCGGTGGCTCCGCATTTTTCGAGAGTTACGGTGCGCTGCTCCACGGTTATACCCGCTGCCGCGTCGCCTGCCTGCGACAAAATCTGATTCCACTGAGCGACGGTATTGTTTGCTTCCTTTTCGGCGGCGCTGTCGTCCTCGGCTTCGCCCGAATACATAATCTGCGCGTCGAGCCCCTTGTATTTCTTTGAGGTGGCTATACCTGAATTGCCCACGGTCCAGCCGTTGGGATAAACCATTTTAAAATACTTTGTCTCGTGAAATACGCCGTCGGTTATCTGAGCGGGGAACGGAACGGCACCAGTTTTAATTTCGCCGTTTTCGTCCGTGACCTTTTTGCCGTCCTCGTCGGTGACATATATTTCAATCTCGCCGTTCTCATTGAGAACAGTGTTGCCCTCTTCGTCGGTAACAACCTCGTATGTGGCGTCCTTGGCGTTTATAGTCGGCTTCTTTTTTCCGCATGAGGCAAAAACCACCGATATTACGATTAAGGAAGCGCAGATAACTGCGATTATTTTTTTATCCATTTGAAATCCTCCGTTTTATACATAAACAGATTATAAATTCTTTGCCTCGGAATGTCAACTGGGGATGTTAAAAATGTCCGGAACGCAAAAAAAACAAATGACAAATCTTTGTATAAACAGGTGTTTTTATTTGTCAGAGCTTACCATTTGCTCCGAATCAACCTCACCCTCGGAGTACATTCGTACGCCTTCGGGCAAGCCTTAACCGCCGCAGCCGCGCCGCTTAAGGTTCGGTTAATCCGCTCCGAGCATTTTTTCCTATCCCCCGAAAAAAAAGAGGTTAAAAATGTCCGGAACGCAAAAAAACAAAAGACAAATCTTTGTATAAACAGTTGTTTTTATTCGTCAGAGCTTACTCTTTCTCTTGGGAGGAGAGATTTATCCGGCCGTTTCTTGGTACACATTTGTGCATTTTATTCTTCATATTCATCTCATTTTGCATTTTTGTGCACCTCGTCTAAATTTTTTAGAGCCAAAATGGAGCCGGATATACTCTTAAAAATATACGTTATAACAATGAACTCACATATCAAAAATACTTAGTTGTGTTTCTTTTAATGACTCAACTTTTCTAATCGTTATTTTGTCATCTTCTTGAACTTGCCCACATAGAAGAGGTGACGAAGGATCATATTTGGCAGCGTTTGTTTCTACACTTTTTGAACTATAATTTGCATAGCAATATACACATCCGTTTTTGCATGTATTATAAGTACCTATTTCAACACTTTCAACACATCCACATTCTTTACGCTGATTTTTGTCTTTGCCAACATTGAGGTTACATCCGATAATTTTTTCAATTAGTTCTCTATCTATGCAACAATTATGAATTATACCACATTCATCCAAATCAATTTTTTCTGCACAACTTCCAATCTTAATATTATAATCCGCAGCTATCTTACTTAATTTCTCAGCAAATTCTCGTAGTTCATCATCATTTAATTCATTACTTGACAATCCATCCATATTTTTTTTATTTTTAGGATATATATCAACAAAACTAATCACGCATTTTTCCGTGTATCCACTTAAAGCCTCAGCAATGCTTTTAAATGCCTTCAAATGATATTCTTTCGTATATCTATCAGAAAAGAATATAGGATCATATCTCCAAATCACTTTTTGCTTGCCAATTTTTTCGGACAGTTCTTGAAATACCGGAATCATTTCTGTTTTTTTATTTGGTAAATTAACCTCAACATCATTTCCGTATCCAGTCAATGTGAATTGAAAATAGTAATTATAATCTTTTATCTCGTTTAACCTTTTCATCATCGGCAACGGATTCTTTGTCCAAAACACTATGCAATCTACAACATCCGGAGTAATTTTTATTTCACTTATCTGATGAGCATTCATCGGATTACGAACATATAAAAATCCTTCTTTTATTCTATTATAGAACCATTCCGAATAATAATTGGGAATATCAGTTCTTCTACTTACACTTAATATCATCTAATTCACCCTTTCAAACATGATTACCCGATATCTAATTTGGGGCAAAATCCTCTTTTTCTTGCTTCTTCTATCAGTTTGGGTTGAATTTCCGGGTAAGTCCAATTAATCGGTAGTTCATCCATAATTGCTATTTTTTCAATTTCACTGTGAAGCTCTTTTTCAAATGTATGTATATCTGAGAAGAATAATTTTCCAAAAGTCTCCGTTCCATCGAAATTATCCGGTGCAGTCACAGAATATATACAAATTGGAGTAATATCAAAAGTTATTGCTCCTGTTTCTTCATATAGTTCTCGTTTGGCTGTTTCAAGAATATCCTCACCATCTTCTCTATGTCCCCCCGGTGCCTCCCATGTATTTCTTTCCTTGTGCTTGCAAAATACCCATTTACCATTATGTCTGGCAATAATAACTGCAAACTTCAGCATTGAATCATTAATACTATCATAAAAATTCACTTTCGTCATATAATGCTCCTTATTAGATTTCATCTATTTTCTTGCCATTATTGCTCTCACAAATAGAGCCAAACCAGAGCCGTTTGATAAAAAATGCCGGAAGCCCGCATAAATACAGGCTTTCGGCATTTTAGTCCGTTACTCAAGCTCTATGAATGCTACTACGTCTCCCACCGTTTTCATCTTTTCAAGCGCCTCGTCCGGCACCTCTTTTCTGAATTCGTCCTCCAAAGTCATGGCGAGGTCGATAAGGTCAAGGCTGTCTGCCGATAAATCATCGCGCAGCTTTGACTCGGCGGTTATTTCGTCGAGCGGTATTTCAAGCTGCTCGCTCAAAATTTCACATATAGTATCGTATACCGTAAACAAGCACCTCCGTACATATTTGACGCGGTTATAAAATCTGCTTGAGCGGAGAAATGTCCACTCCGTCGAAATCTTTTATAAATTCATAGAGCGAGTTTGCGGCTTTCTTCACTCCGCCGTTTTGGGCACTCTCGAAATTTATCGGTATTACCGGGTCGTGGACGCTCTGCCTTAAAATAAAGAAGCTCTCGGTTTTGGGGAAAATTATTTTGATTCCCTCGTGGCTGTCGGGTGCAATTTGCCAGTCCTCGCGCTTTGCGGCAAAATCTGCGAGCTCCTCTAAAAGCCTGTCGCCGACGGCTCTGAAGTCCTCCTCGCTTATTTTAAGGCGGATTTCCTTTTCCTCCGCCGGATATTTAAGCTCTGATATGAGGTCGTAAAGCTTTTTACCCTGCTTTTTCATATCGGCGGCCTTTATAATTATTTTCGTTATGAGATATGCGCCGTCGTCAAGATAATAATTCTCCCTGAACGCCGCGTGGCCCGAAGTCTCTATGGCAAGCGGAGCGTTTATACCGTTTTCCTCAAGTCTTATCGCCTCGTCAATGACGTTCTTATAGCCGCGCTTAAAGCGCAGATGATGTCCGCCCAGCGTTTTTTCTATAAACTCGGTAAGCCCCGCAGACGTTACGGAATCGGTGACAACGGTGCCGCCCGGATTATTTTCGAGCGCAATGACCGCCGCCAGGGCGACAAGAGCGTTTCTGTTTATCTCTCTGCCGTCGGAGCTTACGCAGCCGCCGCGGTCAACGTCCGTGTCAAATATTACGCCGAGGTCGGCTTTCGCGCCGAGAGTTGCCTCTCGCACGGAGTTCATCGCCGTCTCGTTTTCGGGATTCGGGATATGATTCGGGAACATACCGTCCGGCTCCAAATAGCGGCTGCCGGTTGTGTCCGCTCCGAGGGGGGAGAGTACCTTTTCGGCGTAAAATCCGCCTACTCCGTTACCTGCGTCAACAACTATTTTCAGTCCCTTTAACGGTCTTTCGTAATCGTCTGACTTAACACCCTTTCTTATCATATTGCAAAGGTGCTCGCAGTAGACCGACATAAAATCGACCTCCTGCAAATTTAACCTTTCGGGGCAGCTGCCGCTTTCGTGCTCCTCGGCATATTCGAGTATACTCTTTATTTCATCACCGGAAAGTCCTCCGTCGGGAGTAAAGAATTTAAGCCCGTTTCTGTCCCACGGATGGTGACTCGCGGTTATCTGAATAGCTCCGTCGCAGCCGAGCATTTTAGTTGTCATAAACATAGCCGGGGTTGATGCGAGCGCACAGTCCTTGATTTCAAGGCCGAAGAAAGACAGCGCATCGATTACGTCGGATTTTATCCGCTCCGCCGAAATTCTCGAATCATGCCCGACCGAAATCACGAGCTCTTCCTCTTTCTTACCGAGCTTTTCGGCGAGAAATACGACAAACGCTGCGGAAATTCTCTTTACCGCCTCATCGGTCAAATCGATTTTTTTCGGATCGTCGGGATTTACCGCCGTGCCTCTGACGTCGGTTCCGCTTTTAAGATGTCTGAGTTCCATAAAATCAACCTTTCCGTAAGTTATTCCGTAAATTATTCCAAAAGACCTCTTTTAATTATCTCATCTGCCGCCAGCATAACGCCGAGCTTTCCGCTGTGAAAGTTAATTCCGCCCTGCATCCAAACCGCATACGGCTCTCGAAGCGGTGCGTCCGACGACAGCTCTATGGACGAGCCGGATGTGAACGCCCCTGCGGACATTATAACCTGGCTGTCGTAGCCCGGCATATCCCACGGCACGGGTGAAACGTATGAATCCACCGGCGCGCCCTTCTGCATTCCCTGACAAAAGGCTATCAGTCTGTCGGCATTCTCAAGGCAAATCGCCTCTATAATATCGTGTCTCGTCTCATCGGGACGCGGAGTCACCTTAAAGCCGAGCAAATCAAAAAGCGCCGCCGCAAATACCGCGGTCTTGAGTGCCTCGCCGGTTACGTGCGGCGAAGAAAAAAGACCCATATAAAGGCTGCGCGTTGTTCCGAGCGTTGCGCCGACCTCTCTGCCGAGTCCTGGAGTGGTCATTCTGTATGCGCAATCCTCAACAAGGTCATGCCTGCCTACTATATAGCCGCCGCAGGGAGCTATTGCGCCGCCCGGATTTTTGATAAGCGAGCCTGCCGCCAAATCCGCTCCGACGTCGCACGGCTCTTTTTTCTCCGTAAATTCGCCGTAGCAGTTATCTGTCATAACAACCGTATCGGGGCTTACACGGTGTGTAAGAGTCGCGATTTTCTCTATTTCGTCAATCGAAATAGAATGGCGCAGCGAATACCCGCGCGAGCGCTGGATATAAACCATCTTAATGTCTCCGCGGCCGACTCTTTTTTCTATTGCGTCATAATCTATCTCGTCATTTTCGGTAAGCTCGATATATTCGAATTTCACGCCGAAGTCGGCGAGTGAGCCGTGACCCTTACTGCTTTTGTCAATACCGATAACGGAATGTATGGTGTCGTAGGGGACTCCCGTTACGCTGAGCATTATATCGCCGGGCCTCAGTACGCCGTAAAGTGCGGTCGCTATTGTGTGGGTGCCGCATGTTAAGGTGGTGGCTCTTATTAAGCCGTCCTCCGCGCCGAAAATCTCGGCGGTGAGCCTGTCGAGCTTTTCTCTGCCCTTATCGTTGTAGCCGTAGCCTGTGGTGGAGTTGAAATCCGTCTCGTCGACACGATTATTTATAAACGCCGCGAGCACCTTGCGCTGGTTGTATTCGGTTATTTCGTCTATTTCCGAAAACTTCTTTTCGGCGAGAGTCAGCGCCTTTTTTGACGCCTCCTCGGTTCTTTTTGTAAATTCAAAAAAATCTTTCATTTCAAGTCTTTCTTATTATGTATTCTTTTTTGCGAAAGCCGCATTTTTCATACAGCTTTGCATTGTCCGGCTTACACATTAAAAATATGCAATCGGCACTCTTTTTAAGCTCTCTCGAAAGAGAAATAACACAGTCCGCGGCAAAGCCTCTGCCTCGATATTTTTCGCTTGTCGCAACGTCGCGTATATACGCGTCTTTTCCGATTATATCGCCTACGGCAAGAGAAGCCGTTTTGCCGTTTTGCCTTATGCACATAACCCTTGTGCTTCCGCCGAACACGCCTCTGCCCGTCCTCGAAAGCCATTCGAGATACGCCCTGTCGTCAAAATCGGGCGTTTTACCTGTCAGCACCTTGTATTCGTCCGCGGTTATGTCGCAAAGCGGCTGTGCGCAAGTTTCTTTTTGCGGTAATTCGGAGAGCTCCATAAGAACGGCTTTTGCGTCCGCGCAATCGTTCCCGGAGCAAAAATATATATTTTCGCCGAAAAAAGAGGCAAACTCCGAAAGCTCCCGTAAATCGGCGGAGCTTGACGGGCAAATTATCGTTCCGTCGTTTTTATTTAAAAGCACAGCCGTCACTCTGCCGCCGCAGTCCGTTTGAAGCCACGCCTCTCCGAGTGACAGCCGAAAAGCGGCAAATAAAATATACTTTACCGCAAGACAGTCTTTAAATTCACCGTCCGTAACAATGGCTGCCTCTGTCGGTCCGTCAATCGATTTCAGCACTGCGACAGCTCCGCAAAAAGTGCTTTTACAAGCTCAAACGTGCTATCTATATCCTCTTTTTTCGCAACCGAGCTGCCCGAGTGAATATATCTGCACGGAACAGATACGGCAAGAGTTTTTATGCCGCCTGCCGCCTTGTGTATTGCGGAAGCGTTGTTGCCGCCTGCCACAACGGTTTTGGTCTGACACCCGATGCCGTTCTTTTCGGCAATTTCAAACGCCTTTTTATAGAGCTCGCTGTCATAGACGGTTCCCCTGTCCATAAAGCTGACAACGGCACCGCAGCCCAAACGGCAGACTTTTTTTTCGTCGGGAACGCCGGAAATGTCCGCCGCCGTAGTGCCCTCAACGACTATTGCGAAATCGGGGGCAACCGAATAAGCCGCAGCAGCCGCTCCGCGAGTGCCTATTTCCTCTTGAACCGAGAAACAGAAGGTCGCCGAATACGGCAAATCGGAATTTATAAGTCTTAATAAAATTTCACAGCCGACGCGGTCGTCAATGGCCTTCGCCTTGATAAAGCCGTCGCCGAATTCGCGGTAGCACGAGTCAAAATACACTGCGTCGCCGAGTGAAACGTGAGACAGGGCCTCTTTTTTTGAACTCGCGCCGATATCGATATACATATCCTCAACGGACGGCAATTTACCTCTCTCCTCGGAGGTCGTCTGATGTATAGCCTTGCCGCCTATAACGCCGGGGATAAGCTCCTTGCCCACCTTTACCGCTCTGCCGAAAATAACGCGCTCGTCAATTCCGCCGACCGTGGTGAACTTCAGGTACCCGTCCTCCGTTATATAAGTTATTATGAAGCCGACCTCGTCCATATGCGCGTCGAGCATAACTTTATTTTTCGGCTCGGCTTTGCCCTTTTTATAAACTATGAGACTGCCGAGCGGATCTATGCGATATTCCGCGTCCGACGGCAAATGCGAAATTATATAATCTCTTACGGCGTGCTCCCTGCCGGAAATGCCGTTTAAATTACAAAGCTCGTTAAGCATTTAAATCACCTCCGAGAATGTATGCGGCAATGAGCCTTGCGCAAAGCTCAATATCCGTAACGGACACAACCTCTATTCCGGTGTGCATATATTTTTGGGGTATTGATATAAGCGCGCTCTTAATTCCGCCGCGCTCCGTGGTCATACCGTCCAAATTAGTGCCGGTTCTGCCGCCCATAACCTCAAGCTGATACGGAATGTCGTTTTTCTCGGCAACGCGCACAAGCTCCTCGCCGAATTCGTATGAAAGCGACGGTGAAATACCTATCATGGGGCCCTTGCCGAGTATTCCGCATTCCTCCGCCTTGCTGTCCGGAGTCTTTGCAAAGCTGACGTCAACCGCAATTATCTCGTCGGCATCCGAATTAAATGCCGCGGCTTTTGCTCCGCCGCCGCTCGTCTCCTCGCGAGATGAACACACAACGGTAACTTTTTTGTGCGGCTTACCCTTAATAAGCTCAAGTGCGCGAAGAAGCACGGCAATTCCCGAACGGTCGTCAAGTGCCCCGCAGGACACGCTGTCGCCGCAGAGCGAGAGGAAAGAGGAATTGACAACCGCTCTGTCTCCCGGGGAAACGAGCTTTTCCGCCGACTGCTTATTTTTTGCACCTATATCAATAAGAATGTCATCGATTTCCGTCGCCTTCCGCTCGTTGTCACCGCTTGCAAGGTGCGGCGGAGTGCTTGCTATAACTCCGAATACCGGCTCTCTGCCGTAAACGGTCACCTCTTGACCGTTCAATGTGCGACGGTCAACGCCGCCGCAGGCGGCAACGTGCAAAAACCCCTCGTCGGTGACGGAGGTTACGATAAGACCTATACGGTCTATATGAGCGTCAAGCAGGATATGCCCCGCCCTGTCTCCCTCGATTTCGCATATTGCGGAATGAAGAACGTCCTCGCGCGTTTTGCCGAATTCGGACAAAAGCCTTTGCGCCGTTAAAACCGCGTCGGTTTCCTTTCCGGATACACCGACAGCCGAAGTCAGCTCTTTTAATAAGTTTTTTATATCCATTTTTCTCTGCCTTTCGGACAATTTGTCAACGTGTAAAACGCTAAAGCAAATGCTGTATTCTTATCGAAATTTTGAATTATAATCGTCGCTCTTTGTAGGTGGAATATGATGTAATTTCCAATTACCGTGTCTCAGCCGCCTCACAAAAAGAGCGACACCCTATTAAGGCAAGCCGGAGGGATTATGTGGGAATTTATGTAATTTAAATTGATTGTGCTTAACTTTTAATCCACCTTTTGCCTCCCTTGTAAAGGGAGGTGGGTTGCCGCAAGGCAAGCCGGAGGGATTTTGTGGAGTTATATGGAATTTAAATAGGAAGCAAATTACTTTTTAATCCCTCAGTCTACTCACTTCGTTCGTAGCCAGCTCCCTTTTCAAGGGAGCCTTTTGACATTTCCCCACACCGTGGGGAATCACCCTTTACAAGGGAGCCTAAACAATCCCTCAGTCACCTGCGGTGACAGCTCCCTTTACAAGGGAGCCTAATAAGGGGAGCAAGTTGTATCTCTCAATCGCCTGTGCGACAGCGGGATTTCAACACACTGTCCAAATATTCACAAACACCGTCGAAGTTGCGGTTTATCTCATTATTGGGAATTCTTACAACCGTAAGTCCGTTTTGTTCAAGAAATTTTGTCCTTTCGGCGTCATATTTAATTCCTTTATCCTCGTAGTGCTGTGAGCCGTCAAGTTCAATTACCAAGTTTGCTTTTGCACAATAGAAATCAACAATATAGCTGCCTATTATTTTTTGACGGAGGAATCGTACATCCTTGTTTCGCAAATAATCATACCACAAGTGCCGTTCTTCCTTGGTCATATCTTCGCGAAGCACCTTTGCGTTTTTAACAAGATTTTTGTTATGATTATACTTCATCTTTAATTCCTCGGTCGGATTTTGCCTCCCTTTTTGCCCTAAACAGCCTACTTTGCAATACAATTCAGCCTCCCTTGTAAAGGGAGGTGGGTTGCCGTAAGGCAAGCCGGAGGGATTATGCCTCCCTTGTAAAGGGAGGTGGGTTGCCGCAAGGCAAGCCGGAGGGATTTTCTTAAAAAAATAGATTTTAAAAAGAAAGTGCTTCGCTGTTTAATCCCTCAGTCACCTGCGGTGACAGCTCCCTTTACAAGGGGGCCTGAACAATCCCTCAGTCATCTTCGATGACAGCTCCCTTTACAAGGGACCTGAACAATCCCTCAGTCACCTGCGGTGACAGCTCCCTTTACAAGGGGGCCTGAACAATCC
>OGKG01002488.1_pt1 | contig 19132 bp, 18 predicted proteins | sample 1572201 | NCBI WGS metagenome assembly OGKG01 (sample SAMEA2582146, study PRJEB24529) | metagenome | biome: Human gut stool | place: China | collected 2011 | reverse complement strand
GCCCTAAAATAAACTCTAAGTATTCCTTGCTTGATGCCATATTTCCTCCTCAAATTCCGATTTGTTGCTCAATTTGTATTCAAATTATACCATAAAGCTTGTGAACAATTCTACCGCAGCTTTGGACTATATGAGAAAAGTCCGAACAGTTTTCTGCTCGGACTTCCCCGCTCAATCGTATATCAATTCCGCTTTCACAACTTCCTCTGCCTGTGCCTTGCAAGCGTTCATCTGCCGTAGTGTCGTGCGTTCGCATTCTGTACAGACTGCAAATCCACTGCAATGTATCTGAAAATTGCAGAGAGGTCAGACTGGGCCGTTTCGGTCAGAACAATAGAATAATTCATACCCCAAATTCCCTACGGACATTCGCAAACGCCTGGTCCATGGGAATCGTGCGTCCGGCTTTTGCATCCGCATAGCCTTTCTCCAGTTCCGCATCCAACTGTGCAGCTGTCATACGGCTGACATCCAAAGGATGCTCCGGCAATTTCACTTCAAACGGCAGCCCGTTTTGAAGAATGATCTGCTTATAGAACATGGTTATGGCATTGGAGGCGGGAATGCCAAGCGCAGCCAGAATATTTTCCGCCTGCTCCTTGAGGTCCGGTTCGATCCGTGCATACAGATTTGCTGATTTTGCCATATCAAAAACTCCTTTCAGCTTTATGGTATCCATCTGTGCCCTCATTATACACGATTGTGCGGACAAAAGCAATACGTTTTTTGAATTTGATTCTGTAATCCGTGCGAAGAGGGCCTTTTGCAGGGTCACAGCGCACACTGGAACAGATAGCTGCTGTGGGGTGCGGCATGGAAAAGAATGCTGTGGGCATCCTCAGACTCCCAGGAGATGGGCTTCCCCAGCAGGTCCTTGTCCCCTTCCGGGGTCTTTCCTCCGGCAGCGGCCAGAGGCAGGCGGACGGTCTCCGCCTCGTCGCTCTTGGAGATGACCCCCACCAGGATGTCGTCCTTCCAAAATCTTGCAATGGCGAAAACGTCTCCCTGGGCATAGAGGAACTTCATGCCGCCGTCAGAAAGGGCCGGGTGGTCCTTTTTGAGCTGGCACAGGCGGTGGTAGAGCTGGTACTTGGGTTCCGCCTGGATGTCCTTGCTCCAGGGCATGGGGTAGCGGCAGCCCTCGTTGGTGCCGTAGAGACCGTCGATATTCGCTTCATCTCCGTAATAGATGGAAGGAGCACCGGGGAGCAGGAACTGGAAGAGAGCGGCACCGGCAAAGTCCGCATCGGTGACGGCGGGATCCGTATGGAAGCGGCTGGTATCGTGGCTGTCGAAGAGGTTGAATTGGTTCTGCTGGAGGGCGTAGGGCATCCGGGCCAAGTGCTGGGTTACCCGGTGCTCCAGGTCCTGGGCAGTCATATGGCTGGGAATTTTACTCAAGACGGGGTGGCGCATCATGAAGAGGTCCGGCTCCCCATAGAAGGAGCGAATGACCCGGCCACAACCGTAGTAGTTCATGGGGGAATCCCACTCGCTTCCCTGGAGGTACTGGCCGCAGTCGCCCCAGTCCTCTGCCAGGATGTAGGCTTGAGGATTCTCCTCCCGGATGCTCTCGCGGATCTCCGGCCAGAGCTCGTGGGCCAGCTGAATCTTTCCATTCCGGGCGAAGACATCCGCCACATCGAAGCGCCAGCCATCGATATGATAGGGGGCTTTCAGCCACTTTTTCAGGACGGAGTTTTCGCCCCGGTACACGGCCTCCCGCAGAGAATCGGAAGTGTAGTTCAGGGTAGGCATGGAATCCAGGTTCCACCAGCCGTGGTAGGTGTTGTCCTTCTCGAAGAAATAGTAGCCCCGCTCCAGGGAATCCGGATTGTTGTAAGCGCCCTCGGACTTATCGAAATACTTCCCGTCCCGATTGAACCAGCGGTGAGCCGTGCCGGTGTGGTTGATGGAGATATCCAGGATCAGCTTCATGCCGTTTTCGTGGAGGGCACTGCTCAGGTCCGCTAAGGCCTGGTCCCCGCCAAAATGGGGGTCCACGTGGAAGTAATCCAGGCAGTCATACTTATGGCAGGAGGGGGCATAGAAAATAGGATTCAGGTACAGGGCCGTGACTCCCAGCTCCTTCAGATAGGGGATCTTCTGCTGAATGCCCTGGAGGTCGCCGCCGTAGAAATCCATGCAGTGGGCCTCCTCGTAGCTCAGGGGCTTATCTTCCCAGTTCCTATGAAGGCTCTGGTGGCCGTCCTGAGAATACTCCCCGGTCCGGACATCGTTGCCAGGGTCACCGTTGCAGAACCGCTCCGGGAAGATTTGGTAGAACACCGCACCCTTGACCCAGGCGGGCTGGACATAGTCGCAGACCAGCTGAAAATCGTAGATGTGCTCCGGCAAATAGGTGGTGATCTCCTTCTGGGTATAAAAATAAATCTGCTCCCCGCTGAGGATATAGAAGTGGTAGCACATCCGGTTCTCCTCCATCCGCATTGGGCACTCCCAATAGACAAAGGGCCCCTCGGTATAAGCCCGCACCATATCCTGCTTCAGCTCTCCGCCGTTGGGGGTGGCGCGCAGGACCACCAGATCCACAGGCGCATCGGCATACATCCGCAGGCGAATGGTCACCGTCTCGAAGAGTTTGGGGGTAGGATTCGACACAAAGGCGGCAGAGCCGTCGGAATACACGCTTTCCAGCCAGGTTTCCATAGTTTCTCCATCCATTTCCATCTTTTTTGTTGTGTTTCACAAAAGCCCTCTCCGGCAGGAGAGGGCAAGAAGTGCTTTATCGATAATCGCTCTTATCCATCACATAGTCGTTAGGATAGCAGAAGATATGGCCGCCGATGGTACCCCAAACATTGTTTGTGGTACGGACCCTGCCATAGAACATGACCTCCTTGGGGAGGACATAGGGACCATAGAGGGCACGGTCGATGGCCTCATACTGGGCCTGACCGGGCTTGGCGGACTTCAGAAGCTTCCGCTTGACGAAAGCATCCTCATCATTGATCATGGCGGTAAGGCTCTTACCGTAGAGGCCGGAGGTAAAGCGGTTGAGGACCACCTCGGCAATGGCCTGCTGCCCCTGGGCACTCTCCCCCCGGGCCTCCACCCACACCAGGCGGGCCAGGAGATTGGTCTCCTCCTCGGTCATGGTGAAGCTGCCGTAGCGAGGCTCCACATACTCCCGGACGGGGGGCTCATAGATATAAGGATCGTCGGGCATCTGATCCGGATCGTAGATCCAAGCGCCGTCGTAGCCCCAGCAGAGCTCATCCTCTGTAAAGCCATACGCAAACTTGTCCCGGAGATACCAGCCATCCCGGTTCTTCTCAGAGGGATCATACACATCCAGAAGACCATTTTCGTTGTAGCCCTTGATGAGGATGAAGTGCTGGGAATTGGTGAAGAGGGACTTGCCGTTCATCAACTGGATGACCACCTTGCCATCCCGGAGAGCATCCAAAACATAGGTGTAGTTCTCTGCCTTATAATAGGGTAGCTCCAGTTGATCGGACATATACTCCAGCCGCTGAACGTTGTTGTCGCACTGGCTGCCAAAGTAGCCGGCCAATTCGTCAGGGTAATACTGATGGCCCGTCATATATGTAGCCAGAGATGCCATGCAGACCACGCTGCAGCCGTTATCTAGGATGGTGCCGGAGGCATACATGACGCTGCCATATTCCTCCAGCGTGTAATCCGGGAAGAACGGACCGTCGTGGTCCTCCTGGACGTAGGTACCGTCCTCATAATCGTCGGAGATATCCTCTCCCAGGACCATATCCTCTTCTTCCTCGGTCTGCTCTGGAAGCGTCTCCTTTTCGGTGGGCTCTGTCTGCTCGGCTTCCTCCGTCTCCTCTTCTCCCTCGGTCTGCTCCGGACGGGTCTCTTCCTCCTCCGGGTCTAAAGACTCCACAATGTCCTTGTCCTCTTTGGGAGACACTTCTGCACGGGAAGGGACCGGGAAACACTGCACCAGCAGCAGAGCCGCCAGGGAAAGCCCAATGAAACGGCCCCATTTGTTCTTGAAAAGATAAAAGCGCATAAACATACTCCTGTATTCTTAAACGGCTCCAAGGGGGCGGAACCAGGGTATCACAAACGATAGGACGATTATACCACTGAATCTTATTTTTTTCAACTCATTTTCTTTGGAAAGCAGGGGGGCAAATCCTTAATTTTTTCTAAATGTTTTCAGTATAGATTCAGTTTACGTAATTTTCAGATCCTTCTGGCCAGTTTTTCGGAATATTCCTGCCGGAATTCAGCGAAGGTCCCCTGGTCCAGGGCCTGACGGATCCGCTCCATGAGCTTGTTATAAAAATACAGGTTGTGCATAACGCACAGACGCATGGCCAGCATCTCCTCCGCCACAAAGAGATGACGGATATAGGCCTTGGAATACCGGCGGCACACGGGACAGTCGCACTTGGGATCGATGGGGCTGCTGTCCAGCTGGTATTTGGCGTTTTTTAGGTTGATAGCCCCTTCCCAGGTGAAGAGCCGGGCGTGGCGGGCGTTCCGGGCGGGCATCACACAGTCGAAGAAGTCCACACCCCGGGCCACAGCCTCGATGATGTTGGTGGGGGTACCCACGCCCATCAGGTAGCGGGTCTTGTCCTTGGGCATATGCTCCTCCACCGCCTCAATGATGTCATACATCTCCTCGGCGGTCTCTCCTACCGCCAGACCGCCGATGGCGTAGCCCGGCAGGTCCAGATCCGCAATGCGCTTCATGTGATCCACGCGAATATCGGCGTAGACGCCTCCCTGGTTGATGCCCCAGAGCATCTGCTGAGGATTCACCGTATCCGGCAGACTGTTGAGCCGGGCGTTCTCTGCCTTGCAGCGAACCAGCCAGCGATAGGTCCGGTCCACGCTCTTTTGCACATAGTCCCTGGGAGAGGGGTTTTCGATGCATTCATCGAAAGCCATGCACATATCGCTGCCCAGATTGGACTGAATGCGCATACTCTCCTCCGGACCCATAAAAATTTTGTGACCGTCGATGTGGGAGGAGAAGTAGACACCTTCCTCCTTGATCTTTCGCAGGGATGCCAGGCTGAACACCTGGAATCCGCCGGAGTCCGTCAGGATAGGGCCATCCCAGGTCATAAACTTATGCAGACCTCCCATCTGCCGCACCACGGTATCCGTGGGCCGCAGATGCAGATGGTATGTGTTGCTGAGCTCCACCTGACAGCCGATGTTTTTCAGATCTTCGGCGCTGAGAGCTCCTTTGATAGCTCCTTGCGTACCCACATTCATAAAGACAGGCGTCTGGACCGTGCCGTGGGCACAGGTAAATACACCCCGCCGAGCCTTGCCTTCGGTTTTCAGCAGTTCAAACATAAATTACCTCTCTCCATTGTTGATATTCCCAATATACATAGCATCACCAAAGCTAAAGAATCGATATTTCTCCTGCACGGCAATTTTATAGGCATTCAGAACGTGCTCACGCCCCGCAAAGGCGGAAACCAGCATCACCAGAGTGCTTTCTGGCAGATGGAAATTGGTAATGAGAGCATCCATAGCCTTGAAGGTGTAACCCGGATAAATGAAAATATCCGTCCAGCGGGATTTTGCTTCAAAAGTACCATCATCATTGACCAAAGACTCCAATGTCCGGCAGGAGGTGGTGCCTACGCAGACAATACGGCCGCCGGAAGCCTTAGTCTCGTTGAGGATCTTGGCAGTTTCCTCGTTCATCATACAAAGCTCACTGTGCATGTGGTGCTCCTGGATCTCATCGGCTTTGACCGGGCGGAAGGTCCCGAGACCTACATGCAGGGTGACAAACGCCGTTTTCACACCTTTTTCCCGGATCCGGTCCAGAAGTTCCGTGGTGAAGTGGAGACCGGCTGTAGGGGCGGCGGCAGAGCCCAGCTCCCGGGAATAGACAGTCTGGTAACGCTCCTGGTCCTGGAGCTCTTCTTTGATGTAAGGAGGCAGGGGCATTTTGCCCAGCCGCTCCAGTACCTCCAGGAAGATCCCCTCGTAGTGGAACTCCACCACCCGGTTGCCGGTGTCCTGGACCTCCTGAACGGTAGCGGTAAGCTCACCGTTTCCGAAGATCACTTCACTGCCCACCTGCATCTTCTTTCCGGGCTTGCACAAGCACTCCCAGCGCTTGTCCCCCAGATCCCGCAGCAGCAGCACCTCCACCGCGCCGCCGGTGGGCCGGTGACCCAAGAGCCGGGCAGGAAGCACCCGGGAGTCGTTCATCACAAGGCAGTCCCCCGGATCCAGATAGTCGATGATATCATAAAAATGCTTATGATCCACCGCTCCCGTAACCCGGTCCAGTGTCATAAGCCGGGATGTATCCCGCTTCTCCAAGGGAGTCTGGGCAATCAGCTCCTCCGGCAGGTCATAGTAAAAGTCATGGGTTTTCATCTCTGGTATCCTCCAAATGGCAATAGACATACTTTTTACAGTATATCGCATTCCGGCAAACTTTGCAACAGGCAAAAAAACCGCAGACTGCATAGACTGGCCTGGGAGGTATCGATTATGCATGATCCAATTTTTACCGGTGTCTGTACGGCGCTGGTCACGCCCTTTTTAGAAGGGTCTGTCAATTACCCCATGCTGGAGCAGCTGATTTACCGGCAGGCAGAGGCCCACGTTTCCGCCTGCGTCCTCAGCGGCACCACCGGGGAATCCCCTACCCTGTCGGACAAAGAAAAGCTAACCATGTTCCGCAGGGCGAAAGAAGCCGCCCCGGAGGACATGGTCATCATTGCGGGCACAGGTTCCAACTCCACCGCCCACGCCATTTCCCTGAGCCAAGCCGCCGAAGACGCCGGAGTTGACGCTCTGCTGGTGGTAAGCCCCTACTACAACAAGGCCACACCGGAAGGGCTCTACGCCCACTATGCCGCCATTGCGGGAAGCGTACATATCCCTGTCATCGCCTACAATGTGCCAGGCCGCACAGGCGTGGACATTCCGGTGGAGGTGTATCGCCGTCTGGCGGATATCCCCAATATAGCGGGGGTCAAGGAGGCCTCCACAGATATTCGGAAAATTGCCAGGATCCGCTCAGTCTGCCCTGCACGGTTTGCCGTCTGGTGCGGAAACGACGATCTGGCCGTGCCCGCTATGGCCATAGGTGCCAAAGGGCTCGTCTCCGTGGTATCCAATGTGGAGCCGGAAATGACAAATGCCATGGTTGGCGCGGCTCTGGACGGGGACTTTGACACGGCGGCCACCCTCCAGCTGGAGCTGATGCCGCTGATCGGCACGCTCTTTCGGGAGGTAAATCCCATCCCCGTGAAGGCTGCCATGGGACTCATCGGCTGGGACTGCGGCGGATGCCGTCTGCCGCTGTGCGGACCCAGCGATGAAACGGTGGCAATCCTGGAGGATCTACTATAATTCGCACCCATACAGCTCCGCCGTCCCTGTCACCAGCCGATCAAAAACAGCCGTTGCCAAGATCCTGACAACGGCTGTGCTGAAATTATTTACTTCAAAATAGCCTTGTGGAAGATTTTCTTGCCCTTGCGGAGCTTCACACCCTGCACAAGCATTTCCCGCGTGACCTCAAACTTCACATCGGTGACCTTTTCATCGTTGACGGATACGCCGCCGCCGGCCACATTCTTCCGGGCATCGCCGTTGGATGTGGCAAGCTTGCAGGCAACCATCAGGCTCAGCAGGCCCATCTTGCCCTCCGTCAGCTGGTCCTCGGTGATCTCCGTAGTGGGAATGTTGGCATCGTCACCGGCTCCTGTGAACAGAGCCTTGGCGGAGGCCTGGGCCTTCTGGGCCTCCTCTTCGCCATGGACCAGCTTGGTCAGCTCAAAGGCAAGGATCTCCTTGGCCTCATTGATCTTGGCATCCTTCCAGGTGTCCATCTCATCGATCTGCTCCAGGGGCAGGAAGGTCAGCATCCGGATGCACTTCATCACGTCGGCATCATCCACATTGCGCCAGTACTGGTAGAACTCGTAGGGGCTGGTCTTGTTGGGATCCAGCCAAACGGCGCCCTTGGCGGTCTTGCCCATCTTTTTGCCCTCGGAATTGAGCAGCAAAGTAATGGTCATGGCGTGAGCATCTTTGCCAAGCTTCCGGCGAATCAGTTCGGTGCCGCCCAGCATGTTGCTCCACTGGTCATTGCCTCCGAACTGCATATTGCAGCCGTAGTGCTGGAACAGGTAGTAGAAATCGTAGGACTGCATGGGCATGTAGTTAAACTCCAGGAAGCTCAGGCCCTTCTCCATCCGCTGCTTGAAGCACTCTGCCCGGAGCATATTGTTCACGGAGAAGCAGGCACCGATGTCTCGGATGAAGTCGATATAGTTCAGGTTCAGCAGCCAGTCGGCATTATTCACCATCTGGGCCTTGCCCTCACCGAACTCAATGAACCGCTCCATCTGCTTTTTGAAGCAGGCACAGTTGTGGTCGATGGTCTCCTTGGTCATCATGCTGCGCATATCGGTCCGGCCAGAGGGGTCACCGATCATGGCCGTGCCGCCGCCAATCAGGGCAATGGGCTTATTGCCCGCCATTTGCAGCCGCTTCATAAGACACAGGGCCATAAAATGGCCTACATGGAGAGAATCCGCCGTGGGGTCGAAACCAATGTAGAAGGTGGCCTTGCCGTTATCCACCATTTCCCGAATTTCTTCCTCGTTGGTCACCTGAGCGATCAGTCCACGGGCTACCAGTTCGTCAAACACTTTCATTTTTTACCTCCAAGATAAATAAACGCCCTCTGTCAAAACAGACAGAGGGCGAAAAATTCGCGGTACCACCTCAGTTTGAAGAAGCCTCACGGTCTTCTTCCTCACGCCGTCTGGCAACGGCCTTCGCTGTATCGGGCGTGCCCGTCCTCCCCTACTCAGTCTTCAAGGAGGCCACTCCGGGAGGTATTTTCCCCGCTGGTCTTTGCCGCCTCGCACCAACCGGCAGCTCTCTGAAAAAGGGGCCCAACGTGTACTTTGTTCCCATCACTGTGTTATTGAGATATTCTAGCAGAGGGACGAAATTTTGTCAAGTATCTTTTCCTTCGGGGAGCAGCATTTCCTCGGCACTCTTCAGCGTCGTTTCCGTAATGTGGGTCCCGCCGATGATCCGGGCCAGTTCCTGCTTCCGGCCCTCCCGGTCCAGGGGTGTGACGGTGGTAAAGGTCCGCCCACCTCGCTCCGACTTGGAGATGAGCATATGGGTGTCCGCCAAAGCCGCCATCTGAGGCAGATGGGTGACGCAGAGCACCTGCTTGTGTTTCGCCAAAGCCCGGAGCTTTTCCGCGATCCGCTGAGCAGCCCGGCCGGAAACCCCTGTATCCACCTCGTCAAAAATCAGGGTACCCACCTGGTCCTTTTCCGCCAGCACATTCTTCATAGACAGCATGATCCGGGCCAGCTCGCCGCCGGAGGCAACCTTGCTCATGGGCTTCAGGTCCTCGCCTACATTGGCAGACATATAGAAGGCCACGGCATCCGCACCGTTTTCCGTCAGTTCTGTCTCCCGGAAGCGGCAAGAAAATTGCACCCGGGGCATATCCAGCTGACTGAGCTCGGTGAGGATCTTCTGGGACATCTCCTCTGCCTTCTGCTGCCGGTCTTTGCGCAATGCCAGGGCAGCATCCCAGGCGGCTTTTTCCTTTTTAGCCAGCTGCTTTTTCAGCTGCTCTACCCGGTCATCGGCAAACTCGATATCATCCAGCTCCTTCTGGGCTTTATCCAGATACGCCAGGATCTCCTTACAGTCCGCACCGTATTTCCGGCGGAGCCGATGGACGATATCCAGCCGTGACTCGATGGTCTCCAGTTCATCGGCAGAATAGCTCAGGTCGTCCCTTGCATCCCGGACTTCATCGGCAATATCCTGGACCTGATATTTCAGGTCCGTCAGCCGCTCCTGAAAAGCGGAATAATCGTCAGAGTAGCGGGCAATGCGGGACAGCGCATAAGCTGCCTGCGCCAGAAGTGCCGCAGCGCCATCGCTGTCATCGCCGCCCAGGAGGGCCTCGGTGGCCTCGTCCAGGCCCTGGGAGAGCTTTTCGGAGTTTTGCAGCAGCTTTCTGCGCTGCTCCAGTTCCTCGTCCTCTCCCGGCTGAAGCTCCGCCTTCTCGATCTCGGCGATCTGGTACTTCAGGGTCTCCATCCGCCGGAGCTTTTCGCTTTCGTCCATGGTCATCCGGTCGATTTCCCGGCGAAGTTTGAAAACGGCGGCGTATTTTTCCTGATAATCCGTCAGAAGAGAGGCATTGTCCGCAAAGGCATCCAAAAACCGCAGATGGTTCTCTTCATCAAAGAGGGACGCGGAATCGTGCTGGCCGTGGATATTGATCAGCTGGATTCCCAGTTTATGGAGGATGGTCACCGTCACGAGACTGCCGTTCACCCGGCAGACGTTTTTCCCGTCCAGGTATACATCCCGCTGGATCACCGTCTCCTGGTCGTACTCCACCCCGTTTTCCTGGAACCAGCTAAGCTCCGGCACATGGGTAAAAACAGCCCGGACAGAAGCCTTGGTGGTGCCGGTGCGAATCATGTCCCGATAAGCCCGCTCCCCCATAATGGCGGAAATGGCATCGATGACGATGGATTTACCGGCACCAGTCTCGCCGGTGAGCACGTTGAATCCCTTGTCGAAGGAGATATCCGCCTGCTCGATCACCGCGATATTTTCAATATGCAAAAGGCTCAGCAAGATTTTTTCTCTCCTTACTGTCTGACCACAGCCTTGATCTCCCCGCTGAAAGCAGCGGCGGAATTGGCGTCCCGCATGACGATCATCACCGTATCGTCCCCAGCCAGGGTACCCAGGACTACGTTGATCTTCATAGCATCCAACGCTGCGCCGGCCGCATTCGCCATACCGGCAAGGGTGTGGATCACAATGATGTTTTCCGCATAATCAATACTCGTAACGCACTCCCGGAAAATGGTATTCAGCCGGTCCGTCAACGCCGGAGGGGCATCCTTTTCCGAAACGCTGTAGCGATAGGTGCCAAGACTGGTAAGCTCCTTGACAATGCGCAGCTCCTTAATGTCCCTGGAAATGGTAGCCTGGGTGCTGGTGAAGCCCGCTTCCTCCAAAGCTTTCAGAAGCTGCTCCTGGGTTTCCACATTGGTATTGGAAATGATCTCTATGATTTTGGCCTGACGTTTGGTCTTCATAAGCGCATCCTCTTACTTCCTTTGAAATTTGGCGTTTACCACATCGTAAAAGCTGCGGTCGTTCAGCTTGACCAGCTTGGTTTCCAGGCGGGATTTCCGTATTGTTGCCACATCTCCCATATTGAGCCGCAAAGCCTTGCCCCCATCTACAGACAGATAGGCGTTTCTGCGGGCATTCTGAGCCATCCGCACCGTCACTACCCGGCGGTCGGAGGCGACCACACAGCGGCTGACCATATCATGGGCACAGATGGGCGTAATGATGATGTTCCGCGCGTCCGGCTCCACAATAGGGCCTCCGGCAGACAGGCTGTAGGCAGTGGAGCCGCTGGGAGTGGCCACGATCACCCCATCGCCGCCGCAGGTCATGGCCTGGGTCCCATCGCACTCCACACTGAGATATACGATCCGAGCCACAGCTCCCTTTGTCACCACCACATCGTTAAGGCAGATATCGTGAAAGATAATGTCCCGGTCCCGCTGGACCGTCACATCCAGCATCATCCGGTTATCCAGGGTAAAGTCCCCCGTGGCCAACTGGGGCAGCCGATGAAGCTCAGAAGCTTCCAGCTCCGCCATAAAGCCCATGGTGCCGATGTTCACACCCAGAATGGGGATCCCCCGTTTGGTGGCCGCCTTGGCCATATGCAAAATCGTACCGTCGCCGCCGAAGCAAACCACCACATCGGCGTTTGGCAATTCCCGCTCCATCCGGGAGAACCGGATATCCTTTGGGAGCTCAAAATTCCGGTCCACCTCAAAGGGCAGACACACGGAAGGACGCATCCCTGCTTCCCGCAAAATCTGAATGGCGCTGCGCACCGTGGTAAAATTCCGGTCCCGGTAGGGATTCGGTGTCAGGAGCACGTTCTTCATACATCGGCTCCTTTGTCCAGGGTCTTGTGGGCCTGCTCCACCACATCCGCCACATCCGGGCGGATACCGGGCAGGTCAGCCAGAGTCAGGTGACCCAGGAACTCAATGTTTCCCTCTGGTCCCTTCACCGGAGAGAAGGTCAGGCCCAGAATGCGGAAGCCCAGGCTATCCGCCAGCTCCACAAAATTCTGAAGGACCTCCACATGGGTGCTCTTTTCCCGGACCACACCCTTTTTGCCTACCTTTTCCCGGCCCGCTTCAAACTGGGGCTTAATGAGGCACAGCACCTGGCCCTCCGGCTTCAGCAGGGTCTTGATGGCAGGAAGCACAATTTTCAGGGAAATAAAGCTTACATCCACCACGGACAGGTCCAGGGGCTCCCCCAGCTGCTCTGGGGTCACATAGCGGATGTTGGTCTTTTCCATGACCACCACCCGGGGGTCCGAACGGATCTTCCAGTCCAGCTGACCGTAGCCCACATCGATGGCAAAGACCTTACTGGCCCCCTGTTGCAGCAGGCAGTCCGTAAATCCGCCGGTGGATGCCCCGGAGTCGCTGCATACATAGCCCACAGGCTGAACGCCAAAATCCCGGAGCGCTTTTTCCAGCTTCAAGCCGCCCCGGCTCACATAAGGGCAGGCCGCTCCCCGCACTTCGATCTGCACGGACTCTTCGTAGGAGGTGCCGGGCTTGTCCGCCTTCTGGCCGTCTACATAGACGATGCCGCTCATAATAATTGCCTGTGCCTTGGTTCGGTTTTCCGCGTATCCCTGCTCGGTCAGCAGAGCATCCAGCCGCTTTTTCACCTTCATCCCTTCAGCACCTCCCCTGTCAGTTTTACAATGGCCTCTTCATCCAGGCCGCAATGCTTATATAGCTTGTCCTGGGCACCGTGGGTCACAAAATCCGGCCCCAGGTCCATTCCGTATACCCTTTGGTCAGGCAGGGCAGCCCGGAGCTCCCAGGCAAAGGCCTCCCGGATGCCACTGCCGGTGCAGGCCTCCTCCACAACGATAACAGGGCCGGAGATATGCGGCAAAAGCTTCTCTATGGGGAAAACATCCAATGTCAGCAGACGGATGACATCGGCCGAAACGCCTGCCGTCTCCAACTTTTCCGCTGCCCGAAGGACCTGATTGACCATTCTGCCGTAAGTGACAAAGGTCACATCCCTCCCTTGGCGATGTACGTGGAAGCATCCATTGGGGTCCACATCTGCCGGATCCCAGGCAGAGCTGGTCCAGTCTCCTTCTTCCCCCCGGGGATACCGGACCGCCACGGGGCCGTTGTACAGCTCCACCGCCCAGCAGAGCATTTCCTTCTGCTCCAGAAGGCTGGCGGGTGCCAGAATTTTCATACCGGGCATCTGCCGCAAAAAGCCCACATCGAAAACGCCGTGGTGGGTGGGGCCATCGTCACCGACCAATCCTGCCCGGTCGATGGCCAGAACCACATGGAGGTGCAGCAACGCCACATCCTGCATCAGTTGGTCATAGGAACGCTGCAAAAACGTGGAATACAGCGCCACCACCGGGATCATGCCCTGTTTGGCCAGGCCGCCTGCCATAGAGACGGCGTGTTCCTCCGCGATCCCCACATCGAAGGTCCGCTCCGGGAACCGCTGCATAAATGCCGTCAGGCCCGTGCCGGAGGACATAGCCGCTGTAATGGCACACACGCGCGCATCCTCCTGAGCAAGCTCTGTCATAGCCTGACCAAAAGAGTCGGAGAAGGTGACAGTGTTTCCTCCCAGGCTCTTGCCGGTGACGGGATCAAATTTCCCGATGCCATGGAACCTGGTGGGGTCCTCTTGAGCCGGCGGATAACCGCAGCCCTTCTTGGTGATAACGTGGACCAGCACCGGCTCCTTCATCTCCTTGGCAGAACGAAGCAGCGCCATAATGCCGGGCAAATCATGTCCGTCCGCCGGACCCAAGTAGGTCAGGCCCATATTTTCAAACACGGTTTCCGGTAAAAAAATACGCTTCAGTCGGTTTTTTACCTTGCTGGAGAAGGTATAGAGGGCGTTGCCCCCAGGAAGCTTTTTGAGCACAGTCCGATAATACCGCTTGGCATGGAGATAATTCTGGCTGGACCGTACCCTGGCCAGGTGTCTGGACAGGCCTCCGTTGCTCTTGCTGATGGACATCTCGTTGTCGTTGAGAATCACCACCATAGGCTCCCGGCTCACTGCCAGATCATTCAGTGCCTCATAAATCATGCCGCCGGTGGCTGCGCCATCGCCCACCAGCACCACAACATCATAGTCCTGCTTCAGAAGTGTCCTGGCCCGGGCCATGCCCAGGGCAATGGAAACGGAGCTGGAGGCGTGACCTGCCACAAAGGCATCGGTATCGCTCTCTGCCGGCTTGGGGAAGCCGGACATGCCGCCGTATTGCCGCAAACCGGCAAAATCCGCCTGGCGTCCCGTCAGCAGCTTATGGACATAAGACTGATGACCCACATCAAAAACCAGGCGGTCTTTCCGGGTGTTATATACGGTTTCAATGGCAACGGACAGCTCTACCACGCCTAAATTTCCAGCCAGATGGCCGCCGGTCTTCGATACGCTGTCAATTAAAAATTCCCGAATTTCCCGGCAAAGGCAGGCTCGCTGCGGATCCGTCAGCCGCAGCAAATCTTCCTGGCAATGAATATCCTGCAAGATTCCCACAGTATCATCATCCCGTCCTTCTGTTTTTCTTTTTCCGCAGCCACTGCTTACAGTCTCCGAAGGCTGCCAAAATTTTTCCCACCAGATACACAATATCCGTGCAGGAACGGATGGCCACGGTCTTACCCACCGCCTTGCCGCCTACAGTCAGGCCCGCAACCAAAGCGGACATAGCCAGCGTCACCAGCTGAGGCAGGGAAAAATCCCCCATGGCCAGCACCCGGGCCGCAATAGAGGCCGAGGCCGCGCCGGAAACAACGCCGCAGATATCCCCCACCACATCATTGCAGATGGAGCTGACCTTCCCGGCATTTCGCAGGAGCGCAATGGCCTCCTTTGCGCCAGGCACCCGGCGGGAGGCCATAGAATGAAAGGGCTTCTCGTCAGCAGAGGTGACGGCAACGCCCACAATATCGAACATTATGCCAATGGCCACAATGGCCAAAAGGATCAAAAACGCCACCAGCATACCGGAGGCTGCCATGATCTCGTTGGACAGAAAGCTAATGGTGGCGGAGACCAGAATGGTAACACAGAAAATGGTCACAACCCATTTTGCCTGCTTCTTCTGCTCCCGCTTGGTACTGTCCGATTCGGTTTTTGACACAGGAATTCTCCTCGATAAATGATAGTAAAAGAAAGCGGCAGCAGGCGGGATAAATCTTACGGCTTAGGTCGGGTTGGATTTCCCCGGAAGGAACCACCCGTTGCCGGCATGGCCGTTTCCATTTGATCTCTCCGGATAGGTGTTGCCAAACCTATCTACCCGATTGCCACTGAGTCCGTACTGCAATCCCCCGCCTGCCCTTATTAGGACAGTCTAGGTGTTTTCCACCGCAGCGAACGCCGTAGTCTTAGCCTCTTTTGCAAATATGGTTTCCAGAAGCGATTTCGGCATCCGTTATGGCCATAACGGATAGCCTCCTGTTCTTCTTTCCCAACATATTCACTCAAGGCAGGCTACGCTGCACGCAGCACACGATTCTGTGCACTGCCTTGCAGGTTCATATCCTGGTTCGTACGCGATCGGGCCCCGGCTTGGGGTTCAAAGCGTCGTCGCACAAGACCAAGTCTCCACGGAAAACGGGTCGTATGCCCCATGCCATTGGAGCGCGCCCGGAATCCTTAACCCCCAGCATCCACCCTAAACTGGGCGTAAAAAGCAGACACCAGGGACTTCACCGATGTGCCCTTCAAAGGATTTTTAGGCCCTTCCTGGAAAACGGCATCGCTGACTAGAATACTGCACCGCTTGAGAAGCATTATAACATAAGCTTCTGGAATATACAAGTATTATTTGAATTTCTGTATATTTTTCACAGTTTATACGCTTCATTTTCAGCGTTTTGGAGTCCCGGCCTCAGGAACCACTCCTCAATCAGGTCCTGATGGGTCACCGCAAGCGTCAGATCCCGGACTTCCTCCGGCGTGAAAAATCGCAGCTCCCGAGATTCCCTGCTGATGTGAAGCATGGGCTCCTGGGTAAACTCCAGTCCGTAGAGTACAATCACCATTCGCCACACGCTTCCGTCCTGATAGGCGGCAATGCGGCCCGGATTGTCGTAAACCTTCAATTTTCGGAAGGCGGCCGGTGGGATCCGAAGTCCCAGCTCCTCATATATTTCCCGGCTCAGTGCCTGGCGGCCTGTTTCGTATCGTTTGGCTCCACCGCCGATCAGGCCCCACACATCCGCGTCCCGCCGCCGCTCCAGCAGCAGCTTTCCGTCCCAGGTCAGGATCGCATTGGCCCCCAGATGGGCTCCCTGGGTGGTCTTCGGCGCGGTTTTTGGGTCCGCATTGTAAAAAGTGACAATAGACATGGGATCTTCCTCCAATCGGCTCTATTCCTCCATTGATTGTAGCAAAGCCCATCCATGAAATCAAGTATTCACCAAAATCTCTTTTATGCAGGACTTCCGGTCCGGAAATTTCTGTTGCGCCTTTCACCCATCTCTGTTATAATTGCCGAAAGAGAGAAAGGCGGCCCTATTCTATGCTGAAATATCCCTGTTTGATTTTGGATCATGACGATACTGTGGTGCAAAGCGAGCTCACCGTAAATCTGCCCTATTTTCAGATGACTCTGGCCTCTTTCCGGCCAGGGTCCACCATTACCGAAGCAGAGTATGCGGATGGCTGCAATCGGCTGGGCTTTGCGGAATTTTGCCGCCAGCGCTTCGGCTTTACGGAGGAAGAGCTGGTAGCGGAATATCTCGGCTGGAAGGAATACATCAAAACCCACATTCCGGCCCCCTACCCCGGCATTGATGCCGTCATCCGGCGGCAGAAGGCCCTGGGGGGCAGGATCTTCGTGGTATCCCACTCCGCCAGGGAAAACATCAGCCGGGACTATGCCAAGAACTTCGGTATTCTCCCGGACGAGATCTACGGGTGGGACCTGCCGGAGGAGCTGTGCAAGCCCAGCGACTATGCCCTGACCGCCATTATGAGAGACTTCGGCTTTTCCAAAAAGGAAATGCTGGTGGTGGACGATATGCGCCTGGGCTACACCATGGCAAAAAAACAGAACATTCCCATTGCCTTCGCCGCCTGGAGCCGCCAGAATTGCCCGAATATCCTGGATGAGATGAAAAAAATCTGCGATTTTCATTTTGATACTGTGAAGGAATTGGAAACTTTTCTGTTTGACTGAAATTGCTGTTTACACCTCTTGACAGAACTGGTATAATGTAGGCAGACAAAGCAAGGAGGTGAGCGCTCTGGAAAAGGAAAGCATCAAGGTCATGGCCCGGAACCGGGAGGCCTACCACGAATACTTCGTAGAGGAAGAACTCGAGGCGGGTATTGAGCTCTGCGGCACCGAGGTCAAGTCCATCCGGGCAGGCACCCTGAATCTGAAGGACAGCTGGTGCGGCATCAAAGACGGAGAGATGATCCTCAACCAGATGCACATCTCCCCCTATGACCACGGCAATATCTTCAACAAAGACACCAAGCGCCCCCGGCGGCTTCTGCTCCACAAGCGGGAAATCATGCGCCTCTTCGGCAAGGTCAAGCAGGACGGCTATTCCCTGATCCCCCTGTCCGTCTACTTCAAGGGCAGCCGGGTGAAGGTCAAGGTAGGCCTGTGCAAGGGCAAAAAGCTCTATGATAAGCGGGCTGCCGCCGCGGAGAAGGACGCCAAGCGTCAAATTGAACGAGCTATGAAGGAGAGATAATCCAATGAACCCTACTTTTAAGATCACTATGGAAAACGGCGGCGTCATCGAGGGCGAGCTGTATCCCGAGAAGGCACCTCAGAGCGTTTACAATTTCATCGATCTGTGCAATCACAACTATTACGACGGTTTGATCTTCCACCGGGTCATCCCCGGCTTCATGATCCAAGGCGGCTGCCCCGAAGGCACCGGTATGGGTGGCCCCGGCTACTGCATCAAGGGCGAGTTCTTCTTCAACGGTGTGAAGAACGACCTGAAGCACAAGCGGGGCGTGCTGAGCATGGCTCGGTCCTCCTCCCCCAATTCCGCCGGCAGCCAGTTCTTCATCATGCATGAGGACGCCAAGCACCTGGACGGCCAGTACGCCGCCTTCGGCAAGGTAACCAGCGGCATGGATGTGGTGGATGCCATCGCCTCCGTCAAGACCGGCCCCAACGACCGGCCCATCGCCGAGCAAAAAATCGCCTCCATCACCGTAGACACTCACGGGGAAACCTACCCCGAACCCAAGAAGCTGCCGGATCCTTACGGCCGGTTCTGATTTTTCTTCTCCGCCTCCGGAAGGGACCTCCCTTCCGAGGCTCCTATGGGGCCGTACTGGTTTCGACGGGGGTAGTGAGGCTGGAATAGCGGGCCGTGGCGCCTGGCCACGATAAAACGGGCAACTTTTAAATTTAACTGACAACAACACTGTTGCTCTGGCTGCCTAATTAGGCGCCCATCCGCCCCGGAAGGTCCACGAGCCGGGCTCGGGTGTGATTTGAGTGGAGACCGTGCGTACGCTAAGCTTTGCGCGTGCCATGCATTATGAAGCTACCAAATCCCGTAGGGTGTTTGTTCCCGCCGGGATAAGGGAATGTAAATAACAAACTGCGCCCGGAGAAGTTCTTTCCAAGTTGCTTTCGGACAGGGGTTCGATTCCCCTCGGCTCCACCAAAAATCCTTAAACGAACCGGCACCAGCCAGCTCGTTATGATCGCCGGACTTTTCCGGCTGACCGTCAACAGGCCCTCCCACTAAGGGAGGGCCTGTTGCCTCACTTATATAGCTTTTGCAGGGTGAGAACCTTTTCCGCCGTATCGATCCAATTGTTGTGTTTCGCATTGTACCGGGCCAGCGCTTCCGGCGTGGCTGCCTTCCCGGCGTTCCGGGCCCGATCCATTTCCCAGACGGCCATCTCGTGCAGCCGATTGCTGTGCCCCCCGCTTAAAGCTTCTTCTTATATCCGCAGTCGCAGTATGGGCCGCCGGAGGCGAGAGTGTACTGCCGCACAAAGTCAGTCACGCCGCCCGCCTCGC